>ENA-OVGC01000408-OVGC01000408.1-human-gut-metagenome-genome-assembly--contig:-NODE-408-length-39773-cov-6.021552_pt1 | contig 39773 bp, 45 predicted proteins | sample MGYA00237768_ERZ505415 | MGnify/ENA primary metagenome ERZ505415 (study PRJEB26158, sample SAMN06016382) | human gut metagenome | biome: human gut; feature: ankylosing spondylitis patient; material...
CACGCCGCCAGCGTTCGTCCTGAGCCAGGATCAAACTCTCAATAAAATGGTATCTTAAAGCCGAAGCTCTAAAATCAATTTCATTCTTCGTTCGCTCTTAGCTTAACTCAAGAATTTTCGTTGGCTATTCAAAGAATCTCATTTCTGACATTCACTGAACAACTCTTTTGGTTCTTTTTCAGAACCTTAATTGTCCAAGGTGTTTGTTCATGTTTCTCGTTGTTTAATTTACAAGGTGCACTCCGCAGTTTCGCGGGCTTTTATTGTATCACATCAAGTTTCGTTTGTCAAGAACTTTTTTCAAATTCTTTTGAACTTTTTGTGATCCGCTCATCGCTTCGCGATTTCTCGCTCAGCAGCGAACTCATTTAGTTTAGCACATCTTCATCCGTTTGTCAAGAACTTTTTTCGAATCTCTTCGAGCTTTTTCTTGAACCCCGTCCGATTTGCTGCGCCCTTCAGAACGCTCGGCTATGATACCATCGAAAAACCAGTTTGTCAACCCTTTTTTTCATTATTTTTCACTCTTTTTTATATTTACTATTACTTGTGTTAATATCGGCACGACACCCCAAAATATAGCCGCTCCCACAGCCCAGCTCCAGATCGGCAGCCGGTACGCCAGAAAGCTTCCGCCAAATGCCAGCAGGCAGAACACACCTCCGATGCTTCCCGTGCCATTTTTCCGTCTGACAGCTCCCAGCATGCGTTCTGCCGCACACACCAGCATCGTCAAAAGTGCAAACAGTCCCGAAAGCTGCGCGACTGACAGCAGCAGCTCGAATCGCTGCATGACTGACAGCACAGACAGGCTTTTCGTCAGCGTGAGAAACGGCAGCGGCTCCTGCCGCGCCAGCTCCGGCGACAGGCAGGCCGCCGTCAGAAATGCCGGGACTGCCGGAAGAAGCGCAGATGCTGCCGTCGTACCGGGTGAAATGCGCGGTGTTTCCTCCTCCGCCGTGACAAATGCCATGCAGCCCGCCCCCAGACACAGGCAGAACGCCAGCGCGGCATCCGCCGGAACGCCCTGCGGGCGGCTCCAATCTACCTGCACGTGCCGCAGGGACGCTGCGGCAATGACCGCATACAGTCCCGCGAGGCACAACGCAAGCACTGCACAGACACGTCCGGCTGCCAGCCGTCCCTTTTGTCCGGCCAGCGCCGCCAGCAAAAGCGGGATCGCGGGCAGGAACGGGCCAAGGTCGTCTTCAAACGCGATCTGACTGGCCGCAGCAGCGCCCGAGGCCGCAAACAGCAGCCACAAAAGCTCCGCCGCTGCCATGATCCGTCCGCCAACAGCTCCGAACGCGCGGGCAAACGCCTGCCGCATACACAGGCCGGATTGCCGCTGCATCGCCTGCTGGCAGGCGGCAAGCGCGCAGGCGAGGACACTCCCGCCCAGCACCCACAGCCAGCCGCAGCCCGGCAGCGCCATCGCCGCCGGAACGCTCAGCGCGCACAGGCTCCACGCGCGCACCTGTCTCGGCGTCAGCTTATCCTGCAAGAATGATCCCTCCGTTTTCCCCCGGCAGCAGAATCGCCGGGTCGAGTGCTTCGCCGCGCAGAAGCGCGGCGTGCGCGTCCGCAAGCGTCACCGCACCGGGGTGCGCCTGCAAAAATTCCACGCAGCCGTCTGCATCCAATGCATCCATCCGCGCCAGATACAGCTTTGCCGCCGGGCGGAACTGCCGCTGCCGCACCGCTGCGGGCAGAAGCGATTGTGTGCTTTGCAGGAGAATAATATGCTCCGCCGTGTCCAGAAAGAGCGTGCCCTCCGCCCCTTCCCGCATGGCGGCAAGCGCGTCCGGGAGCGTCGTGCCGGAGCCGGATGCGCCGTTGTCGCTTTCCACGGTGATCCGCCCGTCCTCCTGCGCGATCACGAGCACCTGCGCAGGCAGGAGCTTCGCCGCGTCCGTCCCCGTGCGCGGCAGCATACAAAGGCTGACCACCGACGCGGCCGCCAGCAGCGCGATACTGATTTTATTGAGCATGACCGTCCCCCTGATTTTTCAGATCCTGCGGGTGCAGCGCCGTGTCGCGCCATTTCTGCCGCACCAGAAGCGGGCGCAGCACGGCGCGTCTTGCCCGCGCGTCGGAAAACGGCGCGAGATAGGACACATCCAGACTCGTCAGCCCCGACAGGTGGATCAGCAGCGCAATGCCGCCTGCCGTCAGGGCGAACAGCCCGCCCGCTCCCGCCAGAATCGCCAGTGCGAAGCGCCAGATGCGAACGGCGTCGGACAGATCCCGGCTCGGAAGCGTAAAGCCGCAGATCCCGGCGGAGGCCGTGACGATCAGCGCGGCGGGCGAGACGAGCCGCGCATCGACCGCCGTTGTGCCCACGACGAGGCCGCCGATGATGGAAACCGCCGTGCCGATGGCCTGCGGCAGATGAAGCCCCGCCTCCTGCAAAAGCTCAAACGCGGCAAGCAGGCCCACCACCTCGAAAACCGTATCGAACGGCACCTCGCGCTTGGATTCGATGATCGCCATCAGCAGCTTTGTCGGGATCATCTCCTGATGGTACGTCGCCATGGCGACATACAGCCCCGGCAGCAGCAGCGCGGCCAGCAGCGCCAGATACCGCAGCACGCGCAGGCAGGACGCCGAGAGATAGTCGACCGCGCGGTCCTCCGTCGATTTCATAAGAACGCCGAGATTGACCGGGGCCAGATACCCCAGCGGCAGCCCGTCAACCAGCAATCCGACCTGTCCGTTCAGAAGGCCCTGGCAGAAGGTATCCGGGCGTTCGGTGTATTGTAATAACGGAAAGGCTGTCCGGCGGGAACCGGTCACGTATTCCTCGACGCTTGCTGGCGTGAGCATCCCGTCAATGTCGATATTCTCCAGCCGCTTTTCCATGCGCCGGACAAGCTCCGGCGCGGTCAGGTCGGCGAGATAGCAGACCGTGACGGCGGTTTTCGTGCGCAGGCCGACGGTCTTCTGTGAAAAACGCAGCTGCGCCGTGCGCAGATGGCGGCGCAGGAGGCTGGTGTTGATGCGCATCGTCTCGGTAAACGCGTCCTTCGCGCCCTTGACAGTGTTTTCTGACTCCGGCGCGGAGGGGCCGCGCCGGGCGCTCGTTTTCGTTTCGAAGCAGAGCGCCGTGTCCGTGCCCCGAAAAATGACAGCGCAATAGCCGTGCAGCAGCTTGTCCGCCGTCTGCGCGGGGTCTTGCGTGCGCTCGGCGACGGCGCAGTAGACTCTCGCCCGCTCCGCCTGCGTCAGAACCTCCTGTATGCTCCCCGGCGTGACCGTCTCCATCAGCGGCTTCAGCACCTGCTCGGCGATATCCCCGCCGGAGGTCAGCCCGTCCAGAAACAGCAGTCCCAGCCTCTGCCCGCCGACCGTGATCTGCCGGGTATTGAGATCCGCCGTATCCCCAAAGCACGCCTGCACGTCCTCCATGCCCCAATGCGCCATGGTTTTGCCTCCTGTTTGGATGATTCTTCTGTCATTTTTCCGCAAACGCAGAAAAGTATACCTGTTTTCCGCGTCACAGGTTTGCATATCCCGGCTGTTTGTGGTAGACTATAGCGAAAGCGATTTTTCAATACATATATAATATGTGTCAGGTTATCGCACATCTGCACCTGCAGGGGCGGGCGGCTCTGCCCGCCCATTCCGGGCTGTCCGGCGGGCCGGCAGAGCCTCCCGCCCCCTACATCATGCCTGATAACGAACACACATAAATATTCTTCTGGAGATGTACCGCCATGTATGAATTGATTACCGACAAGACGCTTGCGGAATACGAAGCGTTTGTGCAGAGCCACCCGAAGGGCAATTTTGCGCAGAGCAGTCTCTGGGCCAAACAGAAGCCCATGTGGACATGGGACGCCGTCGCCGTGCGCGGCGAGGACGGGAAAATCAAAGGCTCTCTGGCCCTCATGACCCGCAAGGTTCCCGGCATCGGCCGGACGCTGATGTACGGCTGCCGCGGCCCGGTCTGCGATCTGGACGACCGCGAGACGTTTGCCCAGCTGCTGGAGGGCGCGAAGGCGCTGGCGAAAAAATATAAATCATATGTTATCAAGCTCGACCCGGACGTGCCGTCGAGCAACACGGCATTCGCCGCGCTCATGCAGTCGTTCGGCTTCCGGTGCAAGGAGGGCGGGAAGAATTTTGAGGCCATCCAGCCGCGCTATGTCTTCCGTCTGAACGTCGAGGGCAAAACGGAAGATGAGCTTATGGCGGCCTTCCACCAGAAATGGCGCTATAATATTCGCCTGGCCGAGCGCAAGGGCGTAAGCGTGAAGATCTGCGGCAAGGAAATGGTTCCGGCGTTCGCCGATCTCATGCTGACGACCGGCGTGCGCGACGGCTTTGTCACGCGCAAGCCGGAGTATTTCGCGAATATGCTCGACAATCTCGGCGAGCACGCGCGGCTCTACATGGCCTTCGACCCCGAGGGCACGCCCATCGCGGGCACGCTTGCCATTCACTACGGAGACAAGGTCTGGTATCTCTACGGCGCGTCCAGCAACGAGCACCGCAATCTGATGCCCAACTATTTATTGCAGTGGCGCATGATCCAGTGGGCCGTCGAGACCGGCTGCCGGGTCTACGATTTCCGCGGCGTATCCGGAAACGTCTCCGAGGATAACCCGCTCTACGGCCTGTTCCGCTTCAAGCAGGGCTTCGGCGGAGACTTCACCGAGTTTGTCGGCGAAGAGGATCTGGTGCTCTCGCCGGTCATTTACTGGGCTGTAGAGCACGGCACGTCGGTCTTCAAGGATCTTCGCAAGACCGTCTATCTCATCAAGAACCGAGACAAAAAATAACGCAGGAGGCGCAGCATGAAAGCGTATGTCGTCGACTCCGCCGCCGTGCGGAGCAATCTGCAAATTCTAAAGGACCGCGCAGGCAGCGCGGTCCTCTGGGCCGTTTTAAAGGGTGACGGCTACGGCCTGGGCCTTGTCCAGATGGCCGCGATCTGCCGGGAAGCCGGCGTCACGCACTTTGCCGTGACGGAGGTTTCCGAGGTCAGCCGCCTGCGCGCAGGCGGGTTTCAGGATTGTGACATTCTGATGCTCCGCCCGACCGCCGACGCGGGCGAGCTGACGCAGCTTTTAAACCTCGGCGCGATTTTGACCGTCTCGAGCCAGAACGACGCAGCCGTCCTGAACGGCGTGGCGGAAACGCTCGGTGTCCAGGCGCAGGTACACGTCAAGATCGATACCGGCATGGGCCGCTACGGCTTTTTGCCGGACGAGCTGGATCAGCTGCTGCCCATTTTCAAGTATATGCCCGGCCTGCACGTGACCGGCATTTATACGCATCTGCATTCCGCGTTCTGCAATCAGAAAGCGACAATTGCGCAGGCCGAGGCGTTTCAGGGCGTTCTGGACAAGCTGCACGCCGAGGGCTGCGGCACCGGCATGGCGCATATGCTGAACTCCGCCGGGCTTCTGAAATACCCCGAATACGCGATGGACGGCGTGCGTGTGGGCTCGGCCATCCTGGGGCGTGTGTCTGTGCGCGGAAATTGGGGTCTTGCCCGCATCGGCGAGTGTCAGGCGACGATCGAAGAGCTTCGCTGGCTCCCGAAGGGCCACAGCTGCGGCTACGGCGCGGGCTGGACGGCGAAAAAGCCCACCCGCGTGGCCGTGTTCTCCGTGGGCTGGTACCACGGGTTCGGCGTGGAGATGGGAAACGATCTGTTCCGTTTCCGCGACTGCCTGCGCGGCGTTCTGCGGAATCTGAAGCAGATGGTCTTCAAAAAGCATATCTATGTAACGGTAAACGGGAAAAAGTGCCGCGTGCTGGGCCATATCGGGATGCTGCACACGTGCGTGGACGTGACGAAGCTTCCATGCGCCATCGGCGACACGGCGGTTTTTGACATCAAGCCGCTGCTGCTCAAGGGCATCGAGGTCGTCTACCGGTGAGGAGGGGCCATGTCTGATAAAATTGCCGCCATTGCCACGGGCCACGCCCGCACGGGCATCGGCATTCTGCGCCTGTCCGGCGACGGGTGCATTGAGGCCGCAGGGCAGGTCTTCAGGCTGAACTCCGGAAGGCCGCTGACCTCCCTCCCCGACCGGAAGCTTGCGCTCGGCACGCTCTTTGACGCACAGGGACGCCCCATCGACCACTGCATGGCATTCATCTCCCGCGCCCCGCATTCCTACACCGGCGAGGATACCGCCGAAATTCAATGCCACGGCTCCCCCGCCGCACTGACCGCTGGACTTGAGGCGCTGTTCGCCGCAGGCTTCCGGCAGGCGCGGCCCGGCGAATTCACACGCCGCGCATTTCTAAACGGCCAGATGGATCTGACGCAGGCCGAGGCCGTGATCGATCTCATCGACGCCGAAACAGCCGACGCGGCGGCGAACGCCGCCGGGCAGGTCGCGGGCGCGATCCGAAAAAGGATCGACCCGATCTATGACAGCTGGGTCGACCTGTGCGCGCATTTCCATGCCGTGCTCGATTACCCCGACGAGGATATCGACCCCTTTGCGCTCTCCGGCTACGAAGCGTCGCTGACGGCAAGCAGCCGGCAGCTTACCGCGCTGCTTGCCTCCTGCCATCGGGGCCGGATGGTGCAGTCCGGCATCAGGGCCGTCATTCTGGGCAGCCCGAACGCCGGAAAATCCAGTCTTCTCAACCGCCTGTCCGGCTTTGACCGCGTCATCGTCACCGACATTCCCGGCACGACGCGTGACACCGTCGAGCAGACCGTCACATTCGGGCGGCATCTTGTCCGGCTTGTCGACACGGCAGGCATCCGCGACACGCAGGATGTGATCGAAAAAATCGGCGTTGACCGCTCGATGGAAGCCGCGAAGGACTGCGATGTAGCGCTGTATGTCCTTGATGATTCCAAGCCTATGACGGAAGAGGATCGCCGCGCGATGGGCGCGGCGCTCGAAGCGCCGGAGGCGATCGCGATTCTGAACAAGCAGGATCTGCCCGGCGCGATCGAGCCGTCCGATCTGCCGTTTTCGTACATCATCCCCGTCTCCTGCAAGGACGGCACGGGCTTTGATCTGCTGGAGCAGGCGTTTGATATGCTCTTCCCGGACGATACGCCGTGTGACGGCTCGCTTCTGACGAACGCGCGGCAGGCCGGTGCCATTCTGCGCGCAAAAAAATCCGTCGACTCCGCCGTGCGGAGCCTGCGTGCGGGTATGACGCCCGACGCGGTGCTGGTCGATCTGGAAGCGGCCATGGATGCGCTCGGCGAGGTCACGGGCCGGACGATGCGCGAGGATATCACGAACCGCATTTTTGAGCGGTTCTGCGTTGGAAAATAAGCCACAGAAATCAGGTTTTACTATGATCTATCTCGACAATTCCGCCACCACGCAGCCCTGCCCCGCCTGCGTGCGGGCCATGACAGAGGCGCTCACGGACTGCTGGGGCAATCCGTCGTCCGTCTACGCGCTCGGCATTGACGCCGCCCACCGTCTGCGGCAGGCGCGGCAGGCGGTCGCCGCCGCCCTCGGCGCAGAGCCCGACCGGGTGTTTTTCACCTCCGGCGGCACGGAGGCCGACAACTGGGCCATTCTTTCCGCCGCCGAGCGTCTCGGCAAGCGCGGCCGCCACATCATCACGACCGCCGTGGAGCACCACGCTGTCCTGCACCCCATGCAGAAGCTGGAAGCGAAGGGCTTCGAGGTCACATATTTGCAGCCTGACCACGACGGCAATATTACAGTCGAGGAACTGAAAAAGGCCCTACGGCCCGATACCATTCTCGTCTCCGTCATGATGGTCAACAACGAGACGGGCGCGGTCATGCCGATTGCCGACATGGTCAAGGCCGTGCGCCGCGCTTCCCCGCTGGCGCTGTTCCATACCGACGCCGTGCAGGGCTTTTTGAAGGTTCCATTCCGCGCCAAAGCGCTCGGCGCGGACATGATCTCCGTCTCCGCGCACAAGATCCATGCCGCCAAAGGCACGGGCGCGCTTTATATCCGTCCCGGCCTGCCCCTCCCCGCTTTCCTGAATGGCGGCGGGCAGGAGAGCAATTACCGCTCCGGCACGGAAAATATGCCCGGCATCTGCGGCTTCGGCGCAGCCTGTGCCGATACGGATGCGAAAGCAGACATCGCGCGCATGGCGCAGCTGCGCGATCTGGCCCGGGAAAAGCTGTCCGGCATCGACGGCCTTGTTCTGATCGGCAGTCAGGCCGCGCCGCACATCGTCAACCTGTCCCTGCCGGGCCTCCGTTCACAGGGCATCATCAACTGCCTGCAGTCAGACGGCATCTATGTCTCGGCAGGCTCCGCCTGCTCCAAGGGCCACCGCAGCCACGTGCTTGAGGCCATGCACCTGTCCCCCGCCGTCATCGACGGCTCCATCCGCGTCTCGTTCTCCCGCGACAACACGGAAGCCGACGTTGACGCGCTCTGTCAGGCGCTCCTGCACGCAAAGCAGACGCTGAAGGGCTGAAAACGACACGAATCCCCGCTTGCTTCGCTGAAAACCCCAGTGAAGCAAGCGGGGATTTATTAAGTGCTGCCCCTGTAGGGGCCGATGCCGGTCACATCCGTTCGCGACGAAGGAGCGTTACGGATGTGGGTCTGCCGCTCGCCGGTACACATCGGCCCGCGCAGGGTGCAGCAGTTATATGAGAATCTGCAGCAAATTCGTAGCATTTACGCTGCGGTATCTGTATTATTTTTTCAGCTCTTCCGCCTTGATGATCTGTGCCTTGACTGTTCCGTCCTTCATGCGCTTCAGCTGAACGCGGAATCCGGCGGCAAGCGCCCGCTCGATGGCGGCTTTCAATTTTTCGTCGATCATGCGTTCTCCTTAGAAATCAGCCTTGAAAGCGTTCCCCGCTCGTCATCTTCTACCACTTCCCATTTGCCCGGCTTGGTTTTGCCGTTGAGCGGCGCAGGGGCTGAAGCGGAATAAAGGTAGTCCTCGCCCTCATCATCTATGATGCGGAGCAGATCATATTCGACCCCCACGCATTCATAGGTTTTTCCATCCGTCAGCCCGAGAAAACCGCCGCCGAACGTCGGCCCTTTATATCTCACCTTCATTTTCTCTTCACCCCTTTCAGCTTTTCTTCAAAGTGCTTCCCATTTTGCTCAAACCAGTGAACATCATATCGGAAATTGTCTGTTTGTATTATACCGCCCATTTTCCGCCATTGCAATGGCTCTCCACCGTAGTTTTCGGAAAGGAAATTCGCGACTTTCAACTGTTTTCCGGAATCTCCATCGGCTATTTCTCGGATAGAACCAATTTCTTACTCCTTCGGGACAACTATAAGGTGACAGAGTCGTCAGCCCCTACTACGTTGTAACATTTAAAACTTTTCTTTCAGCAAAGCACTGGCGCGGGAGCGCTCAGGCTTCCCTTGGGCTCAAGGGAAGCTGGCCCGAAGGGCCTGAAGGGATTCGAACGCCGCAAATTTCGAAGCACTCTGAAATCTGCCGCAAATCCCCTCCGTCATTTTCTTCGAAAATGCCACCTCCCCTTACCATGCGGCGCACGGCAAGGGGAGGCTTTTGCAAAGAAACCCGCCCTCCGCTGTTTTGGCGGCGAAAGGCGGGTCTTATCGTTTCCTATGGTGTATCTGAAAACTCATGATGTGACCGGCAGCGAGAGATTTTTGCGTTGCGCAAGACATTTTTTCGCAGGAATACTGACGTATTTCAAGGAAAAATGACGCGGCGCACCGCAAAAAGGCCCGCTGTCCGGGTGCGTTGGGAGTTTTCAGATACGCCCTAGTTCTTCAGACTCTGCATCGGGGCCGGAATCCTCCCGCCGCGGGCGATAAAGTCCGCAGAGGACTCCGGATGCACCGGTATGATAGGCGCTGCGCCGAGCAGGCCGCCGAAGGAGACTTCATCGCCGACCGTCTTGCCCGGAGCCGGGATGAGGCGCACGGCGGTCGTCTTGGAATTGACCATACCGACGGCGGCCTCGTCCGCGATGATGGCGGAGATCGTCTCCGCGCTCGTGTCGCCGGGGACGGCGATCATATCAAGGCCCACCGAGCACACGCACGTCATGGCTTCGAGCTTATCCAGCGTCAGAACGCCGCTTCGCGCGGCGGCGATCATGCCCTCGTCCTCGGACACCGGGATAAACGCGCCGGACAGTCCGCCGACAGAGCTGGACGCCATCAACCCGCCCTTCTTGACCGCGTCATTGAGAAGCGCCAGTGCCGCCGTCGTTCCATGCGTCCCGCAGGTTTCAAGGCCCATTTCCTCCAGAATGCGCGCCACGCTGTCGCCCACGGCGGGTGTCGGGGCGAGGGACAGGTCGACCACGCCGAACGGCACGCCCAGCCGCCGGGACGCTTCCCGCGCCACCAGCTGGCCCATACGCGTGATGCGGAAGGCCGTTTTCTTGACGCACTCGGCCACCTCGTCAAAGGGCCGGCCCTTGACGCTCTGCAGCGCGTGGTACACCACGCCCGGCCCGGATACGCCGACGCTCACGACCGCGTCGACCTCGCCCACGCCGTGGAACGCACCCGCCATAAACGGGTTATCCTCGACCGCGTTGCAGAACACGACGAGCTTCGCGCAGCCAAGTCCATCGCGTTCCTTTGTCAGCTCGGCCGTCTTTTTGATCGCCTGCCCCATAAGGCGCACAGCGTCCATGTTGATGCCCGCCTTTGTCGAGGCGACGTTGACGCTGGAGCAGACCAGCTCCGTCTCGGCCAGCGCCTGCGGGATGGCGGCGATCAGCCGCCGGTCGCCGGAGGCCATGCCCTTCTGCACGAGCGCGGAAAAGCCGCCGATGAAATCCACGCCGCAGGTCTTTGCGGCGCTGTCCATCGCCTTGGCAAACGGAACAAAATCCTCCGCCTCGCACGCGCTTGCGACCAGCGCGATGGGCGTGACGGAAATGCGCTTGTTGACGATGGGAATGCCAAGCTCCCGTTCGATCTGGCAGCCTGTCGCAACCAGATGCTCGGCCTGCCGGCAGATCTTGTCGTGAACTTTCCGGGCGCAGGCCTCCGGATTCGGGTCGGTGCAGTCCAGAAGCGAAATACCCATGGTGATGGTGCGGATGTCCAGATGCTGATGGTCGATCATATCGACCGTGGACATGATATCGGAATGGTTCAGCATGGTCTGTCCCCTCCGTCAGATGGTGTGCATGGCAGTGAAAATATCCTGCCGCTGGATGCGGATGGACAGGCCCATCTGTTCGCCCTTTTCTGTGACGCGGGCCTGCACCGTGTCAAACTCCGGCGCGCCTGCCGTCCATTCGACGAGCATGATCATGGTAAACGTGCGCTGCATGATGGTCTGGCTGATCTCCACGACGCTGATGTGGAGTTCTGCCAGCAGCGTGCAGACCTCGGCGATGATGCCGACCCGGTCGGGGCCAACGACGGTGATAATGGCTTTCATTCGTGCTTCCTCCCGTGATTCGGATATGGAAAAAGGGGCCGTGCGGCCCCCTTTTTATTTTTAGAATTTCGTATGCTCGGCCAGCCAGTTCTTCAGTTCGCTGATGGGAACGCGGACCTGCTCCATAGAGTCGCGTTCGCGGATGGTAACAGCGTTGTCCGCCGGGGTCTTGTCGTCGCCGACGGTCGCAAAATCGACCGTGATGCAGTACGGCGTGCCGATCTCGTCCTCGCGGCGATAGCGCTTGCCGATGGAGCCGGTGTCGTCGTAGTCCAGCATGAAGTCGCCGCACAGGTCCTGATAGATCTTTCTTGCGGGCTCGGCCAATTTCTTGCTCAGCGGCAGGATCGCAGCCTTGTACGGAGCCAGCGCCGGATGCAGGTGCAGAACCACGCGCACGTCGTTCTTGGCCTCGTCGATGACCTCCTCGTCATACGCTTCGCACAGGAACGCCAGCGCCACGCGGTCGCAGCCGAGCGACGGCTCGATGACGTAGGGGATATAGTGCTCGTTCGCTTCCTGATCGAAATAGGTCAGATCCTTGCCGGAAGCCTCCTGATGGCGCTTGAGGTCATAATCGGTGCGGTCGGCAATGCCCCAGAGCTCGCCCCAGTCGGTGAACGGGAACGCATACTCAATATCGGTCGTGGCTCTGGAATAGAAGGCCAGCTCCGCCGGCTCATGGTCGCGCAGGCGCAGGTTCTCCTCGCGGATGCCGAGGCTCTTGAGCCAGTTCACGCAGTAGTCCTTCCAGTATGCGAACCATTCGAGGTCCGTGCCGGGCTTGCAGAAGAATTCGCATTCCATCTGCTCAAACTCGCGGGTACGGAAGGTAAAGTTGCCCGGGGTGATCTCGTTGCGGAACGCCTTGCCGACCTGGCACACGCCGAAGGGCAGCTTGCGGCGGGTGGTGCGCTGGATGTTCGCGAAGTTCACGAAGATGCCCTGCGCCGTCTCCGGCCGCAGATAGCAGGTCGAGGAGGAATCCTCGGTGACGCCGATGGCGGTCTTGAACATCAGGTTAAACTTGCGGATGGGGGTAAAGTCGTGCTTGCCGCAGACGGGGCAGACAATATCCTCATGCTCGGCAATGAACTTGTCCATCTCGTCGAAGCTCATCGCGTCGACGTTGACCTCGTGATGCTCTTCGCCGATGAGCTTGTCAGCGCGGTGGCGGGCCTTGCACGCCTTGCAGTCGAGCAGCGGGTCGGAGAAGCTGGACACATGGCCGGTCGTGATCCACGTCTGCGGATTCATGATAATGGCCGCATCGAGACCGACGTTGTACGGGCTTTCCTGCACGAATTTCTTGAGCCACGCCTTTTTGACGTTGTTCTTGAACTCAACGCCGAGAGGGCCGTAGTCCCAGCTGTTGGCCAGGCCGCCGTAAATTTCGGAGCCTGCAAAGACAAAGCCGCGGTTTTTGCAAAGGGCAATGATCTTGTCCATGGACTTTTCGCTGTTTTTCATCATACTTCTCGTCCTCCTGACGTATATGATCAAGTTTATCCTATTATTATAATGAAAAAGCCCGCAAAGTCAACCGCGCGGCAAAAATTTGAAAGACCAGTTTTGTTTTTCCCGAAAATGTGGTATAATGCAGGAAGCAATTCGGAAAGGACATATCCATCTTGAAAGCAATCGGAAGAGTGATCCTATCGGCGATCCTTCTGGTCCTGACGGGCCTGATGATCGCGTTTGCAAAGGCCGCGCCCAGTGTGGTCTTTTCGTTCTACCCCGCCCTCTCCAGAAGCATCCTGTCGGCCATTTCCTCCGTGTCCGGGCTGATGCCCATCGCGCTGTGGGAGGTGCTGGCAGTCCTGCTGGCGCTGTGGTTTTTCTATACGCTCATCCGCGTGTTCACGGGACGCCGGAGCCTGCTTTGCTGGCTGTCCGGCGTTCTGCTGGGGCTCAGCACGGGCGTGTTCCTGTTCGTTGCCATCTGGGGCCTCGGGCACTTCGGCCCGTCGGTCGATCAGACGCTTGGCCTTGACGTGCGCGAATATTCCAAGCAGGAGCTGATCGCCGCAACGGCCTATTATGCCGCGCAGGCAAACGAATACGCCGAAAAGGTCGAGCGTGATGCAGAAAATCTGACCGTCTATCCGGCGTTTTCCACACTTTCCAAGCAGGCCCCCGGCGGCTACGCGGCGCTTGCGCAGCAGTATGATCCGTTCACGGACGGACTCGGGCCAGTAAAGCCGTTGGCTTCGTGGCGGCTGTTCAGCCAGACCGGCACGACGGGCATCTTTATCTGCTTCACGGCGGAGGCCTGCGTCAACCCGGATACGTATACCGCGTGGATCCCCTTTACCATGTGCCACGAGCTTGCCCACCGGCAGGCCGTCACAGCCGAGGACGACGCGAACTTCTGCGCCTATCTGGCCTGCATGGCCTCGGAAGACGACGATTTTCGCTACTCCGGCGCGTTCGGCGCGTATATCTACTGCCACAACGCCCTGTCGAAGATTGACAAGACCGCCGCCAGCCAGATCTGGAGCACCCTGTCAGACGGTGTCCTCGCCGACATCCGCGCGGCAAACGCACACTACGAGCAGTATGAGGGCAAGGTGCAGGACGCAGCGCAGAAGGTCAACGACACCTATCTGAAGGCCTTCTCTGAGGAATCCGGCGTCCAGAGCTACGGCGAAGCCGCCGATCTGCTGATCGCGTGGTACCTGCGCAAATGTCAAGTATTTAATGCGAAAAAAGTAGAAATATTTTTATGATACCTTTTTACCTCGGCAAAAAGGCGTTGTCAAGGTGCATTTCAGGGGCTATGCAGCGGCGGCGAACGCGGCGCTGAACATCTGCGCGGATGACTGGAAGCCGAGTATTTCGCGTGGGTAGTTGTTTATCCAATCTTCCACACGGGCAACATCTGCGTCCGTGACGGTTTCAAAGTCTGTGCCTTTCGGGAAGCGCCGCCGAATCATGCGGTTTATGTTTTCGTTCGTTCCGCGTTCGCAAGAGCAGTACGCATGACAATAATACAACGCCGTGCGTTTTTCTTCGGCGTTGATCGCGCTGCGTGCGATTCCGTCCGCATCCGCAAATTCCGAACCGTTGTCAACCGTGATCGACTTGAATACCGTATAGAACGCCGCGCCGTAAATCCGTTCCAGCCGGTCAAGCGCCTGCACGACGGTTTCCGCTCTGCCGTCTTTTATGCGTATGATGATCTCGCGGCGTGTCACCCGCTCAGACAGCACAAGCAAGCGTGCCTTTGTCTTTTTCTTTCCTACAACGGTATCCATTTCCCAATGCCCCGGTTCTTTGCGTTCGTTGATGATCTCCGGGCGTTCGTCAATCGGCGTTCCCCGGCTTTCCCGCTTCTGACGCGGGCGGACTTTCTTGTATTCCTTTTTCCGTTCGCCCTTTTCCGGGAGATCGGCGTTGGTCAGTTCCAGAAATACGCCCTCGTCGATATACTTGTAAAGCGTGGCGCGGCAGAACGTCATACCGAAATGTGCAAATTCTTCCCGATGCAGAAGCGCGCAGACCGCCGCCGGGGAATAATCGTCGTTTATTATTTTATCTTCGATGAATGCGGCGACGGCATGATTCTTGCCGATTTTCAGCGGCGCGCCCTTTGCTGACAGGCTTTCTTGATAACGTGCCTCGGCAATTTCAGGGCTGTACCGAATATCCGTTGTCAGGTCTGAATTCATGTGCGTGTACGTCCCGCGCTTCACTTCCCGATAGATCGTGCTGACGTGTACGCCGAGGTCTGCGGCTATCTGCTTCGGCTTGTATCCGATATTCAGACGCGCTTCAATTTTCAGTCTGTCCCGAAACTGCAACTGCTTGTATTGTTCGCCCATGTCATGCCCTCCATATATAGCAAAAAGGGGCGGTTTCCCGCCCCTTGCCGCTGTCATTGTTTGCCGCCGCTTTCGCAGTATCCAGCAATGAATTTTTTGATTTCCGCTGTGGGATTTGTCCCATTCTCCGCGCAGACCCGCCGGAATTCTTCTAAAACATCCGGCTTCAAATCCAGCGGGAAACGCACGTAGTTTTTGCGATTGTACCGCTGCTGTGCGGCGTACTTGCTCTTTTCTTCCATGTTACCGCCTCCGTTTCAGCGATATAATAATTGCACACACTGACAGGATGATACTAATTCCGCATAAAATATAAATGACCGTATCCATAGTGATTTGACATTGAGCCGCGTTCATGTTATTCTATGGGCAAGGGGGATTTCTCCCCCTGCCCGTTACCTTGTCAGCTTTTCTATCAAAAGCAGAATTGCAATGACAAGATTGACGATTGCGGTAATAAGATTGATTGTGCTTGCCTGCTGGTCTTTCTTATTGCCGCTTTTCTTATGCGGTTTCTTGCTCAATGTTTTTGTCCCCCCTTTCTGATTCTTATTATACTATACACGTACGTGTATGTCAATAGCTTTTTGAAGAAATGTAAAAAAATTTACCCCGACGGGGAAAATCCCGCCGGGGTTACTCAATGCCCAAAAGCCACAAAACAGACACGCCGAGGACTTTTGCGAATATCGGTATTTCATAGTCAGGAACAAACCGCGTCCCGATCTCAACGCGGCTGATCGAATCGCGCTCCATTATCACGCCCTCGACCTGAACGCGCGCCGCGAGGTCGGATTGTGATAGCCGCTGTTTCAGCCGCGCTTCCCGGATGCGTTCACCGCAGATATTCTTTTTCCCGTTGTAATCGTATATCTTCATGCGCTGCGCGCCGCCCTCCTTGTGCTAATGATCTGCATTATTCTTGACTTTAACACGCGGATGAATGATAATTGTGTTAAAGGTCAGCACGACCGAAAAATATCAGGAGGGCTACTCATACCATGAAAAAACTGAAAACGTGGCAAATCGTTCTTCTTGTGATCTTCTATCCCATCGGCATTTGTGTATGGATTTATCGGGTCTGGAAGAAAAACAAGCTAAAGCGGGACGCGGCTGCGGCTGCTGCCGCCCGCCGGGAAGCAAAAGAACGGGAAGATGCGGCGCGTCTGGAAGCGTGGCGCGCAGAGCGGGCAGCGCGGGAAACGTTGAAATTCAAGGTTGTCGGCGTGACGTTCAAAAACGAGGACGGGAAAAGCCGTCAAACGCTTTTGCGCAAGCTGCATTTCGGGGACGCGCCCTTTAACAGCGACGAGGGCGTTGACATTACGATTGAACGCGGAGAATATCAGGGCGAACCGGTGTTTTCCGTATTTGCCGAAGGTCATCAGGTCGGCAATATCAGCAAAGATGACGTGCCGTTTTTCGTGCGGCGTTGGAGCGATTTTGTCGGCGTGACTTCCGCCGAAGTCTACGGCGGCGGAACGGATGACGAGGGGCATTCGATCAATTACGGCATGAAAATCAACTGCGAGTTCCGCAAACAGGCGTAACGAAAACGAAAAGAGCGGGCGGGGAATCAAGCCCCCGCCCGCTCAAATTATTTTTTGTCCGGGATAGCGTCAAGCATACCCGCGCTTTCAAAAGCGTTGTAAAGAATCTGCGCGACGGCTTCGCGCGTAATGGGCTGCTGCCACCCATAATTGCCCGCGCCGTCGCCGTTGAAAATGCCCTTTCGCTTGCAGAATTCCGCCGCGTCGCGCGCCCATGCGGAGGGCGTGTCGCCCGTGTCGGCGCAAGAGGTCAACTGTTTCCGTGCTTCTTCAATGTTCATGTCCAATTCCTCCCCGGATAACCGTTCCTTGAATTTCTTCCATTGTTCATTGCCGGACGTGCCGTAATAGGTGTTCGTATCGTCGCCCATCCACGGACGCGGACACCATTTCCCCGTAACGTCGTAATGCCGCACGACGTTTTCAAGCGGGACGTTGTATTTCTGCATCAGCATTTGTGTGAATACAACAAGGTTGTCCACGATCTCCGGCGGGAAATACCAATCTGCGGGCGCTGCGGAACGCGCCGTAGATTTGTCCAGCTTATACGGTCTGACTTCAATGCCGATACTGTTTTCATTCCTGCATCGCGGGTGAACGTATGTGCCGGATGTGCCGCAATGCCAAGCAATATTGTTGTCCTCGACGCACTGATATACGGTGCTTCCTTCGTCTAAGCAATAATGCGCGGATGCCTGAATACCCGGCGTATTGAAATAGTTTGCAACTGCTGCCGCCGTACCGAGCGAACCGAAATAATGAATCACGATGTATTCAATTTTCCGCCGCCCCGTGCATCGCCTGAAATTGCGGCTTATAAGCCGCTGTTCAACTGTCAGGGGCATTATTGCGCCCCCTTGCTTTCTACTGCGTCGCTGATCTTCTGCGTCTGCGTGCCGAAGTAGAACGCAATCACGACCGTATAAACGACCATGAATTCCTGACTGATCTGCTTCGTAACGGCTAAGTACGCGAATACCGCCGTCAGCGCAAGCGTCACAATGCTTTTGACGCTCAAAAGCGCGCCGATTCGTTTCAGAATGATTTCGTTCATGTGTTTTCCTCCTTTTAACAGTCCCGTTTCAGTGTGGTTTCGTACACGATACCGCCCGCCGTGTTTTCTGCCTTGCTTTTGTTCAGGGCAAAAGACAGCACCGTAGCAGTAGCCGCCTGCAATAACGCTATCAGCGCAGTCAAATACGGCAAGCTGCCCGTATAGTTGTTTGTGACTGCGATATAGCATAAATCCAGCGTTGTCGATGTCGTTTTATAGTCAATCAACAAAACGCCGTAGCAAAGAAGTTTGCTGAATGACAGATAGCCTTTTACAAACTCCCATGCTGCGGCAAACGCTGCTTTGATCTTCATGCGCCGTAGGGCGCGCTTTCTGGTCATTTGCTGCCCCCGTAATCGTGGGACTCCAGAATTTCAAGCCGCTTGTTCGTGCGGGCGCTGTCGCCCTCCAGCTTCACAACACGTTCTGTCATCTTCACAAGCGTTTCGTCCTGTTTTTCCTGCTTGCGCTTAATGTCATCCGTGTTTGCCTTGATATAGCCGATTTCGGTCAGCACCGTCCCGGACTCCTTGCCCGCGTCGGCGCTGTCTTTTTTGCTGTTCCTCGCAAACGCAAGATATGACAGCGCAAACCCCGCAAGCGTTCCAAAAATGCCGATAATCACGCTCCAATTCATAATGCACCCTCCGTTATTGTTCGATGTAGTCAAGCGTCACGGTTTCTTTCCCCGGCAAAATGGGACAACCGCGCACGTGGTAAATCGTTCCGTCAATCAGAACGCCCTCGCCGTCCGCTTCTCCGCAGACGGCATACATACCGGGCGCGGTCAGCCGCACCCATATCAGCGCGTCGCGCTGCGCAATAACCTTGCCGTCCTTTGCGGCGGTGTAGGTTGCGCGGGTCATGCCGTGACCTCCTGCCATCCGGCGGGGTATTCTTCGGGAGTCCATGTGTTGCTGTCAAGCAGCGATTCGTAAAGCACGTCGCCCCAATAGCCGCGTTCACCCTTTGAAAACGCAAGCCCCGCCGTAATGGGTGACGGAATAACCCGCACGCCGTTTTTATACAGCACGTCTTCCCACAAGTTCGGCGCGGCTTCCGGCGTGTTTTCCGCCGTGTCCCACAAATCGACTGTCGCGCGCTTCAACGCGCCTTTCCAGTTGATGCGCGTGCCGGACTTCACAAGCGCCCCGCCGCCGGTCAGCGTCGGAAACAGTTCTACGGCGGTCGAACCGTCTTTGTTGTCAAGTCCCGCGCCCGCCGCCTTTTCGATCATTGCGCGCAGTTCCCGCGCCCGCTGGACAGTAATCATTCGTCTGCACCCCCTACCAGAATGTCAACGACTTTATCGGCTTCGGCAATCATCAACGCGCCGCTGAATTGCTCCACGGTCGCCGTCGGTTCGATTCCGAGTAGATCATCGTCAGAAAACTTATACACGAAATCTTCAAGGCGTGTTTTCGTTTCCCCGTTTTCTTCTGTGTAGTCAACCGGGACTTTCACACAAAAGCCGCCTGCCTGCGCCCGCTCACACGGGACATAGCACCCGTTTTCATGCAGGCGGACAAAAATAACGTCATCCGAATAACCGATGACGCTGCCGTTCTGTTTGATTTGATACATAGGTTATCCCTCCATTTTCGGCGGCTGTCCGAGCCGCGCAGAATAAAACGCCGTCAGCTTCGGCGTTGGCATTGTGCGCAAGAGGTTTTTCCAGTAATAATTATCAGCGTCCGGGAAGCGTTCGGCGGTAAAATCCGCCGCTGCGTCGCCCTTGCCGCTGATATAGAATCGGTACAGCTTGTCAAGCAGCTTTTGCCGGTATGCGCCCTCCGGCGTGTCTGGTCTGAAATGTTCCCAGCCGTCCTCGCTGGTCACGGCGCAGATACCGCGCCCGTCCGGGGCGTGAAGGAATCCGCCGTTTTCCGTTACCTTTGTGCCGTGGCGGAGGTTGAAATAGCCGCCGATTCCGCTGCCCTTATACCGTTTGTAAGTGATGTAGTCCATACGTACCTCCCGGAAACAGTTGATTGTACTGCCGCAATACCTTTTGTACGGCAAAGTAGGAGTGAAATCTTCTCATGTGACCGAGCCATGATGTGACGGAAGCTGCTACGTCCGCCGCTGCCATCTTGCCCCGGTCTACCCATCTTCGGAAAATCTTCAATTTCTGCATCATGTGCCGAACGCCCTGATACGTCGCTTTGCGGACGATCTTGCCGGTTCTTCCGTATCGAAAACGGACTTTTACAAAAGAGAATCCGCGCGTCAATTTGATGATCTGCGTTTTCTTTTCGTTCAGGCGGATACCGTGCGCGGCGCAGAGCCGCCGCAAATGATGCAGGCAGTTTTCGAGCCGCTTCTTTGAACGGTCGATAATGCAACCGTCATCCATGTATCGGACGTACTGTTTCATGCGCAGAACGTCTTTTATGAAATGGTCGATCTTGTTCGGCAAGGCAAGCGCGGCAATCTGTGAAACCTGACTGCCAAGCCCTAACCCCACGTCCCCGAAGTTGGAAATAAAATATTCCGACAAGCGGACGAGGTTTCCGTCGATTCCGCTGCGCCGGAATTCTTCAAATATCGGTTCGTGATGCGCTGTGTCGAAATACTTTGAGAAATCGAAAATCAGGGCATAGCCCTCGTTTCCGTACCGGCGGTAATGATCTGCAAGAAACCGCGTCACGCGGGATACGGCGAAGTCATAGCCTTTTCCGGGCAGGCTTGCGCCATTGTCGTAGATAAACGACTTTGATAATGCAGGGACGAGGCAGTAATCGCATAAGCAGCGCTGTACGACACGTTCGGAAATGTGAACGCTTCGGATGTGGCGCGGCTTGCCCCGTTCTACAAGATCAAATTCGTAAAATCCACGCGACCGATATTTTCCGGTCAGTAATTCTTCCTGCGTCTTTGCGATGTGGGCGAGGGCAGACGATTTATAACGCTGTGTGCTTGCTTTCCACCCAACGCCCTTGATAGACGCGCGGTATGATGCGTAAAGATGGTCAAAAGAAAACACCGCGCCGAAATCCCCGAATTCTTTCAACGCTTTTGCTTTCTTCTCTATGCGCGCGGCTTTGCGCCGCTGATACCGCGCTTCGTGCCTTTCTGTGCTGTTCATGGGAAAATAATACCTCGTACGTTTCTTTCTTGTCGCGCTGTCTAAAATGCGTAACGGCGTAGCCATGAAAACGCGGGGAACGCGCGCCCCACGTCCATGCAAGTAGCGTCCGGCTTTCCGTATCGTGGTATATGTTTGTCCGGCGGCGGATGCCGTCAGAGGGGTTATATTCCCCTTTTGTATAGGGACTGCTTTTGCCTGTCGGCTAATCGGTCTGCCCTATGTCCATACAAAATCCGGGGGCAAAGCCATTCGAGTAGTTCGCGTTGTTGTTGTTGACCGTGCCGTCAGTATTCACATTCACGAAATTCGTGGAATTGCTGGCATTCGGGGAACGGAGCCACCAATTAACGGCTGTACGGAATATAACCCAAATCATGCAGGGCGGCGCGCTATCGCGCTTTGTCGCTCCGCTTGATCTTTGATATTTGTGCGAGTTCGTCGGTTATCAGCTTGACCCATTCTTTCAGGACGTTCGACGGCAATTTTTCATGGTTGACATTCATATACGCAAGGTCAAGCACGTCCAGCATGGAATTGTAATAGCCTTGCGCCCGTTCGTACAATTCCTTGCGGTTCTGCTTGTCTGCATCGTTGTGAATGTAAATCAGATTTGCCGTCTTGATAAGCCGGTACGCCTCGCGCGCCGCATTGTAAAGCGGCAGCGAGAAATAGAACGTGTAGCTTTTCGGTAAGATTCTGACGCGGTTGTACGTGAAAACGTAGATTTCGCGGGCGAGGTTGATATACTCCGCCGGGCTTTCTCCGCGTCGTGACTTCGGTACTGACATTTCGTGACCTCCTGCCGCCTGTGCGCCCATTGAGGGCGCAAGGCTTGAATTCCGAATTATACACAAAAGCCGGGGGCAAAGCCAAACGAGTAGAACGCGCCGGTGCCGCTGACCGTGCCGTCAGTACACACAAGCACGAAACGCGTGGAATAGCTGGCATTCGGGGAACGGAGCCACCAATAAACGGCTGTGCTTGTCGCGCTGTGATTGTATTTGACCTTGCTGTTTCCGGCGCTGTAATACGAATACTGCGCCTGTTTGCTCTTTTCGTTCGTATTTCCGTATGTAATGCTTCCGAATACTTCGTATTCAGACAACAAAAAGAAATAGTCCGTTGTCGCCGTCACCGCGCTTGCGGCGCTGCTGTTGCCTGTGTTGTTTGTGTACTTCGTCACGGATTTCAGCACCGCGCGGAGCGCTGCCGGGATGACCGCAATGATCGTGCCGGAATAGCTTGACAGGCTTGTACCGCAAATTGCCGTTCGCATATTTGATGATTCCCAACCGCCGGAGTTTGAGTTGCTGGTATTCATGCGGAATCCGCCGCCGGTATTGTTGTAATAGCTGTCGCATAGCGCAACGTCTGTGCCGCCGGACAGCGCCGTTTTGCCTAACTGGAAATGAATGCGGTTTGTTCCTTCGACGCCGGAATTGTGATTGAATCCGATTATGAACACATACGTCGTGACGTTGGATAACGTCAGCGCCCCAACCGTTCCGCTCAGTGTGATCGCTTTGCGGTCGCCAATGCTCCAATAGGACGCGCCCTGTCCTGCATCAGATACGGACTTGATGGCGCTCCATTCGTTATTGTTCAGCGTAGACGAAACAAAAGAGAGGGTCAGCGCGTACGTGGTCGTGCTGGATACGACGTTGACCGTGCCGCTGACGCTCTGCCCGCTCTTTGTGGCGACGATTGTATATGTGCCGGTTTCCGTTACGGTAAATACCGCCGTCCCCGTGCTGGTCTTTGTCTGGACTGTCGTGCCGTCCTTTTTCAACGCGACGGATGCGCCGGAATCGACCGTTACCGTGATCGTCGCGCTAAAGAACGTCAGGGACACGGCGTAGCTGTCTTTTACGGACACGCTCTGCGTGTTGGAAGTCTGCCCGTTCAGCGTTGCCGACACGCTCCACGTACCCGCCTCCGGCAGTTTCAGAACACAAGAGCCGCCCGCCGCCGTGCCTGTGACGGTCTTGCCGCTTTTCGTCGCGGTTACTGCCGCACCGGATGTAACAGAAACGACGAGGGATAATTCCACCCCCGCCGCCGATAATGCGTTTGTTTTTCCGATCATGTTTTACACCGCCTTAATGCACAAAATAGATTGCAGCGTGATCGCCGCCGCCGGTTTCGACGCGGCGTAGATTTTGACCGTTCCGCTGCCGGACAGCGCGACGGGCGCGTAGATGCCGGATGCGGCTTCCGCTGCCCCGAACGTGACCTCCGGCACGTGGCTTGCGGTCACGCCCGTCAGCGTCAGTGTCGCCGCGTACGGGTACGCTGCATACGTGCTGTCGCTTCTCCACGCGGACGCTGCAACGCTGACATTCTGGAAAATAAGCGCCTGCGCATATCCGCTGTGTGAATGGCTGGCAGCGGCAAAATCTCCCGGCTTTTTTCCGCTGTCCTTCTGCTTGCCGGTCGTGCCGTCGAACGCGACGAGGTTGCCGGAAACCGGGGATGTGACCTTTTCCATTTTTCCGTTGTTCAGGGCTGTAATGTTGTCCTGCATTGCTTTCTGATCTGCCGCCGTGAAATATCTGCCGATAACGTCGCCCGCAGACCACGCCCGCGCGGTCGTGCCGTCCTGCCCGCGTACAACGGTCAGCACGTTCCCGCTCTTTTCGGTCATCAGCACAGTTTCCGCCGTAGACCCGTCTGCACCGATTGTCAGCAAGTTCGGCGCATCCGGCAGCATTGTCCCGTCAACGACGTTTACGGTCGTTCCCGCCGCCGTCAGCGCGCCGGACAGGGACGTTTCCGGCGTGTTCGCCTGTGGCGGGTACATTTTTGCAAGTTCTGCCATTGCGTAACCTCCCGTTTTAGTAATCGCCGCCGCCGCGCGAATTGCAGAACGTCTGCATGAATACCGCGCCGACAATGCGGCTCATGGAATTCGGTAAAATCTGAATCGTATGCCATGCGTTGCGCTGAATCTTTCCGCTGCCGTCTGTTTTCAGGTACTCGACAATATCCAGATTGTCATACGATGCCGGGGCAGGGATTTCCACGCCGTCAACCTTGATCGTTGCCGAAGATGCCCGCGCGCCCTCATAGATGCCGAATTCGATTTTGTGTGTATGATCTTGAACCGTGTGCGTGTGCGCCTTTACCGTGTGCGTGTGGGCGCTGACGCTATGCGTATGCGCGCTGACGCTATGCGTGTGTGAACCGACGGTATGCGTATGCCCCGGATGCGTATGCGCGCCGGACGGCACGAAATTCACGCCACCGATGATATTGTTGTTGTAGTCAATCAGCGCAAGGCGGTCGCCGCGCGCAAGACCGTGATTGTGATTTTCGCCGCCGCTGCCGCCGTTATCCGACGAATTGATTGTGTTGCTGCTTCGCAGGCTGGTTGACGATGACGTTGTTCCGCCGCCGGACGAGGTTGTAGACCCGCCGCCGCTGGATGTGGTCGAGCCGCCGCCGGACGAGGTAGTTTGTCCGCCGCCGCTGGAGGTTGTCTGCCCGCCACCGCCGCCGATTGCTTTTTCATACGCGCGGAATGCTTCAAACTGGATGTTTAACAGCATTTTGTTGATACGTACAACGGAATCAGAAATATACAGTTTCAGCGTCGCCGGATGCGTCGCATCGGCGTTATCCGTGAAATTGTAAATCTGCTGATTCGTCGCGCCCTGCGCGTACGTTTCATTGATGAGGGCGCGGTTTTGCAGTTCGGAAATGCTGCCTGCAATGTCCTTTGACTTGTTGGCAATGGTAACGGTCACGCTTCCGGGGTCGCCCTGCGCGTCGCTTTTCTCCACGCTGACAATGCGCGTGCGGAGGTTGATGCCGTCGGCTTCGTCCACGACACGGACGATCTCGCCGGGGCGAAACTTTGAAAACGTGTCGCCGGTCAGCCTGTGAAGGTCGATTGCGCCGATTTCATAGCTGACATATGGGTTTTTCAGTTCTGCAAGCATCTGTTCCGCGTAGCCCTTGAGGTTTTCCGCGACTTCATACCGGCTGTCTACAAGGATGGTCGAACATAGCCCGTACTGCTGAATGCTCATTGCATCCTCGACATACGGCTTGCCGCCGTTCACGCCCGCAATGGTCAACTGATTCACGCCCTCGCCGTAACCGAGGGCATAAATGCGGTTTGCGATGCCGGATGCGTCCACGGTCTTTTTCATCGAGGTCATGTTCTTCGCGTATCGGACTTCGCTTTTCATCGCGTCCGACGGCGTTACAAGTGAAATTGTCCACGGGTAAACGGTCGTGTCCCATGTCCACATATATTCACTGTCAAAGCATTCCGGCACGGCGAACAGCGCCGCAAGCAGCGTCGAATTTTCCCAGTTGTACTCGAAATACCGCTTGTAATCGCAATCGCCCAAAACCCAGTTGCGCGTTGTCTGCCGCGCAAGCACGTAGTTCAGCACGTCGGCGGTCTTGATGCCGCCCCCGCCGTATTGATGGTACTGAAACAGCACGTCAGACAGGAGCGTAGCAAGGACGTGTTCGCAGTCATAGAACCGCGTCGCGCCGTTGCTGCGCTCCAAATCTTCCCCGATGATTCGGAACAGGTCAATTCTTTCGTCGCCGTCAAAGATTTCAACGAAATTCAGCGGCTGGCAATAGGCGTTCTTGTCATCGTCCGCCGGAAGCGTAAACGTCGCCGTCCATAGCGAATTGATTTCCAGCGAATAGCCGACGGAAACGGCGTTGTCAAGGAACGCAAGGCGCTTCATGTTGCGGTCAAAAATCTGTGGGACTTTCATTATAGCCACCTGTCTTTCCACAAAACTTTAATATCCGCCGTCGTGCCGCCCTCTACGATAATGTCGTTTTCGCCCGGTTTCAGCTTGAAAAATTCGCTGTCATCGCTCAGAAGGTCAATGACATTCGCGCCGTTCAGCGTGATCGTCATATGCCCCGTGTCAATAATCAGTTCGTCACCGGCTGTCATGGTCAGACCGGGGAATTGCATCGTAATCGAACCGTACGTTGAAACGCCTGTTGCGGTCGCCGTCGCTACGGCTTCCGCCATCGCGTCAAAGAACAGTATGCGGATGTAATCGCCCACGCTGGACGATTCTGCTTCTGCAATGGCAGACGGCAGCACGACGCGGATAATCACGCCACGCGCTTCTGCAACCGCTTCGACCGCTCCGTTCAAATGCCGGATGATCTTGACCGCCGCCGACGCATCCGTTTCCGCGTTCGCCGTCGCAAGCCATTCAAAGACGATGGACGATGAACGGTTAAACGATGTTCTGTTATATGCAGAGCGGTTAAACATGGTCTTGCCCCCTTATGACAGCGTACAGACGATTGCCCCCGTCGAAACCGTGATTGCGTCGCCGCTCAACACGTTCTTGCTGCGCGAAAACGAGCCGTACCAAAGCAGATTGCCGCTTGACTGTGCATCGTAGATGCCCCAATACGCGACCGTGCCGAGGTCTGCGGTCATCGTGCCGAAATCGACGGCAGCGCTGTTTGTGACCTGTTCTTTGCCGGACACAAGCGACGGCGTGCCGAACGTGATGATCTTTCGGGCGTATCCGCCGCCGCTGACTTCCGTGCCGTTTCCGCTTGCCGTCGGGTCAGTCAGAAACAATGCAAGGTAGTACGTGCCGCTGCGCAAGGATGTGTTCAGTAGACTTGTCGCGTGGACGTTTGATAATGCGCTCATGTTGAAATACCTCCGTTCTTTAATTCACCTTTAACCGCGTAACGGTCAAATTCGTAATTGTGCCGCGCGCCGTAATGTAAATCAGCCCGTCGGTTTCCTGCGTGCCTTTTACGTTAATCGTGACCGTATCCGGCAGGGAAACGGACTGCACGGCTTTCTGGTTGTAGCCGATGGATTCCGCGAACGGCTCACACAAAAACGTAACGCTGCAATGCCCGGTAACGGCAATCTGTTCAATGCCGATGCCGTCAATGACTTTCGCGCTGTACGCCTTTTCGGGTTCATCATCGAAAATAAGCAGACCGTCGCCGGAGAGCCATTCCGCGACGGCGCGTGCTGTCTGCCGAACGCCTGCGTATGCGTTGCCCGCTCCAACAAAAGCGACTGTGCATGAAATCTGCCGGTTGTCGTAGCCGTCGGCAATGTCATACGTGCCGGACTTGCCCGGAATCTTGTATTGTGTGATTCGTTTTGCCGGAAGCAGCGTCCTATCATCGGACTTGAATACTACGCCCATGTCCCGGCTGTGGACGTTGTTGAATGTAAATCCAATCATTACACAACTACCCCCTTGCTGCGCGTTTTCGTTTTCTGCATATTGTAGAGTTCCCTTGCGACCTTCTTTACGTCGGCTTCTTCCCGCACTTGCAGCGCCGCAATGTGGAAATGATTTGTAACGGTCGTTTCGCCGCCTGCGGTCGCGCCCGCTCCCATGCGTCCAGCGTTCAGGGATGACGGAATAGACGCGGCGACCTCCTGAATGGTCGCCCGCGCGGTAAATCCCGTTTCAATGTCCCCGATGCCATCCGCGAGGGAAGCGTTGACCTTTGCCATTTCGGACTCGACTTCCGCAATCATGCCCGCCGCCATATCGTCAACGGCTGCAACGGCTTTGTCGCCGTCTTTGTCGATTGCGCCCGCCAGACCCTCGACAAGCATAGACCCCACCCATGCCATCTGTTTTGACGGGGATGCGATGCCGAAGAAATCCTTGATTCCGTCCCAAATGCCGGAAATCCAACTACTAACCTGATCCCAAAGCCAACCGGCAAGGGACTGAATGCCGTTCCACAAGCCGCGCACAATGTTCGCGCCAACTTCCGTTACCTGTGAAATGCCCTCTGACAGCGCATTGACGATGCCGGTAATGATTTCCGGCATTGCCCGCACGATTTCCGCGATGATCTGCGGAAGATTCGTAATCAGGGACGTAAGCAGCTTCACGCCGGTTTCTACGATAAGCGGTATATTGTCTGTCAAAGCCTTTACGATTGCAGAAATGATTTCTGGAAGCGCTTCGACAATGGTCAAAATGATTTCCGGCAGATTGTCAATCAGCGCCGTAAGCAGCTTGAAACCCGCGTCAATGATCTCCGGCAAATGCGTCAAAAGCGTTTGAATGACGCTTGTGATGATCTGCGGCAGTACCGCAATGATCGTCTGAATGATCGTCGGAAGGTTAGTGACGAGGGCGGTCAGGAGCGTCACGCCCGTTTCGATGATCTGCGGAACGGCTTCAAGCAGCGCCGAAATCAGGCTTTCAATCAGTTCCGGCAGCGCCTCCAGCAATACGGGAATCGCTTCAATGATGCCCTCCGCAAGCCCTGTGACAAGCTGCAACGCCGCTTCAATAAGCAGCGGAATGTTGTCAATCAGGGATTGCACAAGCTGTGTGACGGCTTCCACCGCCGCCGGAATCAGTGTCGGCAGCGCCGCCCCGATACCCTCGACAAGAGCGGTCAATAATTGCGCCGCCGCTTCGACTACAAGCGGCAGCGCCTCCACGATGCCCGTAATCAGCGTCGTAATCAGTTCCGCTGCCGTGCTGCTCAATTCCGGCAGCATATCTATGATACCGTTTAACAGGGCTTCAAACAGATTTACGCCGAGTTCCAGAAATTCAGGAATTAGCGGGCTAATCGCGTCCAGAATCCCCTCCATTGCATTCGGAATCGTCTTTGCAAGATTCTGAATGATGGGAGAAATATTCTTTACGACGGATTTGAACGAATTTACGACGTTATCGCACAGTTGGTCAATATTTGCATCCGCGTCGCCCATGCCGGTAATGAGGTTTTGAAACGACGTTTTCAGCATTCCAATAGAGCCGGAAATCGTTTCTTCCGCTTCTTTCGCCGTCGTTCCCGTAATGCCCATTTCCGTCTGAATGACGTGAATAGCATCTACAATGTCGGCGTAGCTGGAAATATCGTACTTGATGCCGGAAATCTTTTCCGCGTCATCAAGCAACCGTTGCATTTCCTCTTTTGTGCCGCCGTAGCCCAGCTTCAAGTTATCAAGCATTGTGAACGTCTGCTTTGAAAATCCTTTGTAGGCGTTCATAATGCTGTCCATGTCAGACCCCATTTTGTTCGCGTTGTCTGACATATCCGTAATCGCTTTATCCGCGTAGTCTGCGGCTTTTTCCGTGTCCCCGCCGAGGCTGGATAACAAACTTGCGGAAAAGCTGGTCACGGTTTCCATGTATTCATTTGCGGACAGACCCGCCGTTTTGTAGGCGTTGTTCGCGTAGTCTAAGACTTTGCCGCTGCTGTCCTGAAAAAGCGTTTCCACGCCGCCGACAAGCTGTTCATAATCCGCATACGCGGTCACAACTTCAACACCCAGCTTGACCGCCGCCGCGCTGATCGCCGCAAACGCCGCCGCTGCCGCCGTCGCACCGGCGACAAGCCCGGTTTTCAGCTTTTCGGAAAACTTCTCCGTATCTTCGTCGGCTTTCTTGACCTTGCCGCTGTATTTATCGACGGAATCAGCGCATTTGTCGGAAGATTTTGCAGCTTCGTCCATGCACTTGTTGTTTTCGTCGATCTCATTGCCGAGTTTATTCAATTCGGCTTCGGCGCTGTTTGCCTGCGTCTGATATTTGTTGACGGCTTCCGTCGCTTTCTGCTGATTCGCTTCGGCGGTCGCAAGTTCCGTCTTGTATTCTTCGAGTTCCGCCGTCAATTTTGCCTGCTGTTCGGAAGTGTCCCCCTCCGCATCCGCAAGCGCATTCAGGGCGGCTTCGGTTTTTGCAATTTTATCTTTCGCGCTCTGGACTTCGTTCCCGAATTTGCTTTGCGCGTCTTTTGCTTCTGACAGAATTTTGTTGATCGCGGCAAGTTTCTTTTCCTGCTGGTCATACATACCCGCGAGGGTTTCGCCCTTTGCAGACAACGCCGCGTAGCTGTTCAAATGCCCCGCAAACTGCGATTCTGTCAATTTCAGTTCACTTTTCAGCGTGCCGAGTTCGGAATTGATATTTTTTAGCGACGCGCGGTATTCGGCTTCGCCGTCAAGCTGCAATTTCGTTGATATTGTGCGCGTTGCCATCAGTTACCCTCCCCGTTGTTGCCTTTTCCGTGTGCAATCAGATACAGTTCCCACAAGTCAAATACTTCCCCCGGCGGCATAAACAGCGCATCAGCCGGGGAAATGCCGCACAAAACGGCTATTCTGTAATAGTCCGCGCGGCGAATCTTGTTTTTTTTTGATTCAATTCTTCAAGCCCTTCGTCAACTTCATCGTCGCCGGGGGCTGTGATCTCGCGCCCGTAACCGAGTTTGATTGCGTTTGCAATCGCACGTTTCAGCGGGACGATTTCATACGGCTGCGTCAAAAGCGCGAAATCGTCGCGTTCCGGGATGCGCCCCGGCTCATATCCCAACCGGCGGCGGACGAGTTCGCCGCGCTCTGCAAGGATAGCGGCGGCGTTGCACGTTTCAAGGAAACCTTCGCGCGTGTCCTGTTCCATCTTTTCCAGCATCAGGCGCGTGCCGCCGTAAATGTCGCGGATGGTAAACATCGCTTCGCCGTCCATGACGAGGAAATACGTTGTACCCGCAACCGTGATTTTTGCCGCTTTCATTGTCTTTACCTCCATAGCGCCAAAGCGGGCGGCGGAATCATCCCGCGCGCCCGCTCTGCTGATTGTTTAACCGCCGCCACCCGTTGCCGGTTTGCCGAGTTTCGTATCGCACCACGCAATACAATTCGCTTCCGCGCCCTCGCCGGTAAATTCCTTCGTAATGCGCCATGCGCCGGAATTGCAGCGGAAGATCGTAAACGTCGTGTTGGACGTGCCGAACGTGATAGACGAACCCTTTGTTGCGGCGCTGTCGTTGCCGAGGATTGCCTTTGTTTCGGGATGGAAGATGCCCTTGAAATAGCGGATACCCTTGCGCATGATGACCTTGTAATACACAAGACCGCCGCGCGGGGCTACGTCGCCGTCGGAGTCCGTGACTTCGCCGCTTTCCGCGTCCTTCGTCGCACCATGCAGGGCGGTTTGTACTTCGTCGGTCTTGTCATCCGTTTCCAGCGCCAGAGAGCCGGACGCGAACATATCGACTTTTTCCGCAAGCGCATCGTCGCCGTACAGCTCGCCGGAAGCGTTCGTAACGGTCAAATCCGCCTTGACCAGCTTGCCGATTGTGACTTTCTTTTCGTAATCATACGTCGGCAATGCGCCGTCAGGCGTGGTCTTGATGGGCGCAAAAACAGGGCGTTTTGCTCCAAACTGTGCCATAATGTAACCTCCTAAAGATTCTTGGATTTCAAATACTTGTCATAGACACCCGCTGCCGCTTCAACGGCTGCGTCTGCCGATTTTTCGTTTGCTGTGTTGATGAATGGGCGGGCGGGTTGTCCAGCTTTGCCGTATTCGTTGACGAATGCGACCTCGGCGTTGCGGCGCTTATTTCCGTCGCTGCGCGTCCCTTTCGGTGAAACGTAGATTGCGCGGCTTGCGCCCTTGACCTTCAATTTTTTGTCGTATGAAATACTGCCCGCCGTTTTGCCGGTCGCATATACGCCCATGCTCTGCGCTTCGGACTGCTGCGCGGCGGCGACCACTTCCGCCTCCGCCGTCAGCATTTCCAAAACGGTTTCGTCTGGCAGTTCCATAAGCACCGTCATATCGTCAATCAGACCGTCAAGCCCCTGTGTCGATAATTCAGCCATCGTCAACGCCCCCGGAAATCTCGCATTCAAAAACGTAATGCTGCCCGGTTTCATCGGAGGCGGGCGTGATCGTCGGGCGCGTAAAGCCCCCGGCGACAAGCCGCCGCGTGATCTCCCGCCGGTACGCAAGCGAATTCTTTTCATGCGGCGCGTATAAATGCACCTGCGTCAGATAGCGCCAGTGTTGCGCATCATCGTCCCCGAAATCTTCCGGGATAGCCGTATAGTTGAAAACGATGTATTCCGTCGCTTTGCCCTTGTAGGTATCAGCGGCGACCGGCAGAAGGTCAGAAAACATCGTTTTCAGAGTTTCGTTGACATTCATACGCTTGCCTCCTTGAATTCAGAGCATTCCAGCGTGTAGAATTCGCGCGCGTCCGTGTATGCCCGTTCCACCTTGTACTCCTTGCCGCTGAACAGCAAACGTTCCTGATCGCCGTAATCGCCGTAGCGGACTTTCACGGTTATTGCAAGATCAATGCCGATCTGCTTTGCGGCGTAGAATTCCGTGCGCTTGACGGATTGCACGTCCGCGAAAACGCGCGTGTCCTTCACTACTTCCGCCGGGTATCCGTCCGCGTCCGTGTCCGTGACTACGGCGCGGAGTATCACGACATCGCGCCAATACACGGGCTATCCTCCTTCCGCGACAATGTATTTATCCGATAGCGTCAGACCGTTCCGCTGCTCTTTGTACGATGCGCGGTATCGCTCCGCATCATCGTTGTCAAGCCCGAATTCAGCCTTTACGTACGTTTCGACCGCTTTCAGAATCAGCGGGTCAGTTTCGTCGTTTGCTTTTTCCTCAACAACGCCGCCGAGCGCAAGGTCTGCGCGGGCGGCGTTGATGAGGTCGGTAATTTCATTGTCGAAATCGTCAGTTGTCAGCCGCAAACGTTGACGGATAGCCGCGACATATTCGCTGCTAACTGCCATGTTCAGCCCTCCACGTTACGCCGTTGCTTTTGTGAGATGCACGAATGCACCGAGTCCGGCGACCGGCTTGCAGTCAAAGACGCACGCGCCGAGGTAATCAATGCTGTTAGTTGCAAGCCCGGAATGCTCAGAGCGGACAACCGTAATGTCCTGCGAATAGTTGCCGATGATGTACTCGAAATCGCCGTAGTACGCTTCATGTGCCGCAAGCGAACCAGTGAAGTAGACCTCCGCGCCCATGATGTAATACTTGCCGCCCGCGAATTCGATGAGGTTGTTCTTCGACTTGTTCATCAGCGGGAAGAAATCAGTAAAGAACGTCGCCTTGTTCATGCACCAGACGGCATTTCGCTCATAGCCGGACGCAAGCATACCGTAAAGCGAAACTACATTTTCTTCTGTCAGGGATGCCGTTTTTGCAACTGTCACCTGATCTGTGCCGTCCGTGTACGCGCCGCTTGCACCCTTGCCCGCGACCTTTACGCCGCCCGGCTGATCGCTGCCCGTACCCGTGAAGATGTAATTTTCGATCTTGCGGGCGATGGATTCGGCAATCACTTCGACAATGTAGCTTTCAAACGCGGACAGCGCCATTTCGGAAGATGCGCGGGATGCCTTGACCAGCTTGACGATTTCGTAGCCCGTCAGGGAAACGGAGGTCAGGCTGTCGGAAGCGGCGGTAATGCTTGCGTTCTCCGTGTGGAGCGCCGCGTCGCTGTTCGTACCTTCGACGGCGAATTTGAAATTGCCGGGGACGTGGAAGATTTTGCAGCGCTGCAAGATCGGGGCGACCTCGTACATTTTCTTGATGATCTGATTCGCGGTCGTTTCCGGGATGATGGGAAGCGCGGAGTTTGCAGCGGTCGAATACGCGCGCTGTTCGTAAACGCGCTTTTCATCGTCCGTCAGGGACTTGCCCTGCAAGGTTTTCAGCCATGCGGAACGATACAGCTTTTCCGTATCCTCTACGGGCAGGCTGCGGGCGGCGACGGGGTTTTCGATGGGATTGCCCGTAGCCGAGCCGGAATTCAGCATACGTTCGATTGCCTGACGCTTTTCGAGTCCTGCATCTTCCTCATTCAGTTCGCGCAGTTCCTTTTCCAGCGCGTCAATGTCGGCGTTCTTGTCATCGGTAAGCAGCTTGCGGATTTCAGCCTTGCGCGCGGCGATTTCGGCGCGTCTTTTCTCAATGTTCATGTTTTTACCTCCATAAATTCAAAAAATGTGGGTTTTCAGTATGTCAAAGCTACCAGACGTTTCCTGCGCGCGGCTTGCTCCAAAGCCGCCAGTTCCTTTGAATGCTCCACTTCAAAGAAACTGCGCGCGGAAATTTCTGTGTCTTTGTACGCGGGAATATCCACCGCCGACACGTCGTATAGCTTCTTGACCTTTGTGATCGTGCGGGTATGCGTTACGCTGTCATACTTGGATTCGCGCACAGAAAAGGAAAAGGACATTTTATCGACATACCCGCCGTCGATTTCCTCATACAGTTCGCGCCCCGCCTGTGTGCCGCCGAGGTCTGCTTCCATGTGCAAGCCGCGTTCGTCGATGGTCAGCGTAAGCGTTTTATTGCGCAGACGGGCGACCACCTTGCCGCCGTGATTGTAGTTAAAAATCACGTCGGACATATCGCATTCGTCAAATGCGTTGCGGTCAATGACCTCGGAATACTTCACGCCGTCGTATTCAAAAAGAACCGTCGGCGTATCAAACACGACCGCCGTACCGCGCACACGGTATTCGTCCTTTTCTTCTGCGCGTGGAACGAGGGAAAAATCCTGCACGGCACGGTATTCGCGCCCTTGTTTCATACCCATAACGTTAAGCCTCCTTTGCTTTTCCGCCGTCCGGCTCTGCGGGCGGCGGGTCTTTTTCCTTCTTCGGGTCATCCGGCGGCGTGTCTCCGTCTGCGCCCGTCTGATACTTGTCGGCAAGTTTTGCATTGACCATGTTGAGCGTCTGGACACGGCGCGCACCTTCTTCGCCGCCGATTGTCGGCATATCGAACATCGTCAAAATCTGGTCAAGCGTCGCCGCGCCGATCTCCGTCAGGAATTTCGCCGCCGTCACCTTTTCGGGCAGCGTTGCAAACTGCACGGAATTTGCGGCGAAAATGATGCGGTTGCCGTGTCCGATCTCCCGTTCTGTAAACAGCACGTTCGTGAACGCCTGCGTTAGCTTGCGGAAGAACGGCGCGATTTCGCCGCTGTAAAAAGCCTGTTCCTGCTGCGGGGTAGCCGTGTTTTCGACGATCTCTTTTGAAACGCCGAGGTAGTCATAAATTTCCGTCTTGATGTATTCAAGCTGATTTGCCGGAATCGGCGTTGTCTTGTCGTTCAGCGGCGTATAGTCATACTTGGAATCCGTGACCACGATGCCCGCGCCGTTGTTCTCCATGCGCAAATTGTCCCGTACGAAATCGTCACGGCGGCGGTTCAAATCCTCATTTTTCACGGCGTTTGAAACTTTCAGGATGCCGCGAATGACGGCGACGAGTTCAGCAAACTTTGACATGGACTGATTGAACGTGTTCGCCGTTTTCAAGACAGGATTCAGCGGGCGGTTGTCATCCCCGAAAATATCGTTTTCGAGGAAATGTCTGCGGATGTGGATAATGCGGGAATACTCGCAGATATACGACGCGCCCGTTGCGAATTTGAACCGGCAATACAGCGTTCCCATGTATTCAAGCAGTTCAAAATACTGCGCGTTGATGGGATAGATCGCCACAAGCCGCCGTTGACTGTCAAAGACGGGGTACGCGACGGCGTTGTTGTAGACCTTGTATTGTGCCGCCAGCTTGTAATAAAAATCAGCCGCCGTCATGTACGGATTCGGCTGATACTGCAAGATGCGGTCAACGTAGTCATTGACGGATACCGTCGTTTCCGGGGACTGCCGGACGTGGCGCGGCTGCGCGGTCGATGCGCGGCGGGCGAATGCGTCCACGGCGGAACGAACCGTGTTAATATCCCACATATTGCCGGAATACGGCGAAAAGGTCGATTCCCACGAACTAAGCAGCTTGTACGCATGAAAATCCTTGTCGCTTTGCTGCTTCTTCCCGAAGATCGACTGAAATAGCCCTCGTTTTTCTGCCATGTTGTCACCCCACCAAATACATATAGTCCTCGAAATCCCGCACATAGATGACCCACGCATTCAGGAGCGAAACCGCGCCGTCAATGCGGCGCTTGTCGGAAATCTTTACGGGCTGGATATTGTTGACCCCGCTTTTCTTGACTGCCGTGTTCGTCAGACACCAAAGCAAAACGGGATTTTTGTTGTAATTCACTTTTTTGTCTGCGAATGCTGCGCCCATTTCGCGCATCGGCTGCGACCATGTAAACGGACCCTGCGCAACGGCGACCATTTCAAAGCCGTTGGAGGTCATTTCATCGACCCAGTAACCCGCGAGGGCGCGGTCGTATCCGACTTTGTACGTGTCGATCTTGTATTCGTCGCGCATCTGGCAGAACCACGCCGTCACGTCGGAATAGTCCACGCGCACGCCGTCGCAGACCGTCAGCAATCCACGGTCAGCCCATGTTTTATAGGGCGCTTCCTGCGTGTTGTGTTCGTCCAGCATTTCCAGCTTCTTCGCCGGTAAAAAGTAATGCTGTAAAACATAAATTTGCTGGTCATCCCCAGATTTGCGAATCAGGAGCGTCGCGCACGTCAGGTCAGTTGTCGCGGACAGGTCACAACCGCCGATTGCGTACGTGTTATACACGTCCTGCATCGTGAACGTCGCGTCGCTCTTTACTTCGTCGTAGCTTAACCACGCCGCCGCTGTCACGGATTTTACGTTGAAATCCTTGCAGAGAACGCCGGGTAAATCTTCCGGGTTCTTCTTTGCCCGCTCGACGAATGATGCCAGTGTAGAATAACGCTTGATCGTGCCGAGTCCCGGATTCGCCTTTATCCACGCTTGCGGGTCTGTCCATTCGGCGCGGTCATCCAGTTCATACAGCACCGGCAAAAACGTATCTTCCGTTATCTTGCCGTCGGCTATGTTGCACGCCAATTCGTAAATGTTATCAAACACGGATTCGCGTACCGTGCCGGATGTGGTAATCATAATCACGATGGGCTGTCGGCGGCTGGAGGTCGATTGCTTCATAACTTCGTACAAATTGCGGTCACGAATGGCGTGCAATTCGTCGATGATAACCGCGTGGGAGTTTAGACCGTCAAGCGTGTTGGAATCCGACGCGAGGGCTTCAAAGATGGATGCCGTCGCCGGAAAATAAATATCGTTCCGGCGCTTTTTGATGATCGCGCGCAGTTCCGGCGACTGCTTGACCATGTTGACGGCTTCGGTCAGCGTCTTTTTTGCCTGATCTTTTTTCGTCGCTACGGAATAGATTTCCGCCGCGCCCTCATAGTCCGCGACAAGCAGATACAGCGCGATAGCCGCAAGCAGCGTCGTTTTGCCGTTCTTTCGGGCGACCAAAAGCAGCGTTTCGCGGAATCGCCGGTATCCCGTATCTTTTTCAAGCCAACCGAATAGCGTCTGAATGAACGCCTTTTGAAATAATTCCAGCTTCAACGCCGCGCCGAGTGTACCCTGTGACTGCTTGCAGAATTGCTCAATGAACAAAATCGGGCGTTCCCCGGTTTCTTCGTCGAAATAGTACGCCGAATCATCCGAGGGCGCGTCCATTTCCTGCATCAGCCGCCCGTAAACAGCTTTGACGCGGCGGCTTGTGACGATCTCGCCGCTTGAAATCCGCCCCCAGTATTCGCGCACATAGTTCATTATCTTCCCGCCGCTTTCGGCTTCGTAATAAACTGCATCAGTTCATCGCCCGCCGTTTTCTTTTCCTTTTCCGGCAGTAGGTTGATAAGCTGATTTGTCAGTGTGGAAAAAGATTTGATCGTCGTGTTATAGGCGCGTAGGGCGGGGGACTCCCGACGCATTTTCTGTGCGCCCTGCACAAAATCTTCGATAAGATCGCCGTTGTTGATCGCGTCGGCAAGGCGTTCCAGCGTAACCGACGTGACCGCGAATTGATTGATTAAACCCTCCGCGAATTGCTTCTTTTCTGTGGGTAAATCACGGAAAAGTTTTTTAATTTTTCGCTTTTTCGCGTCAATTTTTTCAGGGTTTGACATATCTTCGTATGTCTTTTTTTCTTCCGCCATATAATGTATGCCACCTCCTGAATTTTGCGTTACCCCCCCTCATGTGCGCGACCGGGGCGGTTCTAAACGTGGGTGAAGCGCGGTTACGCCGCCGGAAATTTTCAGCGGCGCACCGGGGGGGGATATTGCGGATTCGATAACGTTTCCGTCTGCATCAAAAGCAAGACCGTCTGCAAGCGGCGGCGTTCCTTCGTGAATGATCGCGTGACACGTCCGGCAGACGGTTTCAAGATTATCTTCGTTCAGCGTAATCATGGGGTCATCTATGTTTCGCGGCGTTAATTCTGTCTTGTGATGGACGATGCAACCGGGCGCGCCGCACCTGACGCATAGCCCCGCGTCGCGTTTCAGGATGTACGCCCGCGTCCGCCGCCATGCTGCCGATTCGTAGAATGCTTTTGCAAATGCTTTCATTCTGCTGCCTCCTTGCAAAAGGGTAAAGGGAACGCCCTGCGCATAAGCGCAAGGCGCACGGCGGCGAGGTTTCCTCGACCTCCCTTTACGGCTATCAGCATAGCACGGATTTCCGAAACTTTCTGTTCAGACTTTTTTCAAAAGCGTCCGGCGCGGTCAGAGCAGCGCCCCAGCATCCGCACCGAAGTACAGCACAGCAAAGCCCGCAACGGCTTTATTGCGCAAATCGTAGATCGACGTGCGCGACGCATAGTTCACCTGTGTGGCAATTTCTTCTTTGCTTTTCCGTTCTATGTACCATAGGCGCAGTAATTCCGCGTCTTGCGGGTCAAGCTGCTGCAATTCGCTGTCGATTTCGTCGATCTTGTCTTTTGTGCGGTTGATCTCCCGTGCAACTTCGGCAATCTCAATGCAATCTGTCAGCGCATCGTTTACACTTTTCGTGCTTGTGTACGGCTTCGACGTATCTAACGACGGATAGCCAGACGGCGCATTGTGGCGCATGATTCTTTCCTGCCGCCGCATCAGGTTTTTCAATGCCTTTTCAAGCATTGAACGTGATCGCAGCGTGTTTTCCGCTGCGTCAAAATAGTTAATCATAGCCCGCCTCCTTATGCGCGCTTCCCGCCGTGCCGGTATTCGCGCCCTTTGTTGTATTCGTGCTTTGCCATAAGCACGGCTTCAATGTCTACGCCCATGAACGCAAGAAAATCCATGATGCGCATGACCGCATCGCAGAGTTCGACCGCAACGCCCTCCGGCTTGCAGTTCCCCTCCGTATCAGCGCCCGAAGGATGCCCGACGTTATCGCAGATTTTTGAAAACTTGCAATTCTCCGGCGACAGCGCACACGTGCCGTAGATAACCGGGTTTCCGCTCCGCCATTCTTCCACGGCTTCCGAGATTTCAGCGTGTATCATAACCGCGACTTCCGGGAACGTGATAGGCGCATCATACCAACCGTGCGCAACGGCGTTTTTGTGGACATCCTGTGCAAATTCATTTACCGTCATTCTTTCCGCCTCCGATTCGTTTTTGTTTTTCGCTGTGGCTTTATAAATTTACCGTCCCGGCGGTAAAACCGGGCGACGATATACCGTCCGCCGTTCACGTCGTTATGAAACGCGCCAGCTTCCGCAAGGAAATAGCCGGGGTACAGCTTTTCATATTCGGCGTTGTTGGTCGTGTCCCGTGCGAGTTCTTCCGCCCGCCTGCCGGAAATGCGTCCGTCACGTGTTTTCGGGTCAGGGTCAATCAGATTCTTTGACGCATTCCAAGCCTTTTTTCCGACGGGCTTTTTGACGATGTAATGTCCAAGACCGGCAAGCCCTGTTTCCGTGAATTGCAGGCGGCGGCTGTTCGCGTAGCCCAAGCCCCAAGCCGCCTCCACCGCGTCACGATCTAACCCGCCGTTGATCGTGATGTGATGATGATAACGCCCGGTCTTTCCGCCGCGTTCTGTCACGACGATGTATTTCAGCGGCGGCAATCCGGCTTTCTTCCGCATCCGCTGAATGCGACGTATGTAATTGCGGGCATTGCGGGCGGCTTCTTCTTCGCTTTCCGGCTGGACGGTATATGTCAGGTGAATTTCAAGATCATCCGGCGTGAAGTTCGCGTGAAGCAGTCTGACAAGTTTTTCTTCCCTGTGGCGCTGATTTAATTTCTTCTGTGCTGCGGTTGTCGGCTTGCTCCGGCTGCGCCGTCCGTTCGATTGCCGGTATGTAGGAAAAATATATACGTCGAGGTACTCCCCGCAGTAGTAGCGCTTTTCCCGATAGATTGTTTTCATACCTTTA
>ENA-OVGC01000409-OVGC01000409.1-human-gut-metagenome-genome-assembly--contig:-NODE-409-length-39754-cov-11.491423_pt1 | contig 39754 bp, 28 predicted proteins | sample MGYA00237768_ERZ505415 | MGnify/ENA primary metagenome ERZ505415 (study PRJEB26158, sample SAMN06016382) | human gut metagenome | biome: human gut; feature: ankylosing spondylitis patient; material...
CCAAAAAAGGTGGTACCGCAGGAAATGTTCTCCTGTCCTTTGTATAAAAGCAAAGGACGGGAGTTTTTTTATTTCCCAAAACATTTATTTTTAAATACGCAAATACACAAGGAGGAAACACCATGAAAGAACTTTCCAAGGTTTACGACCCGAAACAGGTTGAGGACCGCACCTATCAGTTCTGGCTGGACGGCGGCTATTTTCACGCTGAACCAAACCCGGACAAAAAACCGTACACCATCGTAATCCCGCCACCGAATATCACCGGTCAGCTGCACATGGGACACGCGCTGGATGAGACCTTGCAGGACATCCTCATCCGCTTCCGCAGGATGCAGGGCTATGAGACCCTCTGGCTGCCGGGCACCGACCACGCTTCCATTGCAACCGAGGCAAAGATTGTAAACGCAATGAAGGAAGAGGGTCTGACCAAGGAGGATTTGGGCAGAGAAGGCTTCCTGGAGCGCGCATGGGAATGGAAGCGCAAATACGGCGGCAGAATCATCGAGCAGCTCAAAAAACTTGGTTCTTCCTGCGACTGGGAGAGAGAACGCTTCACCCTCGATGAAGGATGCTCGCAGGCAGTCAAAGAGGTCTTTGTCAACCTCTACAACAAAGGCTTGATTTATCAGGGCGAGCGCATCATCAACTGGTGCCCGCACTGCATGACCTCCATCTCGGATGCAGAGGTTGAATATGAGGAGCAGGCAGGACATTTCTGGCATCTGCGCTACCCGCTCAGCGACGGCAGCGGAGAGGTCATCCTGGCAACCACCCGCCCGGAAACAATGCTGGGCGATACCGCTGTTGCTGTTAACCCGAAGGATGAACGTTACCAGAAGCTGATTGGCAAAACCGTCATCCTGCCGCTGGTCAACCGTGAGATTCCGATTGTCGGTGATGACTATGTCGATATGGAATTTGGTACCGGCGTTGTAAAAATCACTCCGGCACACGACCCGAACGACTATGAGGTTGGACGCCGCCACGACCTGCCAATCCTCAAGGTGATGAACGACGATGCCACCATGACCGCTGCCTGCGGCAAATATGCAGGCATGGAGCGCTATGAGGCAAGAAAAGCCATCGTGAAGGATTTGGAAGAGCAGGGCTATCTGCTGAAGGTGGAGGACCACACCCACAATGTAGGAACCTGCTACCGCTGCGGAACCACCGTTGAACCGATGGTTTCCAAACAGTGGTTCGTCAAGATGGAGCCGCTGGCAAAACCGGCAATCGACGTTGTCCGCAATGGACAGATCAAGCTCATCCCGGAGCGTATGGACAAGACCTACTATAACTGGATGGAAAACATCAAAGACTGGTGTATCTCCCGTCAGCTGTGGTGGGGTCATCGCATCCCGGCGTACTACTGCGAAAGCTGCGGAGAGGTCGTTGTTGCCAAGGAAGCTCCGTCTGTTTGTCCGAAGTGCGGCAGCACCCACCTGCATCAGGATGAGGACACCCTGGACACCTGGTTCAGCTCGGCACTGTGGCCGTTCTCTACTCTGGGCTGGCCAAACAACACCGAGGAGCTCAAATACTTCTACCCGACCAGCACCCTGGTCACCGGCTATGACATCATCTTCTTCTGGGTGGCCCGCATGATTATGGCGGGATACGAATACCGCAACGAGAAACCCTTCGGCAACGTCTACTTCACGGGCATCGTGCGCGACAAAATCGGCCGCAAGATGTCCAAGCAGCTGGGCAACTCGCCCGACCCGCTGGACCTCATCGCACAGTACGGCGCCGACGGCATGCGCGTGGCGATGCTGCTCTCGTCGTCGGCCGGCAACGACGTGATGTTCGACGAGGCGCTCTGCGAGCAGGGCCGCAACTTCGGCAACAAAATCTGGAACGCCTACCGTCTGGTCAACGGCTGGGAGGTCGACGCAACGCTCGCGCAGAGCGAGGTGAACGCCGCCGCCGTCGAGTGGTTCCGCAACATCATGCGCCGCAACATCGCCGAGCTGGAGGCCGACTTCCGCAGCTACCGCATCTCGGAGGCCTTCAAGCGGCTCTACAAGCTCTTCTGGGATGACTTCAGCGGCTGGTACCTCGAGCTGGTGAAGCCCGCCTACCAGTGCCCCATCGACGCCGAAACGCTTGCCCGCACGAAGGAGTTCTTCGACGAGCTGCTCCGCCTGCTCCATCCCTTCATGCCCTTCGTCACCGAGGAGCTCTGGCAGCACCTCGCACCGCGCGGCGAGAAGGAGACCATCATGCTGGCGCAGCAGCCCGCAGCCGGCGAGGCGGCGGACGAGAAGCTGCTGGCCCGCTTCGAGCTGGTGCAGGAGGTCATCACGGCCGTCCGCAACATCCGCAAGCAGCGGAACATCCCGCAGAAGGAGACGCTGCGGCTCGAGGTGATGGCCGACGAGAACTACCCTGCCGAATATGCGCCCGTGCTGGTCAAGATGCTCAACCTGAGCGAGGTGAAGAGCGTCTCCGAGAAGGACGACACGGCCGCTGCGTTCCTCGTCAAGACGACGCGCTACTTCGTCCCGATGGAGGGCCGCATCGACGTGGAGGCCGAGCTCAAGAAGCTGCAGCACGACCTCGAATACTACGAGGGCTTCCTCGCAACGGTGATGAAGAAGCTTTCGAACGAGCGCTTCGTGCAGTCGGCACCCGAGAAGGTGGTAGCCAACGAGCGGGCCAAGCAGGCCGACGCCGAGGCGAAAATCGCCGCGCTGCGCGAACAGCTCGCCGCACTGGCGAAATAACACGCGCCTCCCGGCGGCACGCCGGTGCCGCCGGGTCCGCATCAACCGATGCTCCTCGCCCCTCGGGACGGGGAGCATCTATTTGGGAATCCGAAACAGGCAACTCGCCCCCCGACATCGGGCGGAACGGGGAGAGAAGCCCGAAAAAACACAAACGCACGACTTTGGAAATCACAATCTATACCGACGGTTCGGCGCTGGGCAACCCGGGACCCGGAGGCTACGGCGTGGTGATGCTCGCCGGCCGCTTCCGCAAGGAGCTCTCGCAGGGCTACCGTCTAACGACGAACAACCGCATGGAGCTCATGGCCGTCTGCGTGGCACTCGAGACGCTCCGCTTCGAGGGCTCCGACGTGACGCTCTACTCCGACTCGAAATACGTGGTCGACGCCGTGACCAAGGGATGGGTCTTCGGCTGGGAGCGCAAGGGCTTCGCCGGCAAGAAAAACCCCGACCTCTGGATGCGTTTCCTGCGCATCTACCGCCGTCACCATGTCCGCTTCGTCTGGGTGAAGGGGCATGCCGAGACGGTCGAGAACAACCGCTGCGACCAGCTGGCCGTCGCGGCGGCCAACGACCGGCTGCATCTGCTCGAGGATACGGGCTACACGCCGGGAGCCTGACGGCTGCCGCTGCGGAGAGAGCCCAGCATCCACCGTGCAGTTCCGAAGAGAGGTTCTTGCTCCGAAGGGGCCGGGCGACAAAGCCTTTGCTGCCTCTTTTTCGCGCCAGTCACCATGCATACAAAAAGAAGATACCGGCCGGAGGGCATTCAGTCTTCCATGAAAAGAGTTTCCCAAATGCGCAATAAAAAAAACGGACAACGTATGATTCAGTTCACATCGAAAGCCGCACGAATCGTGTATTCCGTCATCGCAAGCATCATCATTATCCTCATCTGGAGAAACATCGGCCTTGCAACGACTCTTTTAGACATACCGGGCAACTCTATTCCAGGCCTGTTCATAAAGGCACTGCTCCTTACTCTTGCTACTTTGGGTTTGACAATAATCGTAATCAAACCCAAAGAGTCGTTTTCATTCCTCGGGTTGAGCAGAAATATCCTCCAAGGTCTCGGATTGGCACTCCTTTGTGTGCTCCCCATGTATCTCGTATTTCTCTTTTTGGGCGGCATCAACATCGAGTTGACATTCCCTGTGTTTTATGATAAATGTGTTCTGACCGGATTCAAGGAGGAGCTGGTGTTCCGGGCCTTTATGTTCGGCATGCTTTTCCGGTATGCAAAAACCGGCTTTTTCTGGGCCGTCATATTACCGGCACTCTATTTCGGTTCGGTGCATCTCTATCAGGGACACGATGCCGTTTCGGCACTCGCCGCTTTCGGCGTAACCTTTATCGGTGCACTCTATTTCAGCTGGATGTATGCCGAATGGGATTTCAATATTTGGATTCCTGCCGGATTGCACATACTGATGAACGGAGCATGGTTTATTTTCACCGTGGAGGGAACAGAAATTGCAGCGGGAGGCTTGATTTCCAACATTGCCCGGATAATCAGCATCGCACTGGCTATTGCCCTTACCTTCTATCATCACAAAAAGAGAGGCAGGAAGGTCTTCGATTACCCCATCTGGAGCCTATAATCAGCATATCTATTTCCCAACCCCGACGAATCGCCGGACGAAATAAAGAGATCGGAGCAGCAAGTGGACAGGGTCCGACAGCGAGCGGAAAAACTCGGGTCGCAGGCGACACGTGCCGGACAACAACGCACAACCCGGGAGGAGCCACAGAGGCTTTCCTCCCGGGTTGTCGTTGTCAGCAGCCCGCAGGGGCCCACGGGTTACTCGGCCCGGCGCACGAAGGCCCGTTCGATTTCGACGATGTAGCAGTAGTGCAGGTCACGGTCGGGATACCAGCGTTCGAGCAGTTCGGGCTGCAGGAACCCGTCGGCCCGCAATTCGCCGACATACATCTTGCGGCACTCGAGCACCAGCCGCGCCTCGCCTACGGCCGGCGTACCGGCATCGGTACGCACGACAGTAAGCCCCGAGGCTGCGAACTTGTCGCCGTCGCGCCCCGAATGGGTGCCGCAGTAGCGCAGCGCATCGCGGTAGCGCTCCTCGAAGAACGAAAGCGTCAGCCGCTCGTTCTCCTCGACGAACCGGCGCGTATGGCGCGTCGGACGGATGACGACCATCGCTGCCGGACGGCCCCACATCTGGCCGACGAACCCCCAGCTGGCGGTCATCGTATTGCACTGCACGGCATCGCCCGCCGTGATGAGCATCCACTCCTGACCGATGGAGCGGATGAAATTGTCGGTAATCTCCAGAGGTGAAATCTCGATAAAATGTTCCATGACGCATGTTTTTACTGTCACAAAGGTAGAATAAAATCCATATTCGTGCGTCTGAATTCCGAAAATCGCATTATTCTCACTATATTTGTCTGCTGATAGAGTAACATAACCCCATCACCCGATGTTCAAAACCTACCTGCGGCTGTTAGGCTTCGCCAAGCCCATCGAGAAATACGCCATCCCCTACTTCTTCTATGCCGCATTCTACGCGCTGTTCAATACCATCAATTTCGTCCTGATTATCCCGATTCTCACGACGCTGTTCGACCCCGAATACGAATTCAGGCCCGTCTACGAACTGCCCCACAATCTGGGCATCGACCAGGAGACCTTCGCGCAGTTAATCGGATATCTCTACACGAAGCTCTTCGGCACCGACTTCAGCGTCTTCCGCATCCTCGTGCTGCTGGCCCTCACGGTGATGACCACCAGCCTGCTGAGCAACGCCTTCCGTTACCTGAGTTCGTGGACCATCGAGAACATGCGCACGCGTACGCTGCAGCGCATCCGCAACGAGGTCTTCGACAACGTGATGAACATGCACGTGGGCTTCTTCAGCGACCAGCGCAAGGGCGACGTCATCTCGAAAATCACCAACGACGTCTCGGTCGTGCAGTTCTGCATCACCAACACGCTGCAGGTGGCCTTCCGCGAACCGCTGCTCATCATCGGCTACCTGGTGGCGATGATTCTCATTTCGTGGGAGCTGGCCCTCTTCTCGATACTCTTCCTGCCCATCGTGGCTCTGCTCATCGGCCGCATCGTCAAGAAGCTGCGCCACCCGGCCAAGACCAGCCAGAAGCGTATGGGCGACATGGTGAGCGCCCTCGACGAGTCGCTCTCGGGCATCAAGGTCATCAAGAGCTACAACGCCACCGAATACATCAAGTCCAAGTTCCACGCCATCAACGCCGACTTCACGCGTCTGCTGCTCTCGATGGTGCGCCGCCAGCAGCTGGCTTCGCCCATGAGCGAATTCCTCGGCATCTCGGCCGCCGGCGTCATCCTCATCTTCGGCGGCATGCTCGTCGTGCGCGGCTCGCTCGACGCCGGCGGATTCGTCGCCTTCCTGGCCATGTTCTCGCAGATTACGCGTCCGGTCCGCACCTTCATCGACCAGTTCGCCACCATCAACCAGGGTATCGCCGCCGGCGAGCGCATCTTCACGCTGCTCGACGCCCGCAGCGAGGTCGAGGACAAGCCCGACGCCATCCCGATGGAGGGGCTGCGCGACAAAATCGAGTTCCGCAACGTCCACTTCTCCTACGACGGCAGCCGCGAGGTCATCGACGGCGTATCGTTCGAAATCCGCCGCGGCGAGACGGTCGCGCTGGTGGGTCCCTCGGGCGGCGGCAAGTCGACGCTCAGCGAACTCATCCCGCGCTTCTACGACCCCACTGCGGGCGAAATACTCATCGACGGCATATCGCTGCGCGACTATCAGCAGGAGAGCGTCCGCGCCCACATGAGCGTCGTGGCGCAGGATACGGTGCTCTTCAACGACACCATCGAGAACAACATCGCCATGGGCCGTCCCGGCGCCACGCACGAGGAGATTGTCGCGGCGGCGAAGGTGGCCAACGCCGACAGCTTCATCCGCGAAGCCCCCGAGGGCTACGCCACCAACATCGGCGACCGCGGCTCGAAACTCTCGGGCGGCCAGCGCCAGCGCCTCTCGATTGCCCGCGCCGTGCTGAAGAATCCCGAAATCCTGATTCTCGACGAGGCCACCTCGGCGCTCGACACCGAGAGCGAAAAGCTGGTGCAGGATGCTCTGAACAACCTGCTGGTCGGCCGCACGTCGGTAGTCATCGCCCACCGGCTGAGCACCATCCACAACGCCGACAAAATCATCGTTGTCGAGCACGGCCGCATCGCCGAGCAGGGAACCCATGCCGAGCTGATGGCCCGCAACGGCATCTACGCGAAGCTCATCGAGATGCAGTCGTTCGACTGACCCCGCAAAAACACACGACGCCATGACCGAAAAGGAGAAGATGCTGGCCGGCGAGTGGTTCTCGTCGCCCGACGAGGAGCTCACCGCCGAACGCCGCCGCACCGAACGGCTGCTGCACCGCCTCAATGTCGAGCTGACGACCGACGACGAAGCCTACCGCACCACGCTGCGCGAACTGCTCGCGCCGGGCTCCGAGGGCTTCATCCGCGCCCCGTTCCACTGCGACTACGGCTACAACATCTCGCTGGGCAAGGGTACGTTCCTCAACTTCGGCTGCGTCATCCTCGACCTGGCTCCGGTCCGCATCGGACGCCGCACGCTCATCGGTCCCAACGTACAGCTGCTCACTGCCCACCACCCCTTCGACGTCGCACAGCGTGCGGCGGGACTCGAAGCCGGACGCCCGATTACCATCGGCGACGACTGCTGGCTGGGCGGCGGGGTGATTGTCTGTCCGGGCGTCCGCATCGGCGACCGGGTCATCATCGGCGCGGGCGCCGTGGTCACGCGCGACATCCCCGACGATTCGGTAGCCGTGGGCAACCCCGCCCGCGTCATCCGCACACTCGCCAAACAGCCCGTCCGATAACCGGGCAGGAGAGCAGGCCGGCGCCGGCACAATCGCGCGGACGGCCGTAGGCCCCCCCCGTCCGAGGGGCTGCACCGCATGCTCCATACCCCGCCGCAATCCCCGCCGGCAAGGTTTCGGCCCGGCAGAGCACAATTTCAGTCCCCGGATTCCCCGATTTTCCGATTCTTTTTCCTATCTTTGCGTGTTTCAACGACAATCATAAACACGCCATATGAAATTCAAGGAGTACAAAGGCCTCGACCTGGCGGGTCTGGCCTCCGACGTGCTCGCGGAGTGGGACTCCGACGACACCTTCCACAAAAGCATCTCCACACGCGAAGGCCATCCGACCTTCGTCTTCTACGAGGGTCCCCCCTCGGCCAACGGCATGCCCGGCATCCACCACGTCATGGCCCGTACCATCAAGGACGTCTTCTGCCGCTACAAGACCCAGCAGGGCTACCTCGTCCACCGCAAGGCGGGTTGGGACACCCACGGACTGCCCGTCGAGCTGGGTGTCGAGAAGAAGCTCGGCATCACGAAGGAGGATATCGGCAAGACGATTTCCATCGAGGAGTACAACCGCACCTGCCGCGAGGCGGTGATGGAGTTCAAGGGCGTGTGGGAGAAGCTCACCCGCCAGATGGGCTACTGGGTCAACATGGACGACCCCTACATCACCTACGACAACAAGTACATCGAGTCGCTGTGGTGGCTCCTGAAGCAGCTCTACGAGAAGGGACTGCTCTACAAGGGATACACCATCCAGCCCTACTCGCCGGCCGCCGGAACGGGCCTCTCGACCCATGAGCTGAATCAGCCGGGCTGCTACCGCGACGTGAAGGACACCACCGTCGTGGCACAGTTCCGCATCCGCAACCCCAAGGCCGAGATGACGGGCTGGGGCACCCCCTACTTCCTGGCATGGACCACCACGCCCTGGACGCTCCCCTCGAACACGGCCCTCTGCGTCGGTCCCCGAATCGACTACGTGGCCGTCCGCACCTACAACCCCTATACCGGTGAGAAGCAGACCGTCGTGCTGGCCAAGGCGCTGCTCCACGCCCACTTCAACCGCAAGGCCGAAGGGCTGGCGCTCGACGCCTACAAACCGGGCGACAAACTCGTCCCCTACGAGGTGGTGGCCGAATACAAGGGCCCGGAACTCGTGGGCATGGAGTACGAACAGCTGCTCCCGTGGGTGAAGCCCGTCGAGGTGGACGAGCAGGGTGAATGGCACGACGCCTCGGCAAAGGCCTTCCGCGTCATCCCGGGCGACTACGTCACCACCGAAGACGGTACGGGTATCGTCCACATCGCCCCGACGTTCGGTGCCGACGACGCCAACGTGGCCCGCGCCGCAGGCATTCCCTCGCTCTTCATGCTCAACCGCAAGGGCGAAACCCGCCCGATGGTCGACCTGACGGGCAAGTTCTACCTGCTCGACGAGCTGGACGAGCGCTTCGTCCGCGAGTGCGTCGACGTCGAGGCCTACCGCGAATACGAGGGCCGCTGGGTCAAGAATGCCTACGACCCGCAATTCACCGTCGACGGCCGCTACGACGAAAAGGCGGCACAGGCGGCCGAGTCGCTCGACATCTACATCTGCATGCGTCTCAAGGCGGAAGGAAAGGCATTCAAAATCGAGAAGCATGTCCACAACTACCCCCACTGCTGGCGTACGGACAAGCCGGTGCTCTACTACCCGCTCGACTCGTGGTTCATCCGCTCGACGGCCGCCAAGGAGCGCATGATTGAGCTCAACCGCACCATCCGCTGGAAGCCCGAATCGACCGGCTCGGGCCGTTTCGGCAAGTGGCTCGAGAACCTCAACGACTGGAACCTCTCGCGTTCGCGCTTCTGGGGTACGCCGCTGCCCATCTGGGCCACGGAGGACCGCTCGGAGATGAAGTGCATCGGTTCGGTCGAGGAGCTCATGCAGGAAATCGAGCGTTCGATTGCCGCAGGCCTGATGACGGAGAATCCCTACCGCAACTTCAAGGTGGGCGACATGTCCGAGGAGAACTACTCGACCCGGAACATCGACCTGCACCGTCCCTATGTGGACAACATCGTGCTCGTCTCGTCGAAGGGCGAACCGATGCACCGCGAGCCCGACCTCATCGACGTGTGGTTCGACTCGGGTGCCATGCCCTATGCCCAGCTGCACTACCCCTTCGAACACGGAGGCGACTATTTCCGCTCGGTCTACCCCGCCGACTTCATCGCCGAGGGTGTCGACCAGACGCGCGGCTGGTTCTTCACGCTGCATGCCATCGCCACGATGCTCTTCGACTCGGTGGCCTTCCGCAACATCATCTCGAACGGTCTGGTGCTCGACAAGAACGGCAACAAGATGTCGAAACGTCTGGGCAACGCCGTCGACCCCTTCGAGGTGCTCTCGACCTACGGTCCCGACGCTACGCGGTGGTACATGATTTCGAACTCGCAGCCGTGGGACAACCTCAAGTTCGACCGCGACGGTGTGGACGAGGTGCGCCGCAAGTTCTTCGGCACGCTCTACAACACCTACTCGTTCTTCGCCCTCTATGCCAACGTCGACGGCTTCACAGGCCGCGAGGAGGAGGTGCCCGTCGAGCGCCGTCCGGAAATCGACCGCTGGATTATCTCGCTGCTCAACACGCTGGTCAAGAACGTGACCGAGTCGCTCGAGGGATACGACCCGACGCCGGCCGCCCGCGCCATCCAGGAGTTCGTGGGCGAGAACCTCTCGAACTGGTACGTGCGTCTGAACCGCAAGCGCTTCTGGGGCGGTGAGATGACCGAGGACAAGCTGGCCGCCTACCAGACGCTCTACACCTGTCTGGAGACCGTTGCAATGCTGGCAGCGCCGTTCGCACCCTTCATGATGGACCGCATCTTCCGCGACCTGAACGCCGTGAGCGGCCGCCACACGGAGTCGTCGGTCCACCTGTCGACCTACCCGAAGGCCGACGAGGCACTCATCGACTCGTCGCTCGAGGAGATGATGGCGCTCGCGCAGCAGGTTTCGTCGATGGTGCTCGCCCTGCGCCGCAAGGTCTCCATCAAGGTGCGCCAGCCGCTGACCAAGATTCTCATCCCGGTACTCGACCCCGCCATGGCGCGCCACATCGCCGCCGTGCGCAACCTGATTCTGGGCGAGGTGAACGTCAAGGAGCTGGAGCTCATCGAGCAGACGACGGGCATCATCACCAAGCGCATCAAACCCAACTTCAAGACGCTCGGACCGAAGTACGGCAAGTACATGAAGCAGATTGCCGCCCTCACGGCCCAGTTCTCGCAGGAGCGCATCGCCGAAATCGAGGCTGCACCCGAGAGCGTGCTCGAAATCGACGGACAGCAGATTGTCGTGACCCCCGCCGACTTCGAAATCACCTCGGAGGACATGCCCGGATGGCTCGTCGCCTCGGAGGGCAAGCTCACCGTGGCGCTCGACATCACCCTTACGGACGAGCTGCGCGCCGAAGGCGTGGCACGCGAGTTGATTAACCGCATCCAGAACATCCGCAAGGATTCGGGATTCGAGGTGACGGACAAAATCCGCGTCGAAATCGAGCAGAAGGAACTCGTCGCCGAAGCCGTGGCACGCTATGCGGACTACATCGCTTCGCAGACGCTTGCCGTCGAGGTGAAGAGCTCGGCCGAGCCTCAGGGTGAATCGGTCGTCGCAACCGACATCGACGAGGAGCCGCTCCGCATCGCCGTGACGCGCATCCGATAGTTTCCGGTGCAGACGGAGTCCAGAAGCGTTTCCGCCGCAAGGACCTCACTGCATGCGCGGGGGCCGCAACTGCGGCCCCCGCGCTGCAAACCGGGGTGTATAATTGACCGGAAAATTTGGTTTTCTGAAAATAAATCGTTACTTTTACATAAAACCAATAGCAAACGATACAACCATGGCAGACGAAAGAACACGATACAGCGACGCCGAACTCGAAGAGTTCAAGCAGCTCATCCTGAAAAAACTGGAGAATGCGCGCGCCGACTATGAGCTTCTGCGTGCGACCATCACCCATACGGCCGACAACGATACGGAGGACACGTCGCCGACGTTCAAGGTGCTCGAAGAGGGGGCCACTACCCTCTCGAAGGAGGAGAGCGGCCGTCTGGCAGCCCACCAGATGAAGTTCATCCGCAATCTGGAGATGGCGCTCGTCCGCATCGAAAACAAGACCTACGGCATCTGCAAGACCACGGGCAAACTCATTCCGAAAGAGCGTCTGATGAAGGTGCCCCACGCCACGGAGTGCATCGAGGCCAAGGAGGCGCGCAAATAGTGGCCGCAACCGCGCCCGGACGGCAGCCGCCGCGTCCGGGAAAGAACCGCCCGAGCAGGAATGCGGAGGCGGAATGAAGCGGGCCTCCGTCCCAGGTGCGGCCGCATACCGAATCGAACGAGCCATTCCTCTGAGGAGTGGCTCTTTTCCGTCTGCAAATCGGCATGACGCAGCGCGGGACGACGGGCGCCGCCCGCTCCGGCTGCGGCATCGGCATCAGCAGTGCCGATTCGGCCGGGGACGAACACCGGGGCGGAACCGGGAACGGACCGGACGAAGTGCAACGGCGCTCTCCCGAGCGGCACGCAAGCGGGATAGTGCCGGTTTTTTATACTTTTTCGTCAAAAAAAGCGTTATCTTTGACATCATGGTTGGGAGGTTTTGCATATTCGCCGTCGGGTTGATACTGGCGGTGCAGACCGCTTTACCTCAGATGAGGTGGTCCGAACCTCCACGCGCCGAGCTCTTCACGCCCGACTCGGCCCGCATGCGAATTCCTCCGTCGGAACGCACCGAGCGCCTCTACGACAGCATCCGCTCGAAAACCAGCCGCCGGGCCGTTCCCCGCATGCTCTATGGACTGCTCTTCACCGGACGGCCCGTCCGTGATACCACGCGCAGCGGCCAGGTCGAGGACGAAAGCAAGCGTTTCAAGCCCTATGAGGGTCGGACCATCGGCTCCATCACCATCGAACGCAGCCAGGTATTCGACCAGGACGGCAACTGGTTCGAACGTGCCGGCAATAAGGTACACATGCTCACCCGCGAACGGGTACTGCGCCGCGACCTGCTCTTCGAACCGGGCGACACGCTCGATGCGGAGCAGCTCGTGCGCAACCAGCAGCTGCTCCGCTCGCGAAGCTACATCTCGGACGCAGAGCTAGAGATACGTCCCGATTCGCTCGACTCGACCTTTGTCGACATCATCGTCCACACGCGCGACAGCTGGACCATCGGCGTCGACGTGGGCATCCACTCCGAGGGGCACACCATGTTCGGACTCTCGGATGCCAACATCTTCGGTACGGGAAACCTGCTCCGGCTGAAGACCAATTTCAGCCGCAAGGATTTCTCCTACGGCGGCAACATCGTCGAATACGAAATCCCCAACATCTTCGGTTCGTTCTATTCGGCAAGCTTCTCGGCCGGGCGCGACTTCTACAACTCGGAGCTCAAGCTCAACTTCGGCAAGGAGTTCATCCGCCCGACCGACTACGAAATAGGCATCAGCTACGAGAACGTCAAGTCGAAATACTACCTCATCGACCGCGACACGTCGGACCTGGTGAAGGTCAAGACGTTCGACCTCTGGGCCGGACGCTCACGCTACATCCGCTCCATCGGGTCGAGTTTCTTCTTCACGGGGCGGTACGGATTCTCGAAGTTCAGCCTCCGGCCCGAGGTGCGCGCCGACTACAATCCGGCATTCCACAACAGCGAAAACCTGCTCTTCGGCGCCGGTCTCTACCGCGAGAAATTCTACACGGCCAACATGGTCTACGGATTCGGTACGCGCGAGTATCTGGCCACGGGATACAAGGCCGAACTGGTGAGCGGCTATTCGTGGGGAGAGTTCAACGACGAGATGTACCTCGGCGCCTCATACAAGGTCGGTAATTTCACCTCGGTGGGCTACCTCATGGGCGGCATCACTCTGGGAAGCTACATCGACCTGGACAACGGCATGTGGCACCACAGCGCCGTCGATGTCGACCTGCAGTGGTTCTCGAACCTCTTCATCTACCGCCGCAACCGCATCCGCCAGTTCCTCGCCCTGAACTACACCCAGGGATGGAACCGCGACTCCGGCAGCTACGAAATCATCCGCTTCACTTCGGACAACGGTCCCGAGGCGCTCAAGCAGCACATCACCGGCACGAACCGCATGGTGCTCAACACCGAAACGGTGCTCTTCACCCCCTTCCAGCCGCTCGGCTTCCGCATCGCCTTCTTCGGTTTTCTCGACATGGGACTCATCGGATACTCGCCCAACATCTTCAAGAACGACTTCTTCACCTCGTTCGGACTGGGCATACGGCTCAAGAACGAACGACTGATATTCAGCGCCATCCAGCTTCGGCTGGGCGTAGCCTTCGGCAAACGGGGGCTCGTCGAGAGCGAATATTACCGCATCTCGAGCCAGACGCGGCTCGAACAGTACCGCTATCGACCGACGCGACCCGAAATCGTCGGGTTCCAATAACCGGACGGCCGGACACGACAACCGGACAGCCGGACGGCCGGACACGACACAAAAAAAGACGGGAAGCGCCTCGCACGGTCGCTTCCCGTTTTCCGTATGTGGACCCCAACCCGGCCGAAGTCGTGCAGCAGCGCCCCGTCCGGCAGAAGCCAGCGGAGCAGGCCACCCGCGTCAATGCCCCGCCACGGTCACCTCCTGGCCCTTGGTATCGATATAGAAATCACGGCCGTCGAGCCGGACACGCGCCGTGAAGTCGGAGAAGTCCTCCGCCTGCTCGAACTGGCAGGAAAGTACCTCCGAACCCGAACGGTCGACATATCCGTAACCGCGGCCCTCGATATAGACACGCGCCAGACCGCAACGGAAAGGCCAGGCTTCGTCGTACCGGTAGGGAACCATCAACTCGCCCGTCGTCGAGATATAGCCCCAGCGGGGTTTGTAGAAGTCGTCGCGCACCATGCCGAAGCGCATCACGGCGGCACGCCGTTCGCTGAACTCGCGCGCATCGTCGAAACTGGCCGGTATCACCTCGCGCCCCTCGGTGTCGATGTAGCCGCAATAGTGGGTCATGGCGGGGAAAATGGCCCCGCGCATATTTTCGTTGAACGGAGCGAGCCCGTCGTGAAAATCGCCGAGCGACTCGAACCGGAACGAACTGATTTCACGCCCGTAGCGGTCGATTGCCCCATAATGCTGACCGTCGAGACTCACCACGGCGACCCGCTCGCTGAACCGGCGCGCCACGGCATAGCGCGGTGCCAGCACCACACGGCCCGTCAGGTCGAGATAGCCGTACCGCCCGCCCGGAGCCCGGAAAACGAGCAGGCCGTTGCCCGGCTCACCCAGCTCCTCATACCGGCAGGCGATTGTCTCCCGACCGAGCGAATCGACCACTCCCCACAACAGCTTCTGCTGCGATGTGCGGGCAGCCAGCGCATACCCCGCCGCAAAGGGTGCAATCGTATCGTAGCGGCACGGCACCACTTCGCGGCCCGTGCTGTCGATGAATCCGCGTTTGCCGTCACGAAAGGCGGCCATCCATCCGCGTCCGGCAACCGGGCCGATTGAGTCGTAGAGGCAGGGGACCACCTCACCGCCCCACGACGAAAGGTAGCCGCGACGGCCGTTGCGCAGAGCAGCGCGCCATCCGCGGGCATCGGGCTCGCCGATTTCGGTATAGAGACAGGCGATAACCTCGCGTCCGTCACGTTCGATGCGGCCACGCAGTCCGCCGGGCAGCTCGACCCAGGCCAGGCTGTCGGCAAAAGGTGCAGCGACGGCATATTCGGGGGCAATGACCATCAACCCCGTGGTATCGATATAGCCCCAACGCTCACCGGGAATCTGTACGGCGGCACGTCCCTCGCTGAAAGGGGCGGCAGCGGCATAGCGGCACGGTATGACAAGATGCCCTTCGGGGTCGACATAGCCCCAACGGGGAGCACCGTCCACCGTATCGAGCACGGCAGCACGGCGGTCACAGAGCTCTCCGACCATTGCATAACGGGCCGTACGGCTGCGAAAGTCGGATTTGCAGGCGACGACAGCGGTCAGTACGCACAACAACAGAACGACTCTTTTCATGACTGGCAATTTTTCTCAGGACAAAGATAACGAAAGGCGGGGGCAGAGGCAAATGAAAACGGAGTTTTCGCAATTTGACTCAGCCGAGCCGCATCCTGTCTTCTCCAAAGATACGAAAAGACCGGCGCATAAGCCAGCCTCGACGGGGATTTTTGCCTCAGGGGCAGCATCGCGCCGGCCTTCCCTCCGCATTGCCGTGCCTGCAGGCAGACGCCACGCCTGCGGCCGGCTGCGCCGAAACAGTGCCGAGACAGCACCGAGACAGTGCCGAGACAGTGCCGAGACAGGCCGACAGCCAGCAAAACGGGGAGCATCCCGAAGGCTGCTCCCCGACTCGAACTTTTATTCTGACTGCTTACGGTTACTTGCGTGTTTCGACAATAATCGCGCCATTGCGCGCCTTGCGCCCGTATTTTTCGCGGGCCGAGGCATCCTTGAGAATCGATATCGAAAGGATGTTCGAGGGGTCGCCCACCAGCGCGTCGATTTCGCCGGGAGCCATCTTGTCGGCACGGTACTCCTTGCCGTCGATGACCCAAAGCACCCCCTTCTGCGACATCTGTTTCGTAGCGCCTCCCTTCACGGAGATAATCGGCTCGCCCTTCGGCATCCCCTGCCCTGAGGCCGCAGCAGCGGCTACCGACGAACCGGAAGTCGAGGTCGAGGTCGAGGTGGAAACCGAGCCGGCACCGGAGGCCGAGGCCGAGACGGAGGTTCCGTCATCGGTGATGACAATGGTCTGCGACGAGGAGGCGAGCCGCTGCCCGTCCAACTCGCGCTGCGCCTGCTTGAGCTGCTCGCTGGCTTCGCGCAGCTGCTGCTGCACTGCCTTCCACTCGTCGCTGCTCAGATACTGCCGGGCCGCCTCCAGCGAGGCCCCGGTCTGCTGCCCGTCCAACTCGAGCCGCGCCTGTTCGAGCTGCTGCTGGGCATCGCTCAGCTGCTGCTGCACCTTCTTCCACTCGTCGCTGCTCAGATACTGCCGGGCCGCCTCCAGACCGACACGCGCGGCCTCCAGACCGGCGCGTCCCGCCTCGAGGCCCTCGGCCCCGGCACGGAGCGACTCTTCGAGCTGTCGGGCAAAATCGGTCGTCAGGATGTAGACCACTCTCTTGACCTCCGGCCGGTCGAACTGCTCTATCACGGAGGGGGCCTTGATGACCTTCACCGTCGCAATCTCCGAGGGTTTGAGGTCTATCTCGGAGTATGCCACCCGCTTGCCGTCAACGATGTAGACATAGCTGCGGTCGCCCTTGCCCGAGATGAGCGCCTGCGTCTCCGCCCCGTCGGCCCTAAGGGTAATCCGGACGGTGCTCGACGCCGGATTGTCACCCGACTTGTCCACACTCATCGAGGCAATCCGGGACACATCGAGCGTATCGAGCGCCGAGGCCGTCACCTCGCGGCCGTCGATGAAATAGCGCGTCGCAGGCTTCCCGAGCTCCGCTTGTGCCGATGCGGCGAGTCCCTCCGATGCCGACAGACCGGCCTCGGTCTGGGCGTCACGCAACGCCCGGTCGACCAGTTCCGCAGCCGATGCGCCGTTTCCGACGGCCGACGGTAGGAAAGTTCCGGAATTTTGCATACCTTTGTTCACCGGAAAGCGGTAGACGGTTTCGGCAAAGGCGCCGAGCGCAAGCCCGACAAGCGGCAGGAAGACCAACGCACGGGCGTAGTTCCACCGCGACGATTTTTTACGTAACATCATGGTAATACGGTTTTTAAGTTTACTGTGATTGAAGCTGTTGGCAACTGAGCACCACCTCCTGCCAGCAGCTTTCCTTATTAACAACATCTGATATTCGCGCGCATCGACGCCGCTGCGGAGCACCGCCTCGTCGGCCTCGTATTCGTGGATGGCCCGCAACTCGCGGCGCAGGAGCCACATCGCGGGGTTGAACCACTGCAGAGAACCGGCAAGGTCCGTGACAAGCAGGTCGACCGAATGGCGCAGCCGCAGGTGAGCCTCCTCGTGCAGCAAGACATCGTGCAGCAGAGCGTCGTCATCCTGCTCCGACACGACGACGTAGCGTCCCCAGCTGAAGGGGGAACCCGCCTCGGGGCGACGCACCAGCACCATACCGTCCGAAAGGCGCTCGCTCCGCCCGCTGCGGACGATGCTCCACACCCTGAGGTGCGAAAAGACGACCCACAGCAACACGACGGCAGCTCCCGCCAGAAACAGGATGCCCAGCACCTCCTGCCAGGGGAACCCGCCCCCGGTGCGTACGGCCTCGGCCGGCACAGCCGCAGTGAGGACGTCGGGCTGCACGACCGGCATCTCCGCCACAGGCAAATCGCGATAGACGGTCACCACACAGCAGGGCAGCACGAACGAAAGCACGAGCATCGCAAGCAGCAGGACGCGGTTGAAGCGATGGAAGGTCTCGCGGCTGAGCAGCAGCTTGTAGAAGAGGTAGAAGACCGCCAGGCAGGCTCCCGTCTTGAGGCTGTATAACATCAGGTCGTACATGGCTACCGGCTGTTTTCACGTTCGATGCGCTCGATGAGCTCGCGCAACTCGTCGACCGAAATCTTCTCCTCCTCGACCAGCGCCGAGACGGCCCCCATGTAGGAGTTCTCGAAATATTTGCGTATCACGCCGCCCAGCGTCTGCCGCGAAAACTCCTCCTCGCTCACCACCGGATAGTACTGGTAGGTCGCCCCGAAGGCCGTATGCGAAAGATAACCCTTCGCCTCGAGCGTACGGACGATGGTCGATACGGTGTTGAAATGCGGCCGCGGCTCGGGACAGAGCGCCACCACCTCGCGGACGAACAGCGGGCCGTGCGCCCAGAAATGGCGCATCAGCTCCTCCTCCTTTTGAGTCAGTTTTTCCATGGCAATCGACGGGACCTTTTCCTCTTTCGCAGCCCCGCAGAACAAAGGTAGCAAAAAAATTCCGTCGAGCAACTATTTTTTATAGTTATTTAACTAAAAAATATAGTTACACGCCGGAATACCGCGGAAAACCCACCCTGCCACCCTCGCACAGGCATAAAAAAAAGGAGTGAAGCCTCACGGATGGGCTCCACTCCTTCGGAAAAGATGCCTGGCTGGCGGGATAAGCCGCCGGTCTCGGGTCCGCTGTCAACGCAGCAGCACCTCGACGCTTGCATTGTCCATGTCGGGCATCGTACGGCCGATACCGGCGCCAATATAGGTCGGGTCGCAGACCGTATAGCGCTTGCCGCGCACGACGACGTAATCGCCCAGAGCCTCACCTGCGAAGCGGACTGCAGTCGCCACGTGGCCGGGATACTGCAGCAACACGACATCGAGCCCCAACAGCTCACGGACCAGCAGAGCATAGAGCACGGCACGGTCCTCGCAGTCGCAGGCGGGATAGAAGAGCGTCTCCTCGGCAAAGAGCGGACGCTCATAGCCGAACTGTTCGTCGTCCGTAGCATAGGGGAATGCCGTCTGTACGAAGTTGAGCAGCATGTCGGCCGCCTCGGTCTCGCTACGTCCGGCGATGGCCTGACGCAAGGCGGGATAGAGGCTCTGCCGCACGGTATTGCCCACCGTGGGGATTTGATAGACTGCCACATCGCAGCACGGGAAGAGGTTGTAGTAGTCAATCAGGCTGCGGTCCACCACCACATCGGCCTGCATCGCGGGATAACGTTCCGAGACGAGATGACGCGGGGCAACGCTGCGTTCGGGAAGCTCCGGAACCGACGGCCGCAGCGCAAGCTGCCGCTCGCCGGGGAAGGCGCGATTGAATACGTAGTAGCCGCCCGAACCCGGCCGGTTGCCGACGACGAAGAACTTCTCGCCGCCCAGCTCCAGGTAGCGGTATCCGTAGAGCATGCCCGAAGCGGGGACAAGCAGCACGAGCCGCTGCCCCGTGCGGGCAATACGCACCTTGTAGCCCGACTGCGCCAGAAGGAAGGTCTGCAGCAGCACCGCCTCGTTTTCGGCGCCCGCATACCAGGCCGAGGCAAGGAACTCAAGCATCTTGAGGTATCCCCAGTCGTCGAGACGCAGCTCGTCGCGTAGGCGCAAGCACTCCTCCGTTACGGAACGGTAGGCCGGGGCCGAGAAGGCCTCCCACAGCGTAGCCACCGAACCCTCGGCAACGTCACGCAGGCGCGGCTTCGAGCCCGACACGGCCGGCACCGAGTATTCGGACCCGACAAAAGTGAAACGCAGCTGCGGCCCCTTGGGCTTCGACGGACCGGCTGCCCCCTTCTCGCCGCGTCCGGCAGCGACATCGTCGGCAGCGGGCGACGGAGGAGTCACCGGGACCCCCGCAACGGCATCCGGTGCCGCATCGGGAGTTGCAGGCCGGACAGGTTCCGACGGAGCGGCAGGAGCGGCGGGCTTCGTCGGAGCGGCAGGCTTCGTCGGAGCGGCAGGAGCAAGGGAGGAACCGGCATCGGGCGCCAGGGCGGAAACCGTATCGCCGCCAGTGCCGGGTACCGATACCGGGGCCGACCCGGCATCGGGCCGCAGCGACCCGACATTTCCGCCCGACACTCCGGATACGACTCCGTCACCGTCGGGCGACAGGCCCGGAGCGGGAGCGGGACGCAGCGTTGTTGCGGCATCGGGGGCAAGGTTGCCCTCTTCGGCCGACGGTCCGACCGAAGAGGCAACGTCGGGCTCCAGCGCCGGAGCGGGAGCGGGAGTCAGCGGCTCGACCACCTCGGCCACAGGTACGGCACGCGGCGCAGCCGGTTCGGATACAGGCGGCGTCAGCGGAATGGTGGGTGCCGGCTGCGATTCGGGCTCGACGGCCGGCTGCTCGTCGGCAGCCGTCCACCGCTCGCGCATGTAGCGTATGTACTCGGCATTGCGCGAATCGACATACTGCCGAAACTCCTGCTGACGCTGACGCAGGTACTCCTCGTAGCTGCTGCGCAAATCCTGCGCGGCAGCCTGCGAGAGGGTCAGGAACGCTGTCGCGGCGACCAGCGCCGCACGTATGGGTCGGTTCATGGAAACGGGTCATTTAAGGCAAAAGCGGCATCCGCCCCACTGCCGGGAGCCGGACACCGCTCTTGCAAACATACGAAGACTACTGCTGCGAGTACTCGGCGAGCTTCTGCTCGTAGAGCTTCTTGAACTGGTCGAACTCGAAATCCGACATCAGCTTCTCGTCCTTCTGCATCTGGTCGAGCACACGGTCCTTCATCTCGCTCTTGCTCAACTCCATGCATACATAGTGGCGATAGTCGCCGTTGGCCTCCTTGAAGAGTTTCTCCTCAACGAGCGTCATTCCCGACACCGACTGCTTGACGATGGCGTAGGTGAGTTCCGTCACACGCTCCTCGTAGCTGCGCGAGGTCTGGCTGGGAAGTTTCTGCGACTTGGCGTAGTTCTCCATCACGGTGGCGATGTCCGTCTGCACGGCAGCGGCAATCTCCTGACGGGCATTCTGCATGGCTATCTTCTTGGCCATCGACTGCTCGGGGCTTACGCCGCTCTGCACGGCACGATAATACTCCGCGTCGCTGCGGTACTGGGGACCGCTCAGCGGGAGCACCTGCTCCACCATATCGGTCTGGGGTTTGCGCGGCGCCTTCGAGGACGACGAGCAGGAGGTCATGGCGGCCAGCAACGCCAGCGCACCCGCCATAAGCATCATCTTTTTCATCTTTACGGGATTTTAACGGTTAGTAAAATTGATTCTGTAGGGAAGATTGAAACGCACGTCGGTCTGACGGCCGTCGGCACCGACGATGCGCAGCGTACCGCTGAGCAGCACGCTCCGCCGCGCAGGGGTTACCTGCGGCACCGAAGCCGTGAAGCGCAGCGTATGGATGCCCTTGCCTTCGAACGCATAGCCCGCCAGCGAACCCTGGGCCGCGGCGCCGAACTCCGGAACGCGGATATCGACGTGACGCACCTCGAAACGGGTGTCGTTGTTCGACCGCAGCGGCACCGAAATGCGCCACGTGGCCATGCTGTCGGCTCCGGGCCCCAGCGCATCGATTTCGACCGTACCGAACGGACGTACGGCCAGCTTGCCTTCGGTGGGGTCGAAGACCACGCGGTGCTGCAGACGCCGCCCGCCGAAGGTATAGGTCATCGTGATGAAGTTCTCCTCGCCCTCGATACCGGCCTCGTCGTAGAGCAGCGCATAGCCTCCGTCGAGCGGCACGACGCGCAGGTCGGTGGCATAGTCACTCTCGAGACGCGGCTGACGGTCCGACGTCACACGACGGCCGTGCAGCGCCAGATGGTAGCAGTAGCACCCCAGCGAAGCGCTGTCGGGCACGATGGCCACCTCGCCGCACGCCTGACGGCAGCGCTGCTGAAGGTTCTCGGCCCGGTTGCGGCGGTCGGTGTCGAAGAAGTAGTCGATGAGCGGATTGAGCGCCGCGGCCGTCTGGTCGAGGAAGCTCAGGTCGGTAAACGTACCGAACTCCTGCTCGAGACGCTGCAGCCGGTCGAAATGCTCGTCGTCGATAGCCCGGAAGGCGGCAATCGCCTCGCTGCGGTCGGCATCGGTGAAGGGGTACTGCACGTGATAGATGTAGTAGTACGACTTCTTCTCCTTGACGAAGCGGCGCTCCCAGTAGACACCGAGCGCCTGCGAAAGCGAGATGTTGCACAGATAGGGCATCGACGCCCCGGTGGTCCCCACCTCGGAGGCATAGCTGTTGAGCAGCGAGACCACACCGTTGCGGGCGGTCTGCTCCTGATAGAGCTGCTCCTCGGAGGTGATGTTGGAGGCAATCGAGGTGATGATGTGCTGACGGATATCCGCCATGCACTGCTTCTGCGCCTCGTCGAGCGTCGCGGCCGTAGCCGAAACGGTGAAGTAGTCGGGGCACGACATGCCGAGCCACGCGGGCGCCTTCTTGGCGCTGCGCTCGACCACCTTCTCCTTCTGGGCTACGGCGGGAAGCGTCACGGCCAGAAGCAGCAGAAGCATTAGGAGCCGTTTCATGACTTCTGGTTTTTGACGTTGCCCGAAAGGGCCGCATAGAGTGCGAAGAGCCACCCGATGACGGCCAGCGCATTGACGATGACAACCACGGGAAGCGCCACGTGGAGCCATGCAAAGAGGATGTTGAGCAGGAAGGTGACAAGCAGCAGGATGCTCGAGACGGTCGAGAAAAGAACCGTCCGGTTGGGACCGGTCGTGAAGCCGATGCCCAGCACCGAAACCAGGAAGAGCAGCGCCACTACCGTAGCGATGACGGTAATCGCCGTCTCGGCGCCGCAGGCAATGTAGCCGTAGCATACGAGACCGCCGAGCAGCAGCGCGATGACTGCGGGAATAGGTCTGAATTTCATGGTTCGTTACATTTGAGGTGGAACAACGGGAGGAACGGGCGGTACGGGCGGCACCGGAGGAGCGGGCACGAAATAGGGCGCCAGCTCGGTCACAGCACCGGCCTGCTCCCAGGCAGGCATGCCCTGCTTCCAGACAAGCGTATCGCGCACGATGCGTCCGTCGGCAATCATCTGGCGGATGAGCTCAAGCGCGAAGGGACCCGTCTGCTGGCCGTTCACCGCCACATAGTACATCGTCGTGGTCAGGGGCGGCGGGGTCTGTGCGGGCTGGGGAGCCATCGTACCCTGCATGCCGCCCATCATGCCGTTCATCATGCCGGCCATGTTGCTGCCTACGGCACCGCCCAGCATCATGCCGGCCATCATGCCGGCGGGGTTGAGTCCGTCGCCGCCGCCCATGCCGGCACCGCCCAGTTCACCGAGACTTTCGGCCGCAATCTTGGCCACCTCGGTTTGCTGGTTGAGCCGGTGTGCAGCGAAGTAGTCGGTCTCGGCGCCCAGGTTCTGACGCTTGAACTCCACTTCACGTCCCATGCGCAGGCGCTCGACGGTATCTTCCGTACGGGCCCGGGTCAACTCGGTCATCTGGGCCGTGGTAACCTCGTAGAGGTCGGCATAGCCCTCCGACTCCTTGTCCAGTGCGATTTCCGAGAGGTCCAGTCGCTTGAGGTTCACACCGAAGTCATCGGCAAGCACCGACCGCAGACGCTCCTCGACCATAAGTGTCACCTCGTCGATATGGCGCTCAATCTGCAGGACGGGAATCTGTCCCTTCGACGGAGCGTTGGTTACGGCCGACTTGGTGTAGCGGACCACGGCGGCACGCACCTCCTCGGCGAAATCGTCCATGTCGAACTGCATCATGCGGTGCAGCGAGATGAACGACTTGTAGTCCGTGATGTTGAAGAGCAACTGCCCCTTGACCGTCACCGGCACGGCGTAGTCCAGGAACCGGGGGTCCGAAACGTCGAACTGCGGGACGAAGAAAGGCAGCCGTACGTTGCCGGCCAGGTTGATGAAGTAAACTTCGGCCTGGAAGGGAGTCTCCCCGCCGAATACCGACCCCAGGATGCCCGAAAGCACGGGGAAGTTGGCCGTCTTGAGCGTCGTGTCGAGCGGACCTTCGAAGTAGTCCATCTCCTTGCCGTCGTTCTGCCGATAGACAAACACGGCTACCTCGCCTTGCTTGACACGGAGCGTAGAGCCCCAGCGGATGGCGTTCTCGCGGCGGCTCGGCACACCTGCGGGCGACCATTTCCACACCAGATAATCCGGTTCGTCGCAGCGGATGACATCCAGGATGCCGCCTTCCGTCTTGTTTTTGCTGAAAAGTCCCATCTTATTCTACCATTTTTTTCAGTTTGGCCGTATCCGACCCATAGCGCAGCGTAACCCGGCCGGCAAAAGCGGCCGCGTCGGCCTTGCGGTCGGCGGCAAGATAACTACGTACAATCTGCTGTGCGCACTCCAGGTCGCCCATCTTCCCCTGGCAATAGGTGAAGAAGAACTCCTCGGCGGCATCGAAGGCGTTGCACTTGATAATTTCGTCCAACACGGCCAGCCGGGCGGCATTGTCGCCATATTCGCTGTTGTCGGACGAAGCGGCGAAGGCCGCCACTTTGGCCTTCCACGGCGCGGTTTCGGCATCCCCGTCCTCGCCTGCAGAGGCAGTCTGCTCCGTTGCCGGAGCATCGTCACGCGAAGCGACGTCGGTCGAGAAGATGCCTCCGGCAGCCACTACGATGACCACAACGGCGAAAATCAGCCACATCGAACGGCTGCGACGCCGGGCGGCGACATGCTCGGCCTCCACGGCAGAAATCTCGGCCGTGATGTCCTTGATAAGCCGCGACACCTCGACGTTCTTGCCGAAACTGCGCCGCGCGATTCGCTCGTTGTATTCGTACTCGTTCTTCAGTTTCTCGAACGCACCGGCACCGGTCGAGCCCTTCGTGAGCTTGCGGACGAGCAGGTAGAGCGATACCACGCCGCACACGATGCCCAGCAGCCAGAAGAGACCCGCTTCGCTGATGAGGGCCAGTACGATGAAATAGACGGCCAGCACCAGGAACAACACGAAAAGCATGTTGCGCAGGCTGGCGGCAAACGAGGGTTTGGGCATGTTCTTGCTGCGCAGCAACAGCGCCTCAAGCTTGTTGACCAACTCCTCGGCCGTAGGCGAATCATCGCCGTCGTTCACTACGTATCCGCAGACGGGACACACTTTCGAGAGCAGGGGCATCTCCTCCTTGCATCGGGGACATTGTGCCATAGTAGTCTTCGTTTTTCGGGTTATTACTTCAACTTGCCGAGCAGCCATGCGCTGACGCCCGAGAGCGACTCTTCAGCCATGGAGCTCTTGGCCGACTCGGCGGCCTTGGACGACGCCTCGAGACGCATCTTCTCGAGCATCATCTGGTTGTCGAACGCGCGCTGCGACGCCTCGCGCTCGCGTTCCAGACGGGCCAGTTCGGCCTCGCGCGCGGCACGCTCGGCCTCGCTCATCTTCGCCGCCACCTGGTCAATCATCGCATAGGCCTCCTTGGCCTTGTTGCTGGCGGGGTTGACCGCCACCAGGGCATCCATCGCTTCGGCGTAGTTGCCCTTGACCATCTCGACCTTGGCGCGCTGGATGGCCGTCTCGGCCACACGGTCGAGCAGCTGCGTGGCCAGGTCGACCTTGAGGCTTGCCACCGAGGCATACTCGGGCACGCTCTCGGGAATGGCGTCGAGCACCGCAACGGCCTCGGCATACTGTTCGCGGTCGGCCAGCGACTGAGCCTTGGCTATCAGCACGGGAACGCGCTGGGCATAGTAGTCGACAATCCGCTCGCGGCACCCGCTCATGAAGTTGCGCATGGAGGGCGTACGGGGCGAAAGGCGGTTGACGGCGCTGATGTAGGCCTTCGACTCCGAGGCTCCGATGCCGCGCACCGGCACGGCCGTCTCGGCGATGATGGTCTGCTCGGCAAGAGCAACCACGTAAATCGAAATCTCCAAATCGACGATGAATTGCGCCGGAGCCGTGGCCGTCACCTTCTTGTCGAGCACGAGCACGTTGGGCGTCAGGATGAACTCGCCCGAAAGCGAGCCGTATCCGTTCTGCGTCGCCAGCTGCAGCAGACGCTGCTGGAGCGTATTCTTCACGCCGGCAGGCAATTCCAGTTCATCGCAAACGTAGGGCGTCACGGCCACCAGGTCCGTCTGTGCAAACGACGCTGCGGAGAGGAACAACGCCGCCACGACCCCGATAAATCTCTTCATCATGATGTTTGAGTTTTGATGCGGCGAAGGCCCGACGCCGGACACGGGTGTCCGTCGTCGGGTCTGCCGCGCAGTTCATGCTACCGTTTATTTGCCTCCGATGGTCAGGATGGCCTGTCCCAAACCGCGAATCGTGAGCTTCGACTCGATGCCGTACTTCTCGCGCAGTTCGCGGCGCAGGCCGTTGGCCCACGAGCGGGCGTCGAGCGCGCGGCCGTTCTCGTTGAAGAGCGGAATGCGGACCTGCTCGAAGTACATGCGGCTTTCCGAAACACCGGACGTCGTGAAACGGCCCTCGACCGTATTGGCGGCCACCCAGTCCTCGATGACGAAGCCCAGCTCGTCGCCGCCCACCTCGCTTTCGAAGTCGTATTCGCTGTCGCTCCAGCAACGGCACGTCAGGGAGATTTCACGTCCCTTGTCCTCCATATCCAGGAAGTGCTCCATCAACTGATTGCAGAAATCCTCCAGATTGGCGCTGACAGCCTCCGACAGTGTCACGGGGAGCTCCATCCAGGCGGCAGGCTCCGGAGCGCTCGTACCCGAACCGGCAGCAACCTGCTTGTCGGTATAGGCATCGAGACCTTGGAGGTTGAAGGTTACCGAAACATCCCGTCCGATATGGTTGACGGTCCACGTCACCTGCATCAAGATGTCGGCACGGGCCACCCGCTTGAGCTTGTCGAGCGGAGACTCGGCCAAATCGGTCCCCGTCTCCTTCGACATGGTGAGCGCCTCTTCGGCCTCCTCGGTCGTCAGCCGCTTGAGCATGGTCTCCATGCTCCGCAGCGGGAAGCCTCGCTCGGCCATCAGCTCGCCCAACTTGCTGGTTACCAGCAACAGGTCGGCATCGCCCTGGATAGCCTTCGTATAGTCGGGTATCTTCTCTTCGGCCCCCTGGTTGTCGAAGGTGGTGTAGTAGCCGTTCTGGATGCACCACACATCGCTCGGCACGACCATAATCGTCGGCTTCTTGGCGCCCTGCGCATAGCCCAGCATGGCAGCAAGGAGCAGCGCACATGTCAAAATCACTCGTTTCATATCCACAACGGTTTACGGGTTAGAAAATGGAACCCAGGCTCTTGATAATCCCTTCGTCTTCGAGCCGCTTGCGCAACTCGGAGTACTGCACCGTCACATAGACGGCCACCTTGTACTCCTTGCCCATCTTCACCACGTTGCCGGCACCCGAGCTGTTGGCTACCGAGACGTAGCGGGCATAGTCGCCCCCGTCGGCGAAGAAGCTATCGAAGAACGCGGCATAGGTCTGCTCGGCGGTCGGGTCGCTCACCAGCGGCTTGAGCGCACGGGCACGCTTCGCGCGGTCGTTATTGGCAGCCGCTCCCTTGAAAATCAGGCCGTGAACGGCGTTTTTGAGCGCCTGCTTGCGGGCCACGTCGACACTCTTCGAATAGCTCCAGACGCGGACCAGCACCGTCTTGTCGGCACCCACCGCCTCGTTCTGGATTTCATAGCGCCATGCTGCGGTCTCCGCATTGGCCTTCTTGGTCTTGTTCTTCTGACCCGCGAAGAGCATCGCGGGCAGAAGGACAAGCATCAGTATGACAATAAATCTTTTCATAGTTACATTATAATAAGGTTGTCGGAAAATACGGATGAGACCTTACTTCTTCTTGGTCTTCATGCGCAGGAGCAGACCCTCGTAGTAAGCATCCTTGCTCTTGCCCACGAGCAGCGTTTCGCCCTCCTTGTTCTCTTCCGACGGAGCGCCTGCCTCGGTGCTGTAGGAGTTGTCCCACACGTTCTTCTTGTCGACGGTCAGCTCGCCCTTCTTGACGTAGGTGACACGCTCAACCGAATCCTTCATCTCGATTTTCTTCTCGAGCACTTCGAATACCTCGCCGCCTTCCAGACCGTCGCGCGTACCGATGCGGGCTGCATAGGTACGTACGGAACGACCCTTCTTGTCGGTCCCCTCATGCACGATGAGCGGGGTCTTGGTCTTGAACTCGTCGTACTTGCGCTCGAACTTGGCCAGCACGCCGTCGACTGCATCGGCGGCAGCCAGACGAATCAGTTCGTTCTCATCCTTGTCGGTGAAGATGCCGGCCTTGGTCTTGGCCCATGCGCGCTCGTTGCCGATGAACTGCAGCGAGAAGAGGTCCGAAGCGTTGTATGCATCCAGCTTGAACGCACCGGTCTCGTTGTCCCACAGCTCGTTGAAACGCTCGGCGATGTTGTCGTTCCAGCGCAGACGGAACAGATAGGAGTCAACGGTCACGTAATAACCTGCACCCAGACCGGCCTTTACGCCCACCTCTGCCACCTTGAGGCCCATCTTGCCGTAACCCGAGGGGTCGAACTCGGCAGCGGCATACATCGGCAGCATGATGTCGGCAACCAGTGCATCCTTGGGCTTGTAGCCGAAGCGCGTCACCACCACAAAGGTGTTGCCCACCAGCTCCGCAAGGTCAATCTGACGCATCAGGTAGTGGGCGCCCGCCTCGGTTGCGGCAGCAACCTCGGACTCGTCGGCCGAAACGTTGAGCATACCGCGCTTCAGGGCGATGGAATCGGTATACTGGCCGTCGGGACCGATAAACCAGCCGTCGGCCAGACGCTTGGCAACGCCGTTCTCGAGCAGGTACTTGTTGGCCAGGCGTGCCACGTTGAGCTTGATGACCGTATCGACGGTCTGCGTCTGGGAGGCCATCAGCTGGCGCAGAATCTGGTTCATTGCCTCGTTGTAGTAGGTCTGCTTGGGAGCCGTGCCGCCGGTCTCAAGGATGTTGAGATACTGCTCCGTCGGAGTGCAGGCGAGGTTGAAGGCAGCCTCATCCTCGGCCGTCAGCGTATAGGCTGCAGGATCGATGACGCGCAGCGACTCGTCGACATTGTGGTTGTTATACTTGGGATTCCACTCGGCATGGAGGAATGCTTCGCGAAGTACATCCTTCTGAGGCACCGAGGCATCCTCCATCATCATCAGGCAAACCGAGTTGCGCACATACTCGTCCGAGGTCACCTTTTTGTTCAGCTCCTGAGCAACGACGCCCTGAGCCATGACCCCAGCTGCGGCAAGAGCCGCCACACAAAGTCCAAATTGTTTCATATACAAAAGTTTAAGTTAGTAATGTCGGAATTTTGCGGTACGAAAAAAGAGGGCGGAAGCCGGCCCTTTCCCCCTGAACGTCAAAATCCGTCGATTCCCGGAGTCGGCGGGAACACCCCGAAACGGAACGGATTCATTCAGAACTGAGGTTGGACGCTTTCACCCACCGTTCTTTCACACAAGCAAAACAAAAGTAATCTTTTTTTTCAAATAATCACACAGAAAAGCGCAATATCATTCCTTTTGTCACTATTTTTTCATACAAAAAGTCCCCACATACATATATTGCATTCGTTTCGACAGCAACGGTATCTTTTCGGCTCCTCATCCGCAAATTAAACCGGCGGAATTTCACACAGGAACCTCGGCCAGGCAATCGGAAGGGAAGCGGTCCCGAGAGCGATAAAAAAAGTCGCCCCGGCGGAAATCCGCCGGGGCGACCGTATGTCCGTAAGTCGAAAGAGCTACTCCTCGTTGCGATAGGTGTGCTCCACGTAGATGGCGCGCTGCATCGCCTCACGCTTGGCCACCGAGGGCTTCGTGAAGTACTGACGACGACGGAGCTCCTTCAGGACACCCGTGCGCTCATATTTACGCTTGAACTTCTTCAGGGCGCGTTCGATGTTTTCGCCCTCTTTTACCGGCATGATAATCATGGTATTCTCTTTTTTTTTAATGTTTGCTTGTAAAAAAATCAGATTGTTTTCATTGAAAGTAATCCGGAGGAACCTCGCCTCCGAACGACGTCGAATCACTCGCCTTTTCCGTCTTCCGCACCCCGAATTGCAGGTATGGAGCCAGCCGTGCCGCCTCCTCCCGGGTCAATATGTCGTCCTTCACCAACTCTTCGAGGGTACTCCAACCTCCTTTCAATTGTCTTGTCTTAAGCAGTTTCCGCAACGTACGAGGCGCAATGTAGGGATGACGTCCCAATTCGTTCGGAGCCGCAAAGTTAATATCAATTTTTCGAATTTTACAACTATCGCAGCGAATTTGTTTCAAAATTCGTTCATAATTACGCTCCGTAACCCCCGGAACTTCGGCCAGCTGCTCGACCCGGGCGAACCCGCCGAGCCGTTCGCGGTACGCCATGATGGTGACCACGCTCTTTTCGCCGATACCGACAACACTGCGCAGTGCGGCCGAATCGGCCGTATTGATTTCGACCGGCTCCTCGAAGGGCGACGGGCGGTGTTCGGCGAAGAGCACGTAGGGCTCCAGCGCATCGGCCACCGAATCCGAAATGACGTAACAGGCGCGCAGCTCCTCCATGTCGCGGATGCCGCTCAGGTCACGCCAGCGGACAAAGACCTGAGCCTGACGTCTCGAAAGCGCACCGATGGCCTGCAGATAGGCGGCGCTCACCGTATCGACCAGAAAGGGCTCGGGCCGCATCGGCTCGGGAACAATCCGCTCGCTGGTATAGTCGCGCGGGGCGAGGGCATATTTGCGGCCGATGCGGATGTAGGGCGCCAGCCGCAGGTAGAGCGAATCGGAGAAGCCGTAGCAGAGGGCCACATCTTCGGGAATGCGGAAAATCTTGCCCGACGCACGGTACTTGAGCAGACTCACGGCCTCGTATTTCGACAGTCCGAGGCTGCGCAGTTCCTCGTAATCCGCGCGATTGGGGTCGAACGGATGCAGACGGGCCGAGTCGACCCGCTCCTCGTATTCGTGTTCGATGCGCGCGGCGTCCTCGACGGTCGTCCGCGGACGCGCCAGCACCAGGCCGAGCACGGCCAGCCCCGCCAGCGGCAGGAAAAAGGCCAGAGCCCTCACCTCTCGTTCCGAAAAGAGTCGTTTCATGCTCCGAAAATTTCGGGCCCGCATCCGTCCGGCGACGACCGGAACCCACACTTTCTACAAAGATAACATATTTCTCCGAACCGCATCGACTCGGTCGGCACTCTTCGACACAATCGGCACCGTAGTGAACACTCCATACCATCCCGGAAAGAGAACAAGATGCGGGGAGGCCTCCGCCACCCCGCATCCATCCACTCGCCGGAACCGCCCCGCTAACGCAGGAAGAGCAGTTCGCGGTACTTCGGAAGAGGCCAAATCTGGTCGTCGACAATCTCCTCCAGCTTGTCGATGTGGTAGCGAATCTGGTCGAAGAAGACCGCCACCGTATCGTGGTAGGCAATGGCCTTGGCACGCTGGTCCTCGATGGGGTTGGCATGCTTGCGCGCCTCAATCATCTCACCCGTCAGGCGCTGGATTTCGGCCGTATGGCCCTGGATTTTCTTGATGAGCTCGATATCGGCCGAGGCGTTGAGTCCCGGAATCTGCGACATCTTGAAGACCTTGTCGAGCAGCATCGCCTCGTAGCGCGAGGCCGTCGGCACGATGTGGTTCATCGCAAGGTCGCCCAGCACGCGACCCTCAATCTGAATCTTCTTGGTATAGGTCTCCCACTTCACCTCGGTGCGGGCCTCAAGCTCCACCTTCGAATAGACACCCGTTGCAGCGAACATCTTGACGGAACGCTCGTCGAGGTAGCGGTCAAAAATAAGCGGCGTCGAGGTTTCGCAGTCCAGACCGCGGCGTGCGGCCTCCTCCTTCCACTCGTCCGAATAGCCGTTGCCGTCGAAACGAATCGCCTTGCAGGCACGAATCATCTCCTTGAGTTCTTCGTAGATGGCCTTCTCCTTCTTCATGCCGCCCTCAATTTTCGCATCGACGTTGCGGCGAAACTCGGTCAACTCGTTGGCCAGAGCCGCATTGAAGGTAATCATCGCTTCGGCGCAGTTGTCCGACGAACCCACGGCTCGGAATTCGAAGCGGTTGCCCGTAAAGGCAAAGGGCGAAGTGCGGTTGCGGTCCGTATTGTCGAGCAGCAGGGCCGGGATGTGCGAAATGCCGCTCATCTTGAATACGTTCTTGGCATCGAAACGGATAGCGTCATCACCCGAACTTGCCTCGAGTTTATCCAGCACGGCTGAAACCTGCGAACCAAGGAAGGTCGAGATAATGGCCGGGGGAGCCTCATTGGCGCCCAGACGGTGAGCGTTTGTGGCACTCATGATGGAAGCCTTGAGCAGTCCGTTATGCTTGTAGACGGCCGAGATGACATTCACAAGGAATGTGATGAACTGCAGATTTTCAGTTGCCGTCTTGCCCGGACCGAAAAGATTGACGCCCGTATCGGTACCCAGCGAGAGGTTGTTGTGCTTGCCCGAGCCGTTGATGCCCTTGAAGGGCTTCTCGTGCAGCAGCACACGGAACTTGTGACGGCGGGCAATCTTGTCCATGATGGTCATCAGCAGCTGGTTGTGGTCATTGGCCAGGTTTGCCTCCTCATAGACGGGTGCCAGTTCGAACTGATTGGGAGCTACTTCGTTGTGACGCGCCTTGACCGGAATGCCCAGCTTCAGGCACTCGTATTCGAGGTCTTTCATGAAGGCGATGACACGCGCAGGGATGGCCCCGAAATAGTGGTCCTCCATCTGCTGGTTCTTAGCAGACTCATGCCCCATGAGCGTACGTCCCGTAAGCATCAGGTCGGGGCGTGCTGCCCACAGGCTCTCGTCCACGAGGAAATACTCCTGCTCCCAACCCAGATAGGCATACACGCGCTCGACATTCTTGTCAAAGTAGCGGCATACCTCCGTGGCAGCCTTGTCGACGGCCGAAAGCGAGCGGAGCAGGGGCACCTTGTAGTCGAGCGCCTCGCCCGTATAGGCGATGAAGACGGTCGGGATACAGAGCGTCGTATCGACGATGAATGCAGGCGAAGCGGGGTCCCAGGCCGAATAGCCGCGCGCCTCGAAGGTGTTGCGGATACCTCCGTTGGGGAACGACGAGGCGTCGGACTCCTGCTGCACGAGCAGTTTGCCCGAGAACTCCTCGAGCACGCCGCCCACCCCGTCGGGCTCGGCAAAGGCATCGTGTTTCTCTGCCGTACCCCCTGTCAGAGGCTGAAACCAATGCGTGTAATGGTCGGCACCGTGTTCGAGCGCCCACTGCCGCATGCCCGCCGCAATACCGTCGGCGACTTCGAGCGTCAACGGCGTACGGTGCTCCATTGTATCGAGCAGCGCCTCGTAAGTTTTCCGGTCGAGGTATTTACGCATGGCGGCCCGTCCGAAGACCTTGCGGCCGAAATAATCCGAAGGACGCCCCTCGGGTGCCTTCACGTCGACGGCGGTGTGATTAATCGCCGCATCGACCATTTTAAATCTGAGAAGAGACATAAATCTGGATAGGAGAAGTGTTGTCGTTTGAACTTCGTTGCAAAGGTAAAAAATTATCAAAAATGTTGTTTTGCAAAAATCGACAATTTTCCGAAAACACCCTATTTTTTTCGATGTTTTCCGCAAAAACACCCCTGTTTTTCCGGAAACCACTCGAATTTTTCACCCATTTTCCGGAAAATAGCCCTCAATTTTCGCAAAACAGCAAATTTTCACTTTTTCGTCATTTGTCCTGTTTTATTCCATTAATATACTAATTTTATTCTAAAATTCCCTCCAAAGAAAACCCCCGCACACCCGCTGCGCACCCCCGTCCGGAAAGGCCACTGTTATTTTCCTAACGATTTATTGCTCCAATCTCCCGAATATTTTATATCTTTACGTGCAATTTGGACAACACTTATACTAATCTCTAAATAGTTATGGCAAATACCCAACGTGAAAAGCTGTTCACCGAATTCCCCCCGGTCCCGACCGAGAAGTGGGAAGAGGTGATTACGGCCGACCTGAAAGGTGCTGACTACGAGCGAAAACTCGTATGGAGAACCGGTGAGGGATTCAATGTCCGTCCCTACTACCGGGCCGAAAATCTCGAAGGCCTCCGGTTCCTGGGCTCCCAGCCCGGAGAGTTCCCTTATGTAAGAGGTACGCGCGCGCATAACCGCTGGCACGTACATCAGACCATCCGCGTCGAATGCCCCAAGGCTGCCAACGAAGAGGCGCTCAAGCTCCTCAACGCAGGCGTGGATGCACTGGGACTCTGCATCGCCAAGGAGGGCTTCTCCGCCGCCGACCTCGACACCCTGCTGGCCGGCATCCACATCCCGGCCATCGAACTGACCTTCTGCGGCGAGCACATCGCCGACGTGGCCGAACTCTTCCTCGCCAAGGTCGAGAAGGAGGGCATCGCCAAGGAGGAGGTTCACGCCAACTTCTGCATCGACCCGCTGGTCAAGGGCCTCACCTCGAAGGGCGATTTCTGCTCGGAGAACGGAGCCAAGTGCTTCGCCCGCATCGCCGAGCTGATTAAGAAGAGCAAGGAATACAAGCACATCCGCGTGGTGAGCGTTTCGGGCCACATCTTCAGCAACGCCGGCTCGACCATCGTCGAGGAGCTGGCCTTCACGCTGTCGGCCGGTCACGACTATCTGGTACGTCTGATGGAGGCGGGCCTGAGCATCGACGAGGCTGCCCGCAAGCTCCGTTTCTCGATGGCCGTCACCTCGAACTACTTCATGGAGATGGCCAAGTTCCGCGCCGCCCGCATGCTCTGGGCCAACATCGTCAAGGCATACGGTCCCGAGAAGAACTGCGCCGGCAAGATGTTCACCCACGCCGTGACCTCGACCTGGAACCAGACCGTATACGACCCCTACGTAAACATGCTCCGCGGCACGACCGAGGCCATGTCGGCCTCCATCGCCGGCATCCACTCGCTGGAGGTGACGCCGTTCGACGCATCGTTCGAGGCTCCGACCGAATTCTCGAAGCGCATCGCCCGCAACGTCGAGCTGCTGCTCAAGCACGAGGCCCACTTCGACCAGGTCGTTGACCCGGCCGGCGGTTCGTACTACATCGAGAACCTCACCCAGTCGATTGCCAACGAGGCATGGAAGCTCTTCCTCGAAATCGAGGAGAAGGGCGGCTATACGGAGGCCTACAAGTCGGGCTTCATCGTAGAGCGCGTCAAGGCTTCGGCTGCAGCCAAGGACAAGAACATCGCAACGCGCCGTCAGACGCTGCTGGGCGCCAACCAGTTCCCCAACTTCACGGAGAAGGCTGCTGCCGAAATCACCGACGAGTGCGTAACGCGTCCCGAGAGCGAAGGCAACACGCTGAAGCCCTACCGCGGCGCCATGGCATTCGAGTCGATGCGTCTGCACGTAGACCGTTCGGGCAAGGAGCCGAAGGCATTCATGCTCACCTGCGGCAACCTGGCAATGGCCCGCGCCCGCGCACAGTTCTCGTGCAACTTCTTCGCATGCGCCGGTATCCGCGTCATCGACAACACCTTCTTCAAGTCGGTTGAGGAGGGCGTCGAGGCCGCACTCGCATCGAAGGCCGAGATTGTCGTAGTCTGCTCGTCGGACGACGACTACGCAACGGTCGCTCCGAAGGTCAAGGAGCTGCTCGGCGGCAAGGCCATCCTCGTTGTGGCCGGAGCTCCCGCCTGCACGCCCGAACTGGAGGCACAGGGCATCACGAACTTCATCAACGTGAAGTCGAACGTGCTCGAAACACTGAAGTTCTACCTTAAAGAGATGGGAATCTAATCATGAGAGCTAAATTTTCAGAATTAAAATACGCAGGCGACCAGCAGCAGAGCTGCTGCGCCTCGAAGGGCTGCGGACAGGTCGAGCCGTGGCTGACGGCCGAGCGCATTCCCGTCAAGGGAACCTATACGGCCGAAGACCTCGAAGGCATGGAGCACCTGAACTATGCGGCCGGTATCGCTCCGTTCCTGCGCGGTCCCTACTCGACGATGTACGTGATGCGTCCCTGGACCATCCGCCAGTACGCCGGTTTCTCGACCGCCGAGGAGTCCAACGCCTTCTATCGCCGCAACCTGGCGGCCGGTCAGAAGGGTCTGTCGGTGGCATTCGACCTGGCTACGCACCGCGGCTACGACGCCGACCACCCGCGTGTTGTCGGTGACGTCGGCAAGGCCGGTGTGTCGATTTGCTCGGTTGAGGACATGAAGGTGCTCTTCAACGGTATTCCGCTCGACAAGATGTCGGTCTCGATGACCATGAACGGCGCCGTGCTGCCCGTCCTGGCCTTCTACATCGTCACCGGTCTGGAGCAGGGCTGCACGCTCGACCAGCTGTCGGGTACCATCCAGAACGACATCCTCAAGGAGTTCATGGTGCGCAACACCTATATCTATCCGCCCGAGTTCTCGATGCGCATCATCGCCGACATCTTCGAGTACACCTCGAAGAACATGCCCAAGTTCAACTCGATTTCGATTTCGGGTTACCACATGCAGGAGGCAGGCGCAACGGCCGACATCGAGCTGGCCTATACGCTGGCCGACGGTCTGGAGTACCTGCGTGCAGGTATCAACGCCGGCATGTCGATTGACGCCTTTGCACCGCGTCTGTCGTTCTTCTGGGCCATCGGCATGAACCACTTCATGGAGATTGCCAAGATGCGTGCCGCACGTATGCTGTGGGCCAAGATTGTCAAGCAGTTCGACCCGAAGAACCCCAAGTCGCTGGCACTGCGTACCCACTCGCAGACCTCGGGTTGGTCGCTCACGGAGCAGGACCCCTTCAACAACGTTGCACGTACGGCCATCGAGGCCATGGGCGCTGCTCTGGGCCACACCCAGTCGCTGCACACCAACGCACTCGACGAGGCCATCGCGCTGCCGACCGACTTCTCGGCGCGTATCGCCCGCAACACCCAGATTTACATCCAGGAGGAGACCAACATCTGCCGCGAAATCGACCCGTGGGCCGGTTCGTACTACGTCGAGACGCTCACCAACGAGATTGCGCACAAGGCCTGGGAGCACATCCAGGAAATCGAGAAGCTGGGCGGTATGGCCAAGGCCATCGAGACCGGTATTCCGAAGATGCGCATCGAGGAGGCGTCGGCCCGCAAGCAGGCGCGCATCGACTCGGGCGTCGAGAAGATCATCGGCGTCAACGAGTACCGCCTGGACAAGGAGGCGCCGATCGACATCCTCGCGGTGGACAATACCGCCGTGCGCGAAAGCCAGATCAAGCGTTTGAAGGAGCTGCGCGCTTCGCGCGACGAGGCTGCCGTACAAAAGGCGCTGGCGGCCATCACCGAGTGCGTCAAGACCAAGCAGGGCAATCTGCTGGAACTGGCCGTCGAGGCCGCGAAGGTGCGTGCCACGCTGGGCGAGATATCGGATGCCTGCGAGGTCGTCGTAGGTCGATACAAGGCAGTTATTCGTTCGATTTCAGGTGTTTACAGTTCGGAAGTGAAAAACGATACGCAATTCGAGAAGGCGAAGGAGCTGTGCGCCCGGTTCGCCAAGAAAGAGGGCCGTCAGCCGCGCATCATGATTGCGAAGCTCGGTCAGGACGGTCACGACCGCGGCGCGAAGGTCGTGGCGACGGGATACGCCGACATCGGCTTCGACGTCGACATGGGCCCGCTGTTCCAGACGCCGGCCGAGGCCGCGAAGCAGGCCGTCGAGAACGACGTGCACGTGGTGGGCGTTTCGTCGCTCGCGGCGGGTCACCTGACGCTCGTGCCGCAGATCATCGCCGAGTTGAAGAAGCTGGGCCGCGAGGACATCGTGGTGATCGTCGGCGGCGTCATTCCGGCGCAGGACTACGACGAACTCTACCGCGACGGTGCGGCAGCCATCTTCGGCCCCGGTACGCCGATCGCTACGGCCGCCATCAAGATTCTCGAAATCCTGATGGGCGAGTGATCCCTGCTGGATACGATCGCTATCAAGCCCCGGCGACTTCGGTCGTCGAGGCTTTTGTACTTAAAAGGTATTGAAAACGTATGAGAAAATTTTTATTGTCGCTTCTTGCCATCGGTCTCTTCTTGGCTGGCAGAGCGCAGGAGTCGGTACCGCTGTTTCCCGAGCCCGAGTTCATCGGACAGGTATTGGCCGTTCGGGGGAGCGACCGGCCGGAGCAGCTTCCTCAGGAGAGCATGACTGCACGTCGCAGAGCTTCTGCCGGATCGATTCTGTTCGGTATTGGCAGGGAGCGCATCGATGAGATGGTGCTCGATTCGCCGAAGGCCGTGATCCGTTTCCGATCGAACGACGACCTTGCCTTTATCATTCGTGTTCCGGACAACCGCATCGATCCGATGTCGATGATCAGCGTATTCCGGTTTAAGGTGAAGAAGCGGTGTCGTGTCGCCGAATACGCTTCGTGCGGGGAGTTCGGCGGCGAGCAGTACAACATGCTTGACCGGCAGCCCTTCGTCTCTCGCCGGTTCGGTGCGAGTTCCTATCTGATCGTACTCAAAGAGGCTATTGAGGGGGAGTATGGCATCACAGTCAATGCCCTCGGTTCCTTGAACGTGTCGACCTTCGGAATCGATGAGTAGCTCTCTGGTGGGGCGGTCGGAGCGGACTGCGTTCCGATTGGCGGAGATCGGTCGGGATGCAGGTTTCCGGATGTGTCGACTGTATAAAGAGTAAACTATGTCCTATAACAATCTGCGCGAATTTATCGAACGGCTCGAACGCGAAGGCGAGCTGGTGCGTGTCGCGGCCGAGGTGTCGCCCGTGGAGGAGATCGCCGAACTGACCGACCGCATGGCCAAGCAGCCCGGCGGCGGAAAGGCGATCCTCTTCGAACGCACGGGGACGGACTTTCCGGTGGTGACCAACCTCATGGGCTCCGAACGCCGTATGGCGCTGGCGCTGGGCGTGGAGTCGCTCGATGCGCTGACGCGGCGCATCGACGCGCTGCTGCACGAAGTGACGACACCCAAAGCGACCCTGTGGGAGAAGCTGCGGATGCTGCCGCTGCTGGGCGAAATGGCGCGCTGGATGCCGCGCAGCCGACGCGGACGCGGCACCTGCCAGGAGGTGGTGCTGCGGGGCGAGGCGGCACGACTGTCGCTGCTGCCGGTGCTCAAATGCTGGCCGGAGGACGGCGGGCGCTTCGTTACGCTGCCGATGGTGCATACGCTCGACCCCGATACGGGGGTGCGCAACGTGGGGATGTATCGGATACAGGTTTTCGACGACCGCACGACCGGTATGCACTGGCACGTACACAAGACCGGCGCACGCCACTACGACGACTACCGGCGGCAGGGGCGGCGGATGCCCGTGGCCGTCGCGCTGGGCGGCGATCCCGTCTATGCGTATGCCGCGACGGCGCCGATGCCCGACAACATGGACGAATACCTGCTGGCGGGATTCCTGCGCCGGCGTCCCGTGGAGCTGGTGCGCTGTCTGACCTGCGGGATCGAGGTGCCGGCCGACTGCGATTTCGTGATCGAAGGCTATGTCGATCCCGCCGAGGAGAAGACGGTCGAGGGGCCGTTCGGCGACCATACGGGTTTCTACTCGCTCGAAGACCGCTACCCCCGCTTCCACGTGACGGCGATCACCCACCGGCGCGATGCCGTTTATCCCGCGACGGTGGTTGGGGTGCCGCCCGAGGAGGACGCCTACATCGCCGAAGCGACCGAGCGGATATTTCTGGCGCCGATCCGTCTGGCCGTGCAGCCCGAGGTGCGCGACCTGTGGATGCCGACGGCCGGCACGGCGCACAATCTGGCCGTCGTTGCGATCGAGCGGCGCTACGAGGGGCAGGCGCACAAGGTGGCGCAGTCGTTGAGATCGGAAGAGCGTCGTGTAGGGA
>ENA-OVGC01000418-OVGC01000418.1-human-gut-metagenome-genome-assembly--contig:-NODE-418-length-39400-cov-11.963909_pt1 | contig 39400 bp, 30 predicted proteins | sample MGYA00237768_ERZ505415 | MGnify/ENA primary metagenome ERZ505415 (study PRJEB26158, sample SAMN06016382) | human gut metagenome | biome: human gut; feature: ankylosing spondylitis patient; material...
CAATATCGTAATTATATAGAGAATTTATTTAAAGAAATGGAACAGATGAGTGAAAATGACATTAAAGAATTCGCAAAAGAGGTGTTGAAGATGTCTGTTTCGACAGACATCCCTGTTGATCCTGTTGTTTTTGCTGAAGAAACAATGAAGTTAAGGGAAAAAACAAATGACTTAAATTATTGCATAAAACTTTATGAGAATACTTTATGCAATAATTACCTTAAGCAATTTCAAAAAGAAACAAAAATAAAGGATTCGTCTTTAAATGACTCTCTTAACATTGAATTCTACATCCAAATAAAAAAAACAAAAGTGCGATTTACATATGATTTCTTAAAAAAGAAGGACCCGTATATTTGGTTTGGGGCAGAATATCCATTGAAAGGACAAAATGGAGAAGAAATTAATACAAAGAATAGTGACGAATTAAAAACACTCATGGAAAATAATCTTATAATGGGGTGTAAATTAGTCAAGTCAAACAATTCTCAAGTTTGTATTGATGAGATTTTTAAGTGTTTTTATAGTGACAAGAATTGGTTTTATAAATGCTGCAAAGACAACCAAACAGCAATTAAAGAGATAAAAGAATATATAGAAACAATAAGGAACCTTAAGTTCGAATAACAAAGGAATATTAACGAGACCGTTTTATTATAGCCTTATTGCCACAGTGACAGATAAAATAGATATAAACAAATTGCATAAATGAAGCAAATAAAACTCTTCCTATATAACATCATAACAATGGTTGTTGTTATGATTATGGTGAGTGCTTGTTCTGGGGGGCTCGATTCTCAGTGGGTACGAACAACAGATGGAGCTCTATTTTGGGCATCATCTGTTGATACTACTATGTCTTATTCATGGAAAGGAGAGACATTTGATAGTATAGCAAATGGAAAAGGAACTTTATCTAAGATAGATACTGCCGGAAATTCTCTGCCCCAACAATTTAATATGTTTTATGGAGCTACATCCGATGAAGACATTCTGTCTATGGATGATGGCAGTCGCTATGTCGGTTGTACCGACGGTGATAAGATGGAAGGGTTTGGTGTGCTTGATAAAGGAAACGAATTATTTATCGGTTCTTTTCATGAAAGTAAGCCAAATGGATATTTGAAATATTACAAGAAAGGTAAGCTTTTTTACGATGGCAATTGGAAAGATGGAGCGTTCTTTGGAGAAGGTACTCTTTACAAGGAAGATGGGTCTATAAAAAGTGGAGAATGGAACAATGGTACTCTTATACAAACATTAGTAAACACAAATCTTCCACAAGGTCATTATTACGGTTATGTCAGAAATGGCAAACCAGACGGATTAGGCAAGATGAACTATGCCAATTCGGCACTTTATGCTGGAAAATGGCATGCTGGAAAATGGCATGGACAAGGCTTGTATGTGCATGGCAAAGATTCTATCTATGGTGAATGGAGGGCAGGAAAGATCTGCGGCGATGTTATATATCGTACTCCACAATTACTATTTGAGGGTTCTTTTATTGATAATGTTCCTGTAGGTGAGGGAAATTTGACTTTATCTGATGGATCGTATTATTCAGGCTGCTGGCTTGATGGAAAAAGAAATGGTTATGGAGACATGGTGTTTTCTAATGGCGATTCTTATTTCGGTGAGTGGAACAATAATACGTTTCATGGCACAGGTACATACAAATACGCCAAGGAGCATGCTGTATATAAAGGTGAATGGTCTAAAGGACTACAGCATGGTAATGGCTATTACAAAGATTTAAACTTTGTATATAATGGGCAATGGGATCAAGGTTGGATGGATGGAGATGGTCATTTGTATTTTAAGAATGGTGATAAATACGAGGGAACGCTGCACAACAATCTGTTAGATGGCATCGGGTGTTATACTTATGCAAATGGAAACCGATATGAGGGTGAATTTGTTAATGGCAAGATAAATGGTTTAGGTGTATTCCAATTTAAGAATGGTGATAGATATGAAGGTGAATTCGTAAATGGCAAGATATATGGCGATGGTACGATGTATCTTTTCAGCAAGAAGGGAACTGTAGCTATTACTGGGTTTTGGCCTGCAGATGGAAGCTTTCCTAAGGTGGCAAGCATATTATTTGCTAATGGAGACTTGTATGAAGGACCTTTACAAAATGGTATGCCCACAGATAAAGGTACATGGACATCCGGCAAGGAACGTCAAGCTAAGTTGAACAAAGTAGAAAAGTCGTTTGCTCATCAAGCTAACGTGTTCTATAAAAAGCATAGAGAAACGATCAACTGGTGTTTAATGGGAGCTAGTGCTGTAGTTACTGCTATAGAGGTTGTAAGTGCCTCAACTGTCGCCGGTGCGCCAATAGCAGCAATGGCACAGGGCGTCAATATGGCTATCAATGCGGCAGATGCAGGTATGGCAATAGCGTCTGCATCTATAGACGTTGCTGAAAATGATTATTTGGGTGAGAGTAATGATGAAGCAGTTGAAAAGTTAGGGAAAGAATTAGCATTAAATGCTGCTTTTATATTGGTACCAAAAGTTACAAAGGTCGCATTAAAGCCTTTGAAAACGGGATTGAAAAATATAAAGAGAAGTTCAGCTGCAATACAATTGCTAAAGAAACCGGGAGCGCTCCTTCTCAAAAAGTCTTCTCTGAAATTTGTTCGAGGCAAAGTAATGGGCAAGGTTTTCCGCTTGGAAGTTTCTTCTAAAAAAGGCATTCGTTGCATAGAAGAAAAGCTTGTCAAAGGAAAGGTAACAATGAAGCCTATGAATGCTTTGGGGCGCTTGCTTACACGTCTAAAGGATCAAACTGTATCTTATTCTTCGTTTTTAAAAAAACTGAAAGCCAATCCTGCCTTGAAAGATAAATTAAAAATGTCTGCGCAAGGATCTTCTTCAAATTTGAAACATAATATGAATCTGTGCGGTACTGCTAAATGGTTTAGTAAAAATGTGCGTTATAAGAAATGGCTAAAATTGAAAAAATTACACATAGAACCACACCATATAATACCTTCCAATCCAACTACAGAGATGGGCAGAAATGCAAGGAAAATTTGGGTTAAATATTTTGACAGTGTAGACCATCCATGTAATGGAATTTGGTTGGGACGACGTAGAGGGGCGTATCTTGGATTAGCGAAAGGCTCTAATCATAGTCCAAATTCTAAAGAATATGAACAAAAGGTGGCTATAGCTTTGGTGAATACGTTTAAAAAGTATAAGAAACAATATGCAAAAGATCCAGATAAGATGCGGCAGGTTTTAGCTGAAACTGTTGACAATATAAAATCGCAGATATATAAAGGAAAAATCGCTATTGGAAATGGTTCTCATGAAGTACATACAGCATGGAGTATCTTTAAGGATAAGGCAGCATCAGATGTTATTTCTAATGCAGCTCGTAATATAACGACTAAAATTGATAAAATTAAATAGTTATGAATATTTATCAAATTGATTTTGACTATACGTTTGCGTTGGCAGATATCAAAGCATCTGTAGATGGCGCTGACTCTATGGAGTTCTCTCAAGAAAGGCCAGAACTTATAGATAAATTTAAATACGATTGGGTAACTACGGATTCAGAATTAATTCCAGATTTCGTTGTTATCATGTCTGAACTATTAGGATGTAAGACAGGGTTGAAAAGTAAAGTAGAAGAACTGTCACTGTCTTTCAAATTTCATGATTTGAAGGTTGGTAATATGGATTATGCTGTTTTTATTAATATCCCGACATTGCAGAACTGTATAAATTTAAAGAAATCTAAAGTTGTGAAGTTCTCCAATGGTGATATTATGGAGATAACCAATCCTGTTTTTCTCCCAGGAAACTATCCTATATTATTTAAAGTAGAGGATATGCCTTCTGCTTTTTTCTGTAATCAAGAGTTTAAAGATTATGTAAAAGCAAATTCATATACGGGACTACGTTTCAAAGAGTGTGTAATTAAATTAAAATCATGGTTCTAAAATTGAAATAATATGGAAGAAAACAAATCTAAGAGCAACATTCAATTAGTGAAGTGTTCAAAATGCCACAAAGAAGTGGCATCTACAGAAGGAGAAACAAAACCAAGTGGCTTTATCTGTAATGATTGCCTTAAGAAAAAGAAACGTACATTGGTTATAGGTAGCTTGTGCGGTTTAGCTGTAGTGGCTATTGCTGCTGCTTTATTATTGATAAATAAGCAATCGAAGACAGGTACAGGTTTTAATGGAGTTGGCGAGATAAAGGATTCAATGGAATTGTCTGTTGGTACTAATAATGTAAATATCAACCTTTCGACTAGAACTGCTGCCAGCAATTCTGTTTCGACCCAGGCTCCTATTTCAAACTTAAACAGTTTCAAGCATGTTTTGTCTCAGAACATAGAAAAATCGAAAAAGGATAAATCTGGAAAGTTACTTATACCAGCTGTTAGTCCTCTTTTTGAAATTAACACAAACTATTTTGTAGGTGATGGTGAAGCATTGGTAAAAGAGTTTGCTTCAACATTTGCAAAAACCGATAAAAAGGCAAAGTTATTAGTGGAGGGCTTTACTTGTGATTTAGGAAGCGAAGCTCTTAACAACAAACTCTCAGAAGCACGAGCAGAAGCTGTTAAAAACATCTTGACAAATGCTGGTATACCAGAGCGAAATATTGAGATGAAATGGTATGGAAAATCTCGCTTTGGTGAATTTAAATATACAGACAAGAGTGAATACCGTAGAGTAACCATTTCGGTTAAATAATACGATGATTTAGAGTGACATCTATAACATCAATTAAAAGCACAAATAAATCTTGACAATTGAAAATTTTGGTGTAGCGGAGGCATGGAGACCTCCGCTACCATTTCTTCATCTCTACATTAATTTACACTTCTAAATTGCAGGCAATCAGCAATCCCTGCATGTAAGTCTCTGCAATTTTCATAGGCTTCTTTATAAACCTTGAAAATTCCTGCACATTATTTCAAGTCACTTATATTTCATCGACCCCACGTTGTATAAGCCAAATAAACTAATTAATCAGCTTGTGGCAGATAGCTGATATAGCCTTAATTATAAAAAGCCCACGTAACCCATCTTATAATGAAGTAAATTGCCTATATTTGCATATTATAATTAAGATTAAGGCAATGGCAAAAAATGGAACGGCTATTGGTTTTTGCAGATTTCAACTGGCTCGAAAAGCCTGAACTGGTAGGAGAATTGTGTTATGAGAAACTGCGCGGTTCAGACAGCTATGCCTTTATCCGAACGCAACAAAGCGAAAAGGGCGGAGAATCACACGACATCCACTTGACCTGATATCAATTCAGATTTTACTAACAATCGAAATAACGACTAATATGGTGACCGTAAATATGACTGGTGGATGTGCCCTACCTCAACGTTCAAGCCTATGGCATTGAGTCACTTGAAAAGCTGTTCCATTGTAACTTCGCTATGCACCAGGCTATGATGCAGACCATCTGCAACACCATAGGTAGTAACGAAGGTGATAACCAATGAAAACCTAGTTTTGGTGGTGCTTTGGAATAACTCCAATCGTTGTCTTAGTAACTGTTCGTATGCTTCGGTAATACGGAACTCCGATTTGCTAAATTTCATTTCACAAAGATGAATGATGCGGTCAGCACGTTTGATAACCAAATCTATCTGACCACCCTTTTGTCCTTCGCATGCAGCCTGGTGCCATGATGACACTTCTGTAGCCATTCCAGAAATTCCTAATGCACTTTTAATACAGTCTGTGTGCATAAGACATATTATTTCAAACGTAAGCCCTTGCCATGTTGATACTTGGCGCGACTCAAAGTTATGGCTCCACCAATGTTCATCACCTGAAATATCCTGCATGATGAACTTGTAATAGAAAAGGGTGTAGAAATCAACTAAACGATAGATTGTATCTTTGGTCTTATGTCCAAAATTCTGACTCCGTGAGATGAAATCACAACGTTCAAGATTTGTCAGCATACGGGTAAGAGTTCCTCCTGTCATCCCTGTAGCTTTGGATATCTCATTACGAGACATACCGTCTTGATGGGCGGCCAATGTCTTAACAACGCTTATGTACAAATCGGCATTCGAAAACAGAGCATTGTATAATTCGTCAAATTCGTTTCGCATGATGCCGCCTTGGGCAAAAAACAGTCGGTCTACATTCTGCACAAGACTCTCTTTTGCATTGATGAGGCTTAAATAGAATGGAATACCCCCAAATATCATATAGCACTGCAATGTCTGGTATCTGTCCCACTTGCAGTGTTTTCTTTGAAGATACTCTTCTGTCTCATGCAAGGTGAAAGGTCTGACATAAATGCTGCTTGTAATACGTGCATGTAATCCTCCTTGGTTTTCAATCAGATTGTCAACCATCCATGACGTGGCCGAACCGCTGGCAATGAACACAATATCACTGCGACGAGCAGCCCAACCATTCCAGAAATTTTCCAATGCTGCAACGAAGTCTGATTTCTGTGTGTCTATCCAAGGCATTTCGTCTATAAACACCACTTTCTTCCTGCTTGCATCGAGCGAATCAAGATATTCCTCAAGAGCATCAAAGGCATCGAACCAATCGGCAAACTTATCAGGCTTAACACCAGACAACTTCTTCAATGCACGCGCAAAACTTGTAAGTTGTCTTTGGCGTGAAAGATTATGCCCTCCTACAAAAGTAAAGTCATAATGCCCCTGATAATACTGGTCCACAAGAAAAGTCTTGCCAACTCTTCGCCGTCCATATACTATCACAAATTCGGAACGGTCGGATTCCATTGCTCTTTTGAGTTCTTGACACTCTCGCTCTCTACCAACAAGTTTATTCATCATGCTAATATCTTTATAAATTAACAGTCACAAAGATAATGCAAACCGAATGCAGAACAACAAGCTTGCTTGACTGTTATGCTGAGGTGCTGCTTATCTTATGCAAAGATAATTATTTTATTGCAGTAGAAGTAAAAAAACGGCGATTATTTACCCAAATCTAATTCTACAACAACGATTTGGGTAAAAAATCCATGTTTTTTTGCATTCATTCCGCTCTCTTCCAGCCTAAGAGTCCCTTTCCTTCTCCATCAAGTTCAATGCCCAATCCTATGACTTGGCGCTTGTCGGCCTTGAAAGATTCCATATATTGACGGTTGATGATTTGCTCGGTAGCAGCTTCCTTTCCGCCGTTGTTATGCAATTTCAGTTCAATGACATAGATGTAGCGTGAGGTCTTCACCGTCATGTCGATTCTGCCAGTAGACATCATGTGCTCTACCTCTACGTTCAATCCGATGGCATTGAGTATGGTGCTGATGATGAGACGGTAACGTTCCTCCATATCCATAGAAGCGAGCTTCTTGTTGCTGTATGGAACATCGGCGATGAGGGCTTTCAACGATTTCATGGCTTCGTCTATCTGCCCGGTGCCCAACTGGGCATACAGATTGGCCTGTATGGATTGTATATTACTTTTTGCCCGTAAGGTCAGGGCAGGGAGAACCATTTCGTAGAGGGCTTGCCTCACCTCTTCATTCGGGAAACCCAAGATATAGCCAAACTCATCAGAATTCTTGATGGTCAAGTAGCCCGACTGATACAGGAACAGTTCAGCACCGCCACCAGTTACGTCAGACATTTCTATGGTGTTTCGCATGATGCGGATGTTCTCATAGCTGCCGAGACGAAGTTCTATGTTGTCAACAAACTTTGGAAGTAGGGATGTCGCTCCAGAGGAAGCCCAGAAGTTAATTATTTCTTTTGATTTCAACGCATTGACGAGGCTGTATGGATTGTAAACATCCACCATATTGCGACGACTGAAGTGATACCCGTCGTAATATGCTTTCAATCTGTCGTGGGTTTCCTGTACAGACCAACCGTTTGCTTCGCTCATCTTTTTGAGTTCTGGCATAAAGTTCTCTTTTATTTCCTCCTCGGTAATGCCGCAGATTGCTGCGTATTCTGGCATGAAGCTGATGTTGGTCAGATTGTTGAGGACAGAGAAGAGAGATATCTGTGTGAACTTGGTGATGCCGGTAATGAAAACGAATTGTTCGTACTCGTCGTCCGCCTTTAGTATGGCAAAAACTTCACGGTATACTCCAGTACATTTTTCATGATCGGGTGTTCTCCATGAATGTTGCAAGGGAGAGTCGTATTCGTCTATGAGAACCGCTACTCTCAGCCCGGTTTGCTTATATGCCGTGGCTATAATGGCGTGGAAACGATCGGCAAGCATGGCAGTTGGATCTGGAGTAATGTTGTATTTCTCCTCATAATCCTTGAAGCGCAGGTTCAGGTAAGAGCGCAGAGTGTCTTCGTTGGCACCTCCACGGCTCATGTCGAGACGTATGACAGGATACTGCTTCCAGTCTTTCTCCAGCTGCATAATCTTAAGTCCTTCAAACAGGTCTTTTCTTCCTTCAAGGTACGACTCCAGCGTATCGACAAGCACGGACTTGCCGAACCGACGAGGGCGGCTCAAGTAATTATACTTTTCTCCCAAGTTTACCATGTTCCATACGATGTCGCTCTTGTCCACGTAGAGGTAGTTTTCCTCCCTGATAACCTTGAACGACTGAATGCCTACCGGCAATCTCCTGAATCTGTTGTCTATCATATCTGCGCCTCCTATTTTGCCTTGTTTATGCCTTATTTCTGCGAAGATACATTATTTGTACGAATAATCCTTGTCAACTTACATATTTTTGTTTGAAAATGTTTCTTGCAGCCACACCTTCCCCTATTTCATCTTCTGCAGATTCTCCAATGCATATAGCGGAACGATGGTTATATGACGCACGGCATTGTCAGCTTGAGAGTCGGTGTAGCTGAATTCTCCGAAATTCTCGAATGAGCAGCGGATTGCCTCTGTAAGATGTTTCTCTCTCATGAATAGCCATAGACTCTTCATGCCACCCTGCGTGCCAGACTTTATCTCTATCGGGGTGACTTTAAGATTAAAGATATCGAGATAGTCTATTTCAGCAATGCTATTCCCACTTTTCTCCCAATAGAACATCCGTTGTCGCTGCACGCATGGCTTATTTCGCAAGATTTCAAGACCAGCCACCATCTCGACCAAACCACCTTTGTTGACAAGTTCTTGAGGATTGCCAGTCATGATCTGCTCTATAAGATGCTGCGCAAGATTTCCTTCAAGCTGCAAAACCGTAAGAAGGAGTCCCGAATCAAGAAACAGAATCTTCATGTTTTTTTCGTTCGCCTCTGCATCAAGCGGAATACCATTTCCAGAGGTGGCGACGACAGGAGTGGTTAGTCCGGCAAGCGTCAGCAGCCGGACAGCCTCTCTGATTTGTGAACTTCTGTAGTCTGCGGAGATTTGTTTGAATGTAATCTTCTCTCCTGGCTGATGGCAGATGCCACGCATTGTCGTTCTCAGCAAATCGGAAGAGACCCTTTTCTTGTATTTGCTGAAGTCGTCATCGTATGTCAGAATAATATCCTCTTGAACACGGCTGCATTGGTTGAAATCGTGAGTCTTGATCCATGCCAGCACAGCCTCAGGCATTCCGCCAACCAAAAGGTATATACGGAAATATTCTACGAGTTTTTCATGAAAAGCATCATCCAAAGGGTGTCGGCTGTCAGCTTGCCCTTTCATGTCTATCAGTCCATTTTCATCATTCGCTTTCAGAAACTCATCAAACGTCATAGGATACATAAACAAAGTGTGTATGCGTCCCACGCCATAAGTAGGTAGTTCTTGAAGCGTGAACTCCAGAAGGGAACCAGCCGCAATGACATGCAACCCTGGGTAGTCTTCTTTGAAAAAGCGCAATGCCATGATGGCTTCCGGACACTCCTGTATCTCGTCAAGAAACAGAAGAGTTTCGCCCTCTTCTATTGGGACATTGATATATTTTGCTATCTTTTGCGCAATCAAGCGTATGTCTATATCTCCCTGGAAAAATGTCTTGACGGCTTTGTGACGTTCAAAGTTTACCTCAGCGAAATACTTGAATTCTTTTCCAAAATGTCTTACTGCCGACGATTTACCTACTTGTCGGGCACCTCTAAGCAGAAGTGGTCTCCTCATCGGATTATTCTTCCATTCCAACAGTTCTACGTCTATGTTTCTCTGAATATATTCCTGCATAACGAAAAGTACTTGATTATCAAGCACAAAGATAAAGATTTTGCTTTATTCCGACAAATAATCCATACTATTTTTGCTCAATTCCGACAAATAATCCATACCTTTCTTGCTCAATTCCGACAAATAATGCATATCGGCTCGTTTACTTGTCTATTCGTCTACCGACAACATATCATAAACATTCGAAACATGGGGTAATTATTTTTCCAGCAATGTCACTATTTGGCATAGCGACGCAGTAACTTTGCACCCGTAAAGTACAATAATAATATAACGACTATACGAAAGATGAAGAATAAGGAAGTCGGTTGCAACCATTGAACCATTATGGACTTGTAGAGTTCGCAACTTATCAATACCTTTGTCTTTCGAAAGCCAGAACCGGTCATTAGGACAAGTAGTTATAAACTGCACTGCATCAGAGGGCATAATGACCGTTATTGGGGTAAATGGTCTAAATCCAAACAGATATGGGAAATCAAGAAATCTACAAAGTGATAAAGTCGATTGCCGACGAGCTGTGCAGAGACAACAAGACTTTTCTGAGGGCAGACTTGGCATTTGAGCTGAAGAAGTATGGCGTAAAGAGCGACTCTTCTGAAGTGGAAAGCCTGGTATTTGGAGCCTATAGCTTCTACAAAAACGACAGTAACATCAGCATCGCTTTCGTGACCAACAATTCACGCACTACACTCGTTGCTGACTACAAGTTGAACAACTGTCTTGAACAGGGGCGTATGGACGATGCCCTGGCGATTGCAGAGAACGAACTGCAGGTTACGGCAAACTCTTTTGACACGTTGCAGCACATGGTGTTGCAAAACCTTGAGACTGCCATGGTTCAGGGGGCATCAAAAATGACAGATGTGCTGACCGGCACGAGTGGAGCCAAAGAGGTGAGGAGCAAGGCGTCTGCCATATTCGACAGATACACGAAGCTGGTAGAGGCTTACAGATATGCCGAAGACAACGTGCGCGACAACATCAGCGACTTCACTTCGCTGCGCAGCGACATTGAAGCCACTTACCGCGAATACGCCATGAGACTCATCGACATCTATGGCGACTCTATCAAGATGGTGTCGCCAGAACTGTTCGACTTCAACCGGATTGAATGGCTTGATGTGGACAATATGCTCAAGGAAATCGAGTTGGAATACAACAGGATTCAGGAGAAATGCGGCTTTCTGATTTCCAGGATTTCAGAGAGTTTCCGCACCTCGCTGCAAGAATCCATGAACGCTTACAAATCTACTGCAAACAGCAACAAGACACTGGGACTCGCCATGGCTGGACTTGGAATGCTCAACCACTATATGGTTGCGAGCGAAGAGACCAACCAGCTGCGCGGCGACCTGCAGGTGATGCAGACCAGCGTGAAGCACGACGCCACTCGCATAAAGGCTGACATGTCACGACTGCTCGTGATATACAAGACGCTCAACGATATCGTGATACCGAAGGCGAATGTATATCTGCGTTTTGCATCCAGATTGATGGATTCCGATTTCAAGTCGATGACAGACACGCTGTATGGAGACGCCAACGTGAGGCCGCTCGAGGAGGAGCGTCAGGCTTTGCTCAGGCAAATAAAATCCATCGAAGTGGAGATGAACGACCATCTGCAGAACATCGATGTCTATAAATCGATGGTAGCAGAACTCACCACCATGCTGGAATCCAAACGGCCAAGCTATCAGAATGCCAAAAGCCGCAAACCGTCGAAGCCTTTCTTCCTGGTGAACTGGCTGACATTCGGCAACGCCAACCGCAACTACTACCGCAATTATTCTGAATGGGATGCCGCTTGCGCTCCGCTTATCAGGGAGTATGACAACATGCTGGTGGACCTGAAGCTCGACAAGGAGGAACTCCTGTCGCATCAGGAAGCGGTGGATATGGTGAAGAGCGAGCATTCAAGACTGTCAGGAAGGCTGGATGCCGTGTCGAGAGATATAAGGAGCAGGATTGTCAGCTCCGACAACCTGAAGATCAAGACTCTGAAGTATCTCAGAGATGTGGTGGCGATGCTGAAGCTGGGACGGGAGATTGCCGAGAGCAAACTCGACGACAAACTGCTCCGCACTGTGGAGATTTCTGACTTCAAGGAAACCACCAAGCTGCCGGCTGACATCGAGGAGAACCTGACGGAGTTTACGAATGTATTGGCAGACAATCTGCATGTAGACCGACGCATGACAAACCGTCTGCTTGATGATGTTGCGGAGCTGGCTGGCGAGAACAACAAGAAACTGCAAGGCACACAACCGCAGCAAAAAGCCAAGACACCGGCATATACCGAAGAGGAGCTGGATATGGTGGAGGCAAAGGCTGAAAAGACGTTGCAGCGAGGCATCGCCCTGTTTGACAGTGTGGCGAGACTCAAGCTTCAGCAGCTGAACGGAAGGATTGTGGCTGCCGCATACGACGAACAGTTGAGAGAATACACGAAGACTTTCAAGGGGTATCTGGACAAGATTGATGACAAGAGCGCTTACCTGCGCAAGATCTTCACGCGTATCAATCTGGCAGACAACGAGGAGGAACGCAGACAGGCTATGGAGATGCTGTCTGACCTCAGCGGATACTCACTGAGCATGGAAGACTTCACTGATTTTATGAACGGAAACAAACAAATCGAATTATAATGGAAAGTTCAAGAAGACAACAAGCCCAGAGTGATCTGGGAATGAATTTCGAGAGAGAAGACCTCAAACGCAATGCGGCTCTTGCCAAGGAGCAAGAGCGAGTGGAAAAGAAGCAGGCTAAACGCGAGCAGATGATGAACCGCTCGTCTTACCGCATGATGGTGAAAACGGCAAAGTATATGGATAAATACTATCTTGATCCACTCATCGGACTGATTCCGGGAGGTGTCGGAGACACGATATCAAGTTTGCTTGCCTTCCCGTTCATATACTATAGCCTCTGTGTAGTGAAGTCTATTCCGCTGACCTTGGCTGTCATATACAACATCCTGATAGATGTCATGCTTGGAGCCATACCGGTTATCGGTAATGTGTTTGATATATTCAAGCGTTCGTATGTTGATAACTTGAAGCTGATTACGGGCTATATCGAGGATGATAAGGAGATAATCAACAAAGTGCGAAAGAAAGCATTTGCCACGGCAGTGCTTATAGCCATTGTATGTTTGTTGATTTACTTGGTAGTAAGGGCTGCAATATGGGTGGCCAGCCGGCTCTTCTAACCATTCTAAATATCCACAAAACGGGTACAAATCGTGCCCAACCGGGGCAAGCACGTTACCCACTTGGGGCAAGCACCGTGCCCAACATGGGCAAGCACCGTGCCCATTTTTCAATGATTGGCGACCATTTTCCAGTGGTGTGGTTTTATCTTTTATACAAGATAAATTCGGGAACAAAGTTTCTTTTTTTATCTGCCATGCCACTATTTGGCACAGCTTCGTAGTATCTTTGCAACCGTAAAACAAAAATAATAACATGACGACTATAGGGAAGACAGAGAAATTGAAGTGTATCTGCAATCCATGAACCATTATGGACTTGTAGGGGTCGCAACTTATCAATACCTTTGTCCTGCCAAACCAGAATCGGTCATCAGGAATGCAATATCCACAAGCAGACGGGGCGATTGGGGGCTATAGTCCAAACACGAAAGGAATAGCTTATGTTTAGAGGAATGACAAAATTTGTCTGCGATGACTGCGGACATAAATTCAAGGGAATGGACTGTGAGTATTGCGCCACGGCGTTCACCGCCCCGGTAAAATGCCCAGAATGCGGCAGCTGGCACACCCGACCTTCTTCCGGTTTGTTTTTCAGTTCTAACAAATACATCTATAAGGAGATCTGGAAGACATTGGATGAAAAAATGAACAACACTGAAAAACAATAATATATGAACGACGGATTATTCTTTCGTCCCTTCGTCGGCTCGTCATACGCCGACGGAGGACTCTTCGGCAAGCGCATAATGGTGCTTGGCGAGAGCCACTACTGTGATGAGGGCTGCGCCGACTGCGGTGACTGCCTTCGTCATCGGGAGTGTATGGGGTTCACCAATGGTGTAGTGAAGCAATATCTCGATGACAGAGTGGAGCGGCAGAGATGGATGCAGACGCTGCTGAAGTTCGAGCGCTCGCTCGTGGGCAGGGAGACCGACCAGACATTAAGACAGAGGATATGGCAGTCGGTGGTGTTCTACAACTATCTGCAAGTGGCAATGGGAGGTCCGCGTGAGGCTGGTACTTCTGCGCAATACCGCCAAGCCGGCGAGGCACTGTTCTGCATGATGGAAAGATACCAGCCAGAATATCTCATCGCATGGGGCAACCGCCTGTGGGACAAGCTTCCCGGCGAGCGTTGGACCGATGGCAGGGACATCATCGTGGATGGCTATCGCGTGGCAACAGGGACTTATACCCTGGCAAGCGGCAGACGGGTGAAGGTGATGGCTGTGAACCATCCGTCGGTGGGCTATTCGTGGGACTACTGGCACAGGGTGATAACGGAATTCTTGGGATAAAGGAGACTATATGAACAACAGAGTGAAATTCTATAGCTGGCTGATAACGCAGCTTAGTCGCCGGCCTATGACATTTGCTGAGATTGCCGATGCCTGGATGGATGCTACGGCTAATGTTTACAGGGAGGAGCTGCCGCTGCGCACGTTCCACCGCTACCGCAAGTGTATAGAGTCGCAGCTTGGCATCATGGTGGAATGTGGCGGCAAGGCTGACGGCTATCGCTATTACTTGAAGAAAGACCCCGTGGAGTGTGACGAGATAACGGAGTGGATGCTCAGTGCCTTGCGACTGGCATCGCTGCACGACATGCTGCAATACCACAACAAGGTGATGCTCGAGTCACCACCCCACAACTCCGAATACCTCGAAGACATACTCTCTGCTATAGACAAGCAGTATCTGCTAAAATTCCACTACGCCACGCCATTCGGCGTGGAGAAGGACTTTGCCTTGTTGCCTGCTTTCGTGAGGTTATTCAAGCAGCGCTGGTATGTCATTGGAGTGAACGAGAAAGAAGAGGTGCGCTGTCTGCCGTTCGACCGCATAACCTTCATGGAGACAGTATGCAAGAAGCATCCTCTGCCGGCAAAGATAAAGCGGCAGCTCAACCCCGAAAACTACTTCGACGGTTGTTTCGGCATCATGCGTATGGAGGAGGAACCGATAGAAAAGGTGCGCATACGTGTATTCTATCCGGAATACAACTATATAGAGGAGGTGCCGCTGCACGACAGTCAGGAGAAGGTCGGCGAGTATGCCGACGGTGCGTATCGTGAATACACGCTCCGTGTGCGCCCCACCCGCGACTTCCTGCAGGAACTGCTGTGGCACGGACGCAACATCATGGTATTGAAGCCGGAAAACCTGCGGCAGAAGATGATTGCAATATTGAAAGATATGACGAAGAGCTACGAAACGGGAGAGTGTCTCAACGGGGAATAAACGCCTAACGCCCTAATGAACGATTTGGGATAATCCTCATCAACTGTCCCATTGATTATAGTCGATGACACTGTTGTCATCCTGGCGGTTAGCCTTGCAGCCGCTTGGCTGACTTTCAGTGTCATTCTCTTTATCAGCATCTTGGCTGCGGATGAAGAGCGATACTGCAAGTATGCAGACAAGCGCTGCCACGAGGGCAATGAGGAAGGAGATGATGCGGAGGTCACGTTGACTCCTCATGAAGCGATTGCGCAAGGCTTCTATACTGTCGGGGCGCTGCGAGGCATCCTTCACGGTGCATATCCGCGACATCCTGCGCAGTTTCTTGCTGCCCGCAGCCACTGCCATATCCTCCATCACCATACCGAGAGAATATATGTCAGCCCCGGGTTCGGCTACGGCACCCTCCAGAAGCTGCTCCGGGGCAAGGTATCTGTAAGTGCCTGCCGGCATCTTCAACACTCCGAAGAGGTCGCTGTCGGAAAGTCCGAAGTCTATTATCTTCACGTTCTTCCCCATGTGTGTCACCATGATGTTCGCCGGTTTTATGTCGCGGTGTACAATCTGCTTGCTGTGCATATAATCCAATGCGTCCATCATCTGCGACACTATTCTGAAGGCAAGTTCTGAGGAGAGTCTCTTTTCATCTATCAGCGTCTGCAGCGTGTCGCCGTCTACCTGTTCCATCACAATGGTATAGCCCATGCCGGCAAAGCGCTCCATGGCAAAGGTGCGGCAGATGTACGGATGTTCGAGTTGCAGACCGATTTCAAACTCTTTCACTATCGCCTGCTGATATATGGGAGTGAGGAGGAAATCCTCTTTCAGACATTTCAGCATGTAGCGTTTGCCATACCTCGTGGCTGCAAACAGGCGTGTAGGTCCGGAATTTGAAACATAACACTCCTGGATGTTGCCAAATCCCTTCTCTTCAGGCATAGGGTCGGCAGCCATCTCCTTGTCTATCGACTCGGTGAAGCCTGATGTGTAGTCGCAGTCCAGAGAACCTGCAGCGTCGGTTATTTGTTTTGAATCGTCTTGCATAATGTAATAATCCCATATCGGCAATCAGCCTGTTTATTTTTTCAGTTTCAATACGGTGAGTCCGCCGTTGCGGCCAGCCACGAAAGGCATGGTATGTTCGCCATTCCTGTCTATATACGGCAGCAGCAGCGGCTGTCCCTTGATGAAACATCCCGTGCAGAAGCGGTCGCCACTAAGCAGTTTGCTGTTTGCCGATGCCACCACCTCATATATGCTGTTTCCCATATAACGCAGAGTTATCAGTCGGTTGGGGCTCCACCCTATCATTATCTCCATGCCTACGGTCAGTTCTCCGCTCGTCAGCTGGTCTGCCATGAAGAAAGAGGAGTTGTATTTCGTGCTGCTCTTCAGCCAAAACACGAAAGCCTTGTAGTCGGCATGTCCGGCGTATTGCGCCAACAGGTCGAGAGTGGAAATCCTCGGCTTGTGGTCGTCAGCCACATATCCGTACAGGCGCTTCATGGTGGATGCCGAAATATTCTTTCCAGCCTTCTTTCTAAGATACAGTGAAAACTCTTCAAAGTCGGTCGTCGTACTCAGAGACTTTCCGTATTTCTCCTCAATGAGCAGTTTCAGTTCTTCTATTTCTGGTGTCGTCATAATCAGTCTGTAATGATGTTCTTGAATAATTTCCAACCGTCGCTCGCCTTGTAGATGTTCACCCTTCCCTTGGGCACATGCACACGGCAGGTTCCAAAGATGCCCGTTCCTTCGGTAGCAAAAGTCTTGGCATTGCATACAGGCGGCAGTTGGGCATCCACATATATGTCGGTGAGCGGACAGTCGGAGAAGGCATAGTCGGAAATCATCTCCGTCTTGCTGCCAAGGTGCACCACACGGAGCTGCTTGCAGCCCTGGAAGGTTGCCGTAGGCACCAAGCGCAGACCGCCCGGCATTTTCACCTCCTTCACCTTGCTGTCAATGAAGACGCCGGTACCGAGCGTGGTGATGTTGTCCGGAAACGTGAATGTCTCTATGCTGCACTCCCTGAAGGCGTAGTTGCCGATGGATGTGACAGTAGGCGGCAATGTATAGCTTCCGCTCTTGCCAATCGGGAACCATACGATGCGTGTGGCATCGGCATTGAGCAGCACGCCGTCCTTGCCGATATAATGGGTGTTGGCTCCCGACACACTGATGCCCCGCAATGCCGAACAGCCGCTTGACGGCAATACGGATGCTGCCGATGCCGGTATGCTGATGTCTTCGAGAGCTGTGCAACGGGCAAAGGCATCCTTCTCTATAGTTGTAGTGCCAGTAGGCAAGGCTATCTTCACCAGACTTTCACAACCGGCGAACAACCCTTGTCCCACGACATTGTCTGCGGAATACCTCGAACCGTCGTAGGGGTCGCCTCCTGCAACTATCCTGGCGTCCGTCAGGTCTGCATCAGAAAGTCTGCCTGCCGTCGCTGCATCATTAAGTCCACGGCCCATCATCTCTCTCAGACAACGCAGGTCGTCGCCATTCAAAGATCCCGCTATTGAGAGTCTGGTATAGGTATACAGTCCCTTGCCCAACAACGAGCGCAGCTGTCCTGCCTCGCCGAGCATTACGGCATCACCCGTGGTGAATGTTATCGGTGTTCCTATGGTTTCGCCCATCCGGCTCTTGGCGTATGGCCATATCAGATACGTGGCATTACGATTGAGGTCGGAAATCAAGAGAATCTGCCGTCCCTTGCCTATCTGACAGTCTGTGAGCTGTACTCTCTGTCTGTCATCGGCAGCAGAGGAAAGGGCATACAGGCATCCGGTCTCCGTTATTGTCTCTCCGCCATCGTCGGTTATCTCATAACTGACAATCACGCTCATCGGTCCGTGGCTGACGATGCTTGCCTCGCTCACCGATGGCTTCTCGTTGGGCAGCGTGGTGAAGGTCATCGTGTTTCCCCTTACTGTCGTCCTTCCGTTGTAGCCCTCAAGCATATAATAATAAGTGGTAGCAGGGATGAGTCCTGTGATTCGTGCCGTAGCCGACGGGGTGTTGCCGCCGGCAGCTGGTATCGTCTGACTCATCTCCTCCGTCATGCCGTATCTGAAACACAGCTGCGGCATCTCCGTCTCGCCTTCTACCATGGCAGAACCATTAAGCGTGGCTTCCGTGCGTGTGATTTCTGTGGCTGGCAGCGTGGCGATGTGCGGCTCCAGATAGTCGGGTTTGTCGCTGGCACACGAGAAGAGGCAAGCGACAAGCAGCATGCAACAAAGAGCCGACAGCTGCTGACTGGCAATTCGCCACAAGGATATATGACGGGCGTTACGCCATATTATTGGTATGCATTTGTCATTTCTCATTCTTATCCCTCCATAGTTTTATACCCACACCAAGACTTCCCTGCCATTGCTTCCCGGCAATGGTGACGGCAGATGCCGACACGGCGATGCGACCGAACGACAGGAGCGCACCAGCCTCGCCTGCCACTCCCTTATGGGTAAGTCCGTTGTTCTGCATATATCCGCCGCCCTCGCTCTCTGTCAACTGCCATGCCACGGCACTGCGACCATATCCAATGCCCTCGAAGAGAGACAGGTTTCTGGTCAGACGGTGTACTGCTCCGGCGGTCACGGTGTAATGGCTTTTGGCAGTATTGCCGGAATAATATGGTTTCTCTGCTGCTCCACCTATGCTGCCGTCTTTTGAGCAACTGCCGCGAGTGGTGCCTATACTACCGAAATCGGTGCTGGCATGAACAAAGAACCCATGGCGACGCATCATGGCAAAGAAGACTCCATACGAAGGTCCGTTGTCGTGGGCGCTGACGGTGGCAAGGGCATATAGGCACAAGGGCAATCTGGGTCTGGTCTTGGCCACGGTGACGGTATCTACTACTGTCCTCACCTGCACGATGGTGTCGTGGCGCTCCGTAACGGTGGGCTTCGGCAGAGTCAGTTTCATCTCATAGGTCATGCGGCTCTCCAATGCCATCCCCAACTTATAGTCGCGAAGCACGCCCCAATCCGGATGCTTCAGCGTTATCATCTTGGTTCCCTTCGGCAGATAAAGCCATATCTCGCCCACCTCGTCCTTGCGCTTCACTATGCCCAAAGGTGTGGAAAAGGCAAAGTCAGCCGGAGCCTCAACCTTCACCAGGGCACAAGCCTCATCATTGAGGTCGCGCACGCTGTTAACAAAGGCACTCACGTCGTTGGGCAGGATACGGAAACTGCTCACCGAGAATTCTTGTGAGAGCGCACTGCCTGCACTAAGCAGCCATAAGCAGACGACAAAGAGCAGTCTGCCGGCATTGCCAAAGGATGATGTTCTTTTCATATATTATATATAGTGAACTCGTATTTTATATAGTGAACTTGTTATATTATTTTTCTTTATCCCGAATCGGTAAGCAAACCATTTGGGGAGGATATTCATAGTCCTGGATTTCTGCTGACGCATTTGTCACTGCAGATTGAAATCCTGTATGCTTATCACATCAGCACCGTCGGCAACAGTGGATGCCGGCTGCCAGGTGCGGACATGAATCACGGGCATCGAACTGTCTGTGAAGTCCCACAACAGGAACAGATACCCGTCGTCGCGGTAGCGGTCGCTGCTGTAGCGCTGCCGCAGCGTGACGCCATAGATGCCGTCCATCGTGGGATGGCGAAGGATGCGGAAACCGGAGAACTTCACGTCAATCTTACTGTTTGAGGCAAACACCTTGGTGAGGCGTGCCATATATTGCTGCTTGGAGTGGATGGCGTAGCTCACCCGTGGTTCTGCTATACACTTGCCGTCTGTCGTGGCTGTCTTCACCACATTGCCCACGATAATCAGTGCCTTGTCGCTGAACACCTGGCGCAGGAAATCAATGTCTTTTGTAGTGTATGCAGAGCGCAGATGCTCACAGTAGTTGAGTATCGTGTGGCGCCGCTTGGCATCCTGCTCCGTCAACTTGCCCTGCAATATCTTCGATGCCTCCTTGAAGAACGCATGATCTTTCGCTATGGTCTTCAGTGGCACTTGTGATATAGACAGGCTTCTCCGCCCTGCTCCCGACGGCTTTGAAGCACCTCCGCCGGACAAGGATCCGGATGCCTCGCCATACTCCTGTCGGGCAGAAGCCTCGTCGGAGGTGGCAAACCGTGCCGTAGTTCCTGTGGCAACCTGTTCCGGGATACTCGCCTTACCCTCGTCAAAGAAGGTCACGATGCCCTGGCGGTCGATATACCCTTCGCGCCTGGAGCCCTCTTCTCTGAAACGGAGCCTGCCGCCGCGATAGCGGGTATCGATGATGCAGCCACGCAGGGGCACTGCAAACACCACGTTTCCCCTGTCGTCCTCAACGACATATTTCTTTTCCTTTCCGGCAAATGTCTGTTCCACCAATTCCAGTCCCTCGCTCACGCCATACCTCGTCTCGCTCTGTGGCTTGCCTTCATCAGTGAGAGCAGGCAGCCACAACGCCGCGAGCCACAGACAGAGCAAGATGGCAAAGGCGGACAATATGCTGATAGTCTTCTTCATTTACGGTATAAAGTGTTTTATTGCCATTCCTTTATGTCCCCTCCTATCTCTATTCTTATATTGTCGGGATTGTTGGGGATAATCAGGTTCACGAGATGCTCCATGCCGGGTTTGAACTGGAACTTGCTTTCATACAGATAACTCATGTTGTGCATGACGACTTCGATGAGCGGCATGCGGTTCTCTATGCGCTGCGGCACGATGATGGCAGAATACAGGTAGTCGCCGTCGTGATGTGCAGTGATAGTCTGCCTTACAGCCTTCGCATTGCGTGTTGCCACCCCTGCCTGAAGGTCTATCGTTGCCTCCGGCACGGTGTTATGCACATATACGGTGGCGTTTACTGGCATCTCGCCCTCAAAGTCCTCACCTTTTATCAGCCTTATCGTGAGTTTGCTCATGATATGTCTGAAGATGAGGTTCACCGGTTCGTCGGATGCCGCCACGCCCTTACATGAGGCATGGAGCAGGTCGCTCGCCTCATAACCACCGGGGGCTGTGGCTGTCTTCTCCGTGGTCTGGTCGAGACTGACGCTGAACGGCTGGTCTTCGATGCTGCTCAGACTGTTGATATATGGATAGTAGGCATACACATTGTATGTGCCATCGTCCCAATACAGTGTTCTGGCTGCCGTCCACCCGTTGCCGCTGAATGTCATTGCCTCGTTGTTCACCACGTTGCCACCCAGCTGCAGTGGCTTGTCTGCCTGTGTCACGAAGATGCCCACCTTGTCGCCTTCCTCAAAATCCGTTGCCGCAGCATCCACCTTCTGGGCGGGATGGCTCATCACCAGCTTCATCTTCATATTTTCTGTATCTGTCGGCTCATCCGTAGGCAGGATGTCCTGGCTGCACGATGTCATCCCGGCTACAGTCAGCACCAATGCCATATATATAATAGTATGTATCTTCATCTTCTAATCAAAATTGTATCCAATGGTCATTATCTGTGTCTTCTCACCTTCGCCATACGCAGCGGACTGCCCCTGCGTATCACGGGTCTGTGCTGATAGGTGGTGGCAGACCGCTGCGATGCCCTACCCCATGCTGAAACCCAGGCTGGACTTTGCGCCACACCGACGTCACGCTTGTCGTGCTTCACGAAATCTTCAAACGAGAATGTCTCTCCGGCATATCGCTTTATCCTCTTCACGATGCTCTCGCGGCTTATCGTGTTGTAATATGGTATGTCGTTGTTCATACATGAGTTCTGCTCCGAACGGTAGACACCGCGGGAGTGCATGAAACCGCCTTCATACACGTCAACGATATCACTGTAGCGGCTGTCGCTTATGAGATGGCTCCACCCCACTCCATGTATCTTGCCCGACAGCGAGAGGTTGTCATACCATCCATAGCTCTTGGCGGTGTTCAGTTCGTCTACATGGCCGCAGCAGCTGCATCCGCAAGCGTCGATGAAGGCGTTGTGACAGATGGCTTCCTCACCGAGCTTTCCGAAGCCATGACCGCCTGCCTCATGCTGCACCACGCCACGGGAGTCGAGTGGATAGCCGTAGGTGCTGAGCGGACAGAAGGAGATTGCCGACCCGTCTGCCCACATCTGCGTTATGCCGCCATAGTCGGTGGAGTTGGGCACTACGATGATGAGAGTCTGACAGAGGTTGTCTTTCGTAACGGTGGGTGCTCCCAGGGCGTAAGAGAATATCTCGTCGTATTCGGCTTTCAGTCCGGAGCCTCCCGTAAAGGTGGTGCCAAAACGGTTGTAGCGGATGGTATTCACCGAACCGATGCCCGACTCCGTAGACAGCGGCATGGCGGTGTAGACGTTGAAATACTGGCGGTAGGTTTTGTATGGCTCTATACCGAAGAAATATTCCATCTCCTGATTCATCACTTTCAGATATTCGCCAGAGGCAATTTCGTTGGCGTCATAACCGTCGCCAAGCAGTACGATGTTGATGCCACCACGGTTGCCGCGTGTTGCCTTCTGCAGCGTCACCCATTCGTCCTCGCCATACTGGTAGCCATACTGCGAAACGCTGCATTCATGGGTGTAGTCCTTGTCTTTCAACCGGAACACCACCTTTCCGTCGCGCTTGCTGCCGGAGCTTTTCGCCGTTGCCTTGATGGTGAGCGTCACTTCGGTCTTCTTGTTGCCGCTCATTGGCGACACCTCACACCAGTCTGGCTTGCTTGCCACCTCCCATTCGCCTTCGGCATTGACGGTGACGGTCTGCTTATGCTCCGTACTGAGGGCGCAAGCTACAGAGGGGCTACATGTCAGTTCGTGGTGGGCGGCGATGCGCTTGAAGTCGCACCAGCCCTGAGCCGCCTGATAATGTGCTACGGCGGAAGACGGAACCTCAACGGTGAAATTGTCCTTTGCCACTCCATCAAAGGCACCGCTTTCTATACGGGGCGGCATAGTGCCACGGCATTCTATCGAACCGATGCCGAAACAGTTGTTGAATGCTCTCTGGCGTATCGTCTCCATAGACTCAGGAAATATGACACCCTCAAGCATCTTGCAACCTGTGAACGCATCTTCACCGATGCTCTCAATACCATCCGGGAGATTAAGTATGCCTGTGATGCGCCAGTTGTTGGCGAATGCGGAATTGCCAATATGTGTGACTTCTGATGGCAACTTCAGTTCACCGGAGAAATCATTGTTGCAGAAGGCATGGTCAGCGATTGCCTTCAGATTTCTGGGTAGACGCAATTCACCCTTGAAGTGACAGTTGTTAAAAGCTGTGCGGCCTATGTTTGTAGTTCCATCATGCAGGGTTAGCGTACCATTGAAGCCACATTCATTGAAAGCTTCGGCAGGAACTGTTGAAATACCTTGCGGTATCGTCAGTGAACCGGTAAGTCCGTGGCATCCTTGAAAAGCACAGACTCCGAGATGTTTCAGCTTCTCGGGCAGTCGTAGTTCTCCGTAAAGCCCAGAGCATCCTGAGAAACAATAGCCTCTGATCAATTCAAGATTGTTGGGCAATACGAGGTTTCCTGTCAGATTGTAGCAACCTTGGAACACTCCACCATAATAGTCAGTACTCTCATCAGCGGAATCGCTGTTCCAGTTATTGCCGAGTTTCTTTAAGGTAGATGGAAGAGAAAGCGTACCGTTCAGTCCGATGCAGCCATTGAAAGCACCGCGTCTGATTTCCGTCACGCCCTCTGGTATGACAAGTGAACCTGTAAGATATCTGCAATCATAGAAAGCATTGCCACCGATAGCCCTCAAGTGGTCTGGCAAAATAATACGGTTGAGCGATTCGTTTCCGTCTCCTTCTCCCGAATAGAAAGCGCTACCCGGTATCTGGTCGTCATATCCTTCTTCGCCCTCACCTGGTTTGCAAGATGCCTTGATGCGCACTTCTTTAAGATTCAGGGCTGAGAGTTTCGGCATGTGGTCGCGCATGAAGTAGAAGTCCTCGGAGTTTATCTCGCCGGTAATCTTCAGGTTCTTCACTTTTTCATAGTCCTTGCCAATGGCGGCGATGGCGTCTTTCAGTTTGCCGGGAGTGGAATTCACCACGATATATTCCTTTGCCGTAGCGTTGTGGCTTACGAGGTCGCTTTCCCATTCGCTGATGCTCGTCGACACAAGCGTCAGCTTATACTGGCCGCTGACTTCCTGCTTGTCCACCTTGATACTGAAGTTCATCATATAGCCAGCCTTGTATTCAAAGGCGGCTGGCTTGGAGAACTTGAATGGCGTTCCGCCGATGGTGATGCTGAAGAGCGTCGTTCCGGCGGATACGGTCTGCGGCACCACGATGGCGCGCCACTCGTTGCCGGTGCGCGACGGTATCGTGGCTGTATTCTCCACATCGCCCGCCATGCTAACAGTGCCGTCGGCAAGGTTGATGCTTGATTTGCGTGCCACGTTTGACACGAGCACTATCTTTTCCGTATTTGCCCATTCCTCGGCGGTGAAGCCCGAACCTTGTACCAGGGTGACACGGGCGTTCGACATGCGGTGTGACAACGGCAAGCGTATCACACTGGTGGTAGGTGCCACGTCGGCTACCTTTCCCCAAAGGAAGTCGCTTGCCTCGTAACCGCCCATCTCGCCATCGGCAGAAGGTTTGCTCTGGTCTTTCTGCACTTCAAACTGATAGTCGTCGATGCTCTCGGGTGCGGCAAACGGATAATATCCATATACGTCTATTGGCGTATGCTTGTCTTTCCAATACAGATCGTAGGCACCGGTCCACTTGTTTGCAGACTCATCGAAGGTGTAGCGCACGTTGTCGCCACGGTTGCCGCTCGGTTTCAAGGTGCCGGGCTTGCCGCCCTCGTAGTCCACCACATACACGCCCATCATGTCGCCGTCGCAGAAGCCGCTGTCGTTCACTCTCATCACTGAGAGCTGCTCGATGTCTGCCGCCAGTCTGATATTGGCGCCATCGTTCTGCCCACCGTCCTCAAAGAGACTGTCGCTGCAGCTGCTGAGCGTTGCCGCCACTATGGTGATGATATAGAAGATGATGTTCTTGCTTATCTTTTTCATATTTGTCTTTTTTCTATTCCGGTTCAGCTACTCCTCCATAGTCGATGCCGTCGTCCTGCCATTTCACGATGCTGGCATTTATGCCGCTGTTTGTCTTGCCCAATGTCACTGTCAGCTGGTAGCTGTGTCCCTGCTCAAAGGCTTTTAGCTTCTGGTCTTTCGGCAGGTGGTAATCCGTACCGTCCACCGTCACCGTTATCAAGTAGCCGTCGTCCAGGGTCTGCGGCACTACGAGCGCCTTGTATCCGTCGTTGTCTTTCATCGGTATGACATAGCCCTTGTCGCCGGTGGCTGTCACGATGCCGGAAGCTATATTGGCGGCGGCCTGCGTCTTCACATCGTTTATCCTTACGCTGACATTTGCTTTCGCCAACGAGGCTGCGGTAAATCCCTTGCCGGCAGCCAGAGTGATGACGACCTGCGCCATCATGTGCTTGGCTCCGATGTTCACGGCTTCTTCGCTCGGCGCCACATCAAGGGTCTTGCCGATGAGCAGTTCGCTTGCCTTGTAGTCTGCCCCTGCACTTTGGTCTGTCTTCACGCTCCACGGCAGAGCCTCAACACTCGCTATCGTGGCGGTGTATGGATAATACATATAGAAGTCGGCATGCGTAATGTCGTCTTTCCAGTATTCCTGCACCGCTGAGGTCCAAGTGCCATGAAAGGTATACATGCTGTTGTCTATATAGTTGCCTTGGGTCTTCAGTCCGACCGCAGAACCGTCGGCATTGCGGTTTACCACAAACACGCCTATCCTGTCGCCCGTCTCGAAGGCATTGTCTACGGCACGCTTCTCCGGCATGCTGCTGATGCGTATCGGCAACTGCTCCACCGGTTCGGGCGGAGTTGGCGGCGTGACAGGAACGTCGTCGACTCCGTTCTCTGACGAGCAGGCACACAACATCCCGGCACAAGCCGACATGATGATATGTTTCAGTGTAGAAGTATCTATGTAATTCACCATTCTTAGTTCTTTTCTTCTATAAAGGCATCACGCATCAAAACAGAAACGAGCCCTTCTTTTTCTTGCTTTTCGTTTTTTAAAGCGTAAAGGTAAACAATTTTTATGAATATTTCGGTCCTGCCCTCCACTTTTTATAATAATGAACTATTATGGACTTGACTGATATGTCAATATTTACTAATTTTGACGACAGAAAGCGTGAATGTTATAAAGCAAGTATAACAAAATAACTATTGGAATTATGAAAAAACTACCAATCCTATTATTGGCTGCATTACTGACGCTTTGTTCATGCAGCAAGAGTTATCAAGAGTTAGTCAACGAGAAAGTGGAACAATACAAGAAGGAGGGCAAAATCATCCTTAACAAATCCGATGACCCTACCGGCAAAGAACACTATATCGTGTTTGCCGATGCTAAACAACAGACTATCGGCGTGGACACGCTGGGAGAAGAGGCGCTGGTAATAAAGCTCGCTGACGTGAAAGAACAGGAAATCGGTCTCTCAGACGCTCAAGGCAGCGACACTTTTTCTATATATAGCACAAAGAGTGAACCGAAAGCGACAAGCATCCACGTCGTAGACAGCACTACTTTCAAGGACATCGGTTACAATAATGAAGAGGAAATGACAGTGGAGTGCTATAAAGACAAATATATCCTGATGACCAGCAATAAGGATGATTATGTCAGAAACAAGATTTTCTTCTTCAAACAGCCTTCCGTGATTTTCAATTCCTTTGACAATAAAATCGAAAAGGCTGATAATGGCGACCTGAACATCACTATAAAGTCTTCTGAGATGTTTGGAATGACAATGCTCGATCAGGAGTATGTACAAGCGATATTCCACGTAACACTAAATAGCGACGGTTTCATAAAGAAGCAAGACGACAATGTGAATTTCGGTGGAATAATGATTCCGACAAGTGCCTACGGCAATGAGGAACAAATGGAACCATATCTCAACAGGATAGAAAACGACAGGGAGTCAAACTTTGACAGAGCATTGGAAAAAGAAAACGAATTCTTGGAGGAATGGCTTGTCAGCCACCCGGAGTACAGGAATTTGACTTTCTGTGAGCAGATTACAATATGTCACCAGGAGACCGGATTCAATTTCGACATCAACGGCAAAGCATGCAGAGATGCCGGACAATAATAGATGCCGGGCATACCGAAAGCAAAACGACCGCAAGTATTGGTTGACATTGCCGTTACAAAAGCCCGGCATCGTTCCATTTCGGAATACAGGTATTGACTATAGTCATATGGCAGTTCATAAAATGAGTGATGCCAATTGAAATACAATGAATTCATAAGAAAGTGAAGGTAAAAAATATAAACTTTTGCCAACCAAAACAAATTAGCAGCGAATTATGTTGGCAAAATGTTGGCAATTTCATAAAAGCAAAAATCCTAACTGCTCAATATCAAGCAGTTAGGATTCTGTATGGTGCGCCTGATAGGACTCGAACCTACACGTCGCGAGACACCAGATCCTAAGTCTGGCGCGTCTACCAATTTCGCCACAAGCGCAATTTTGCGGTGCAAAGGTACGGTATTTTTTCCACCTGACAAAATTTATTGCGCTATTTATTTTAGAGTCAAAGACATTACAACGTCTAATACACTAAACAGACATTACACCGTCTGATACACTAACAGAGATACACCGTCTGATGGATAAACTGACATTACATCGTCTGATGGATAAACAGACATTACGGCATCTGATACACTAACGGAAATTCTGCCGTTCAGTCATGGCGACTTGCATGGACATCATGCGGATAGGGAGCTGTGAGCTACCCTATCCCGGCATGATGCCGACAAAAAGAAAAAGAAGCGGGACTAATAGTCCCAAAGGAGACCGGAGTTCTCCTTGCTCAATTCGTCACTTCCACCAGTGCCGCCCTGTGGAGGGGCGATTGGTGTGTTAGGGTCCACTTTACTTTCTCCACCTGTCTTTGACAGTTGTTGCATCACGCCCTCGATATGACATTTCACAAGCGTGGTCTGTGGGGTGATATATGTTTTCTTGTTCATTGTTACATTTATTATTAGTTTCTACAAGCTGTAAGAACTTGACTGCGATAAGTTGTCAGAACTTGCTTGCTACAAGTATTCAGAACTTGTTACTTCAAGTTATCCAGAAACTTGTTTGCTACAAGTATTCGGAGCTTGCTTACTTCACTACTTTCTTTCCGTTAACCACATACACGCCGCCGGGCAATGCCTGGAACTGTCGGTATGAGGTTGCCACAACCTGTCCGTTGAGATTATACACCTTACCGTCTGCTGCGGTGACGCTGTCTGCCGGCATGTCACCGTCGATCAAGATACCGTCGATTGCCGAAGTCTCGTCGGTTGTCACATTGCTGCCCATGCCCACGGTGAGTTTCTTTGCCTCAGACACTCCGTTGGTGCCTATATTCTTGAGATAACCACGGAAGCCCTTCAGCGTGCCCGGGTCGCCGACGAAATTCTTGAACGAACCGTCTTTGTTGCTGATGAAGCAGTCGCCCTCCTTCACCGTCAGGTCGTTGCTATAGCTCGACATCCATACGTAGCCATTTCCGCTGCACCATTCTGCCGGCTGAGTGTTCTCTATCGTCACGTAAGGTTAGCCTTCCACCTCTGCCGTATTGATAGAGGCGACATCCTTTGTCGGTTTAATGAGGAACGGTTTGCCCGCCACGATATTGTTGTAGGCATGGCGCACGAAAATAGCCTTCGTTCCCTCCACACGGTCGAAATACAGAATCTGCGTTCCGTTGGGAGTTTCCCTGTCGTAAGTATTTCCGAATATGACATCCACCTGCTGCTTGTTCAGGCTGAACGGCAGCACGCATGTTGTCCACACGCCAGCCTTCATTGCGCGGTTCACCTTCGCCGTGGCGAGTTCGCCAGCCTTGGTCAGTTCGATGGTGTTTGTCGCATCGTCATTGAATTCATAGTTCGTTACCGGCTGTCCCTTAGCCTCATCAAATGAGAATCCATAGAAACCGAGTTTCGAACCATAGTTATATATATAATATGTCTTGCCAGCCTTCACATCGAAGGTGTAAGTCACAGCCGCATCCACAAGCACCGACCATCCGTGAGAACCCATCACATTGTCGTCGGCACCATTGTTCGGTGTGGCATTATCACCCCATGTAACCTTGTTGTCGATGTTGCTCTCATACACGTTGTTCTGGAATCCAGCTTCTGTCATCACAAAGGATGTCATGCCGCGGAAATGCTTCATAACTTCCTCCACTTTAGGAGAAGGATTGCTGTCCTTTCCGCCACCCGTTGTGGCAGGACCGGTTGCCAGTCCAGTGATGTTACAAGGATAGTTTGTTATATCGTATGGATTTGCCAGTTTGTCGGTAGCCTTCTTGTCTGCCACGGTGAGTTTGCCTCCTGTAGCACTGATTGTCGCCTCAGAAGCCACCACCTTTCCCGCCTCGTCCAACACGAACACACGGCGCTGCGGACGATAGGCGTAGACACCACCCGACTTGTCGAACACTCCATTCTGGAACACGCTGACGCTCACCTTACCGTTGGTCTTCGGTTCCACAGTGAGATATGCTCCCGAGCATGGCACATAGAACATCGGATCTACCGTGCCGCCCTTTACCTTCTGCAGTTTGCCGTCATACCACTGAGTCTCGCTTGGCAACGGACAGGCACCGTCTTCCTGACGAGCATTCTGACATGTGAGACCGGGGAGATAATAGTCGAAGCCCTTGATAACCCAGGTTGCCTTTGAAGAGTCATCAGCCCATTTGTTTTTATCGCCATAGGTGAGTCCCTCTTTCGACACGGGAGCCGTGTCGCGGTCGGTGAAGATCCATCCGCCGAGAGTCACGGCGAGAGTCTTGTCCCCATTGAAGAACGGTGTCATCGGACTGTATGTCACTCCCGAACCAGGAGCCTTCACGCGATATTTCGCAGGGTCGTCCTTGCCCTTCCTCACGGTGAACGTGAAGTTCTCTGTTGCTTCGGTATATTGTCCGGCAAGCTCAGCCGACGGTGTAGCCGTAACGGTGACGTTGGTGACGCCTTCAGTATAATTGGACTTGCTTCCTGCCGCCGTGAACACTCCGTTTTCATTGATGGTCACGTTATTGTTGTCGGTAGAGAAAGACAGGGTATAATCTGAGCCGAGAGTAAGAAGTTTGCCTGTGGTGCCATACACTTTCACTTCCGGCTGCCGTATCTCTTCGTCGGTGACATTCATCTCCACGTGTTTCACTGCGATAACCAGAGGAGAGGTCGTCTGAGTAGTGGTCTTGCGGGTGATGGTGACAGTCTTTCCTTTTCCGCTCCAGAAATAAATCACGGTCTTTCCAATCAAATCACTATTCTCTGGAATAGTATAGCCAGTAGCATTCACCTCGGGTGCATCTGTAGTTTTAGTATCAGCAGAGGTAACATAGAAGGAAGAACCACAATCCGGCGCTGCGATTACATCTCCTTTGGCAAGCGGCTTGTTGAGAGTGACTTTCATATATGACATGTTGCTGCCATTAAGCTTCACGCCATCAGTACTGGAAATCATTTCCTTTTCATCTGTAGCATGACCATTATACAATACTGCGCTTCCTCCTGTAATATTAGCATAGTTATCCAGAGTTTGTATAGTCTTGCTAGCTACTCTGACTTTATTTGTAGTCGTAGTCACCATCGAAAACAATGTCGTCTCCACGGTCTCGCCACCTCCAGTATTATTAACCTTGATATTCGTCGCACTCGTCTTTATGCTTGTGCTGCCCACAGTAGCCTCGCAGTAATAGTTGCCTGTGGCCTGAGGAGTAAACTGAGCCTTCGTAGCTCCCTCAACGGCAACCTTTGTCGTAGCGTCATACCACTGGTATGTCGCATTAGCTGCATCTGTGCCACACACCTCCACTTTGGGAGCCGTAGCGCCCGACTGCGTCAGGTCGTAAGCCGGCTTCAGGTCATAAGAGAAGAGAATCGAGGCATTGTCCTGGTTCTGATAAGCGCGCTCATATTCCGTTGCCGCCATAATGAAACCGCCGAGCACCTTGCCCTCGGTGAGTTCCTTTGTTTTTTCCACCATCGGCACATCATAGCCCAGCAGATAATATTCGTTTGATCCGTCACGGAATTTATTGCCGCCTTCGGCATAAATTCCATCCGTGCCGCCGCCGAGTCCTGCCGACCGGCAGCTGCCCCATATCTCCAGACTTCCGTCTTTCAGATATGTGTAGTTGTTCACCAGACATTCGAAAGCCTTCTTGGCGTTCTCCTTGTATTTGGCGTCAATCAGTCCGAGACGCACCGCCTTGAACAAAGCCGCAGAGAAGATTGCCGTGGCAGAGGTCTCGATATAGTTGGTAGCGCTCGATGGTTTGCCAGACCAGTTGCTGTTGTAGCTTGTCGCAGTGAAAGTATTGTCCTTGTCGAGCAGCTGATACCATCCGCCATCGCTTGTCTGACGCGCCACGATGCCAGCGGCGAGCTCTTGCAGATGGTTTCTCAGAGTGGTGTAGTTGGCGTCAGAAGTCCTTCCTCCCTTACCCATCGCTTCGAGGGCATCCACGAGGGCGAAGATATACCATGCGTTGGCGCGTCCCCAATAGGCAGCCGAATGGAAGGTGTATGGTTTCGTCGTGCCGTTCAGACCTTGCCATGTGTCGGCATGCGAATTAGATTCCTTCGTTCCAGCATTCGCCTCAAAGGCGTGATACATCAGCTTGTCTGTAGAATTCCAGCACATGTTCCACACGATGTCGAGCTGCTTGAACACCATATTCCAATCCTTGTCGGCGCTGCCGAACACGTTTGAGCCGGTGCCATTGAAATTCACGATCTGAGCGAGCAGTGCCGAACCCATATATGCGCCGTCGAGCCACATCTGGTTGTTGTAGGCTGCCTTGTGGAACCATCCTCCCACTACTGCGTCGCCGGCGAGAGTGCCAGACTTGATACTACAGCTATTGTTATGGGCTTTAAGACCTTCCGTTGCCAAACCGATAGCAGTCTTGGCATGCGTCTTGTCTGTTTCCGAAGCATTCTTGTTGTTATAGATTCCGATGTAGAGCTTCACGGCGTTGAGGTCGTCGAGGCTGCCGCCACCGTTTGGCACGCTATTATAATAATAATCGCCATACTCCTTTACGCTTGCGAACCAAGGCTTCGACCAATCAAAATTCTGATAATAGTCGGCTGCCTCTATCATCGACTTTGCAACGAGACCCGGGACATAGTCCAGTTTCTTCTTCGTGTCATTACGCTTAATCTCTACACTGGTTCCGTCGGCTTTATACTTCGCCAGACCGAATTTTGTGGTATTGGCATAAAAATCATGCGCCCTGGAGTTTATCGCCCACTGCGAATACCTCACCCCCGGATTGAACTTCACGCCATCGCCGTCGCCCGCCGCCTTTGCCGCCAGAGTGGCGAAAAGCATAGCGAAGAGAGGGACGATACGCAGAATCCATCCAGACAGGGCATGGCCTTTCTGCGACGCGGATATGCCGCAGCCAAAAGATTGCTCTTCTTTCTTCATAAACAGATAACTGAATTTTGTTTGTAAATTAATTTTTTATATACTTCTTAGTAGTCTGAACGAGGGTCTTCTCTTTCCTCATCAGTAAAATATCGAAATTGTCTTCGTACCAAATTGTGCTGGCAAAGGTAATGAAAAAAAATGACCAATCGAAATATATGATATTAAAAAACAAGGAATATATATCGGAATTGGGCAGATTTCGCATCTATTTTCCTACCCCAATCAGTCAATTACCGTTGAGGGATTCCAAGCCTGACCATTTGCCACAGTCAGGCTTCCAATTTCAGTAAAACAAGTAAAAAAAAGGGTAAGCTATTCCGCCACCACACGAATCGTCATCGTGGTGGGATCGAAGCGGATGCCGCGCTTGTCGATAAACCGCGACAGGGTGCCGTCGGCGGCGAGGGCGGCGGTAGGTCCGGTGATGAGCCGCTCATGAGTCATCACCCACAGGTCGTCGGCAATCTGCAGGGCCAGTTCGAGGTCGTGTGTGGAGAGGAGTATCGTCTTGCCGTTGTCATGACACAGCGAACGGAGCATCTGCAGTGTCTCCACCTTGCTGCCATAGTCGAGAAAAGCCGTAGGCTCGTCGAGAAACACCACGCTGGTCTGCTGCGCCAGCGCCTTCGCCGTCATCATCTTCTGTCGCTCACCGTCGCTCAGTGTGCCAGCCATGCGTCCGGCAAGATGCTCTATGCCCACCATACGCAGGCTCTCGCCCACTATGCGCCTGTCGCCGTCGCTAAGGCGTCCGAAGAATCCCGTGTACGGGCTGCGCCCCATGGCAGCCATCTGAAACACGGTGAGGTTCTGCACCTGCGGCCGCTCCGTGAGCACCACTCCGATGAGCCTCGCCAGTTCCTGACGGGTGAACGAGTCAATCTCTCTCTCGCCGAGAATTATCTCTCCGCCGAGCTTAGGCTGGAAGGCGGAGATGGTGCGCAGCAGGGTGGACTTTCCCACTCCGTTGTCGCCAATAAGACAAGTGAGGCGACCGGGATGCAGGGCAGCTTCAATACCCTGCATCACCACTCGCCTGTTTGTCGTCTTGCCATATCCGATCGTGAGATCGGAAAGTCGCAATATGTCTTTCATTTCAATTCCTTTTCAGAATCAGTTGTTTCTGCAAGCAGGCGCGCCCGTTACTTCACGTCGCCCACCTTGATGAGATATTCGGCAATCTGAACGGCGTTCAGTGCGGCACCCTTGCGAATCTGGTCGCCGGTGAGCCACAGGGTGTTGCCGTTGTCGTCGGCAAGATCCTTGCGCACACGGCCCACATACACATCGTCGTGGCCGGCACTCTCCAGAGGCATCGGATATACATAGTTCTGAGGGTCGTCTTCGAGGGTCACTCCCGGCGCTGCCTTCAGTGCCTCGCGGATTTCCTCCACGGTGAGCGGACGCTCGGTCTCGAACCACACGCTCTCTGAATGTGAGCGCAATGACGACACGCGCACACAGGTGGCACTCGTGCGTACATCGGAGTGCATTATCTTGCGTGTCTCGTTATACATTTTCATCTCCTCCTTGGTATAGTCGTTAGGAGTCATCTTGTCTATCTGCGGAATCACGTTGTAGGCAAGCTGATGAGGGAATTTCTCCACGTGTGTGGTGCTGCCCGTCTCCAGGATGTCCCTGTATTGCTGCTCCAGCTCCGCCATGGCAGCCGCTCCTGCTCCCGAAGCGCTCTGGTATGAGGCGATGTGTATCTTCCTGATGTGGCTCAGCTTGTCGATGGGGTTCAGCACCACCACCATCATTATCGTGGTGCAGTTGGGGTTGGCGATAATGCCGCGCGGACGCTTCAGGGCATCCTCGGCATTCACTTCAGGCACAACCAGAGGCACGTCGTCGCACATGCGGAAGGCACTGGAATTGTCGATCATCACGCAACCGTATTTCGTTATGGTGCCGGCAAACTCTTCTGATGTGCTGCCGCCGGCCGAGGTGAAGGCGATGTCGATATCCTTGAAGTCATCGTTGTGCTGAAGAAGCTTCACCTCATATTCCTTGCCCTTAAAGGTGTATTTTCTGCCTGCCGAACGCTCAGAACCGAACAACACGAGGTCGTCCATAGGGAAATCTCTCTCAGCAAGGATACGCAGGAACTCCTGCCCCACGGCACCGCTTGCGCCTACTATTGCTACTTTCATATCTACTTTTTAATTTGATTTGTGTTTAATAATCGCACGTTTATCTTAATTATTATTGCAAAATTACAACTTTCGATGTACATCTCGCCAATTCTAACATTTTTTTTGCACCTTTGCATTAAATTTAGTGCATTATGATACCGGATACTTTCAATTACCTGCCTGTTACAGACCCGACGATGATTTTCTTCGTCGTGCTCTTCATAATCCTCGCGGCACCTATCGTGATGGGGAAACTGCGCATTCCGCACATCGTGGGAATGGTGCTCGCAGGTGTGGTAGTGGGCAAATACGGTCTGAACATTCTGGAGCGCGACAGCAGCTTCGAACTGTTCGGGAAGGTGGGACTTTACTATATCATGTTTCTCGCCGGACTGGAGATGGACATCGAGGGACTGAAGAGCAACGGCAAGAAGGTGGCACTGTTCGGACTGCTCACCTTCCTGTTGCCTTTCGCACTGACCTACTGGGCGAGCAGCTACCTGCTCAACTATAACCCCACGGCAACGCTGCTCATCAGCAGCATCATGGCATCAAACACGCTCATCGCCTACCCTATCGTTTGCAAATACGGACTGCAGCGACATGTCAGCGTGACACTGTGTGTGGGGGCTTCGATGATAGCCCTGACGCTGGCGCTGGTGGTGCTGGCAGCCATAGTGGGCTCGTTCGGCAGCGGCGCCGGAGTGGGATTCTGGTGTCTGTTCCTGCTGAAGATATTCCTGTTTGTGGCAGGCGGACTAATGCTGCTGCCGAGGATGGCACGATGGTTTCTGAGGCGGTATTCGGATGCCGTGGCGCAGTATATTTTCGTGATGGCGCTGATGTTCCTCAGTGCGGCGGTATCGGGGTTCATCGGACTGGAAGGCGTGTTCGGAGCGTTCTTCGCCGGACTGATTCTGAACCGCTACATACCCCACGTGTCACCGCTGATGAACAGACTGGAGTTCACGGGCAATGCGCTCTTCATACCATATTTCCTCATCGGAGTGGGAATGCTGATAAACGTGAGGGTGCTGTTCACTGGATGGCACACTGTTTTCGTGATATTCTGCATCATATTCTTCGGCACGCTGGGCAAAGGACTGGCGGCATACGTCATGAAGGGCGTGTTCAGGATGCCATGGTCTAACGGCAACATGATGTTCGGACTCACATCATCTCATGCCGCCGGATCTATCGCCATCGTGATGGTGGGAATGAAACTGCAGACCACACCGGGCGAATATCTCGTTGACTCCGACATGCTCAACGCCGTGGTGATAATGATTCTCTTCACGTGTGTCTTCGGATCGATGATGACCGACAACGCCTCGCAGAAGATAACGCTGACCGAGGGACTGGCGTCTGAAAGCGAAGGGAAGAACGACGACGAGAAAATTCTCGTGCCGCTGAGATCGGGCGGACAGATAGAGACGCTGATGAGCATGGCGCTCATGATGCACAACAACAAGCTGAACCGCGGACTGATAGGTCTCAACGTGGTGTATGACGACGAGAACAGCCAGAAATTCCAGGCGCTCGGAAAGCGCACACTGGAGGAAGCGGCGAAGATGGCAAGTGCCGTAGACGTGAGGATGCTCACGCAGAGCCGGCTCGCAACAAACATCACAAACGGCATCATACACGCCTTCAAGGAGTATGACGCATCGGAAATAATAATGGGACTGCACGAGAAGAAGACCGACGGCGACAAGTTTTGGGGGATATTCACACCAGACCTCGTGAACCAGCTGAACAGGCAGATTATACTATGCCGGTGCAACAGGCCGCTGAACACGCTGAGGAGGATTCTTGTGGCGGTGCCGTCGAGAGTGGAGTTCGAACAGGGTTTCTACCGCTGGATAGAGAGGCTGGCGAGACTGGCTGAAAACCTGAGCTGCCGGATAATATTCCACGGAAGGATAGAATCGACATCGCTCATCAATGAATATATACGCAACCAGCACCCGGGAGTGAGGGCAGAATATGTATTGATGGAACACTGGAAGGAATTCACACAGCTGGCGCAGCAGATGAGCAGCGACCACATGCTCGTGGTGATTTCGGCAAGACAGGGCACGGTGTCATACAAACCGGTGTTCGAACGGCTGCCGCTGGAGCTATACCGGCACTACCACGAGCATAACCTGATGGTGGTGTTCCCCGACCAGAACGGACAGTCGCCAGAGGACATGACATTCACGGCACCACAGCATCACTCCGTTGACAGCGCTTACTCTTCGATAGTAAACTGGGTGATGAATAAGATAGACAAAGGACGCTCCGACGCATCATGACAAGCCACGGGAGGAAACGGAAGACAACAATAAACCGACAATTATAACAGACAATGATCGACATAAAGAATATCACAAAGAGCTTCGGTTCACTGCAGGTGCTCAAGGGCATCGACCTGCATATAGACAAAGGAGAGGTGGTGAGCATCGTGGGACCGAGCGGTGCGGGAAAGTCCACACTGCTCCAGATAATCGGTACGCTCGACTCGCCTGACAGCGGGGAGATAATGATTGACGGAGTGGACGTGAGAAGACTGAACCAGAAGAAGCTCTCCGACTTCCGCAACAGAAACATCGGCTTCGTGTTCCAGTTTCATCAGCTGCTGCCAGAATTCACGGCGCTTGAGAATATCATGATTCCTGCCTTCATAGCGGGAATGTCGAAAAGCGAGGCTAAGAAACGTGGCATGGAACTGCTGGACTTCATGGGACTCGCCGACCGCGCCAAGCATAAGCCCAACGAACTGTCGGGCGGAGAGAAGCAGCGTGTGGCAGTGGCAAGGGCTCTGGTGAACAACCCGGCTGTGGTGCTCGCCGATGAACCGTCGGGGAGCCTCGACTCCAAGAACAAGGCGGAGCTGCATCAGCTCTTCTTCGACCTGCGCGACAAGACGGGACAGACTTTCATCATCGTGACCCACGACGAACAGCTGGCAAGCATCACCGACCGCACGATAAAGATGAGGGACGGTATGCTGGAGAAGGAAACGGAACCGAAGGCATCACAGGATGCTGAAACTGACGCAGAAACGGAAATGCCGGCATCACAGAATTCAGGAACAGAAGTGAGAACGGATGCGGAAACGGGAAGCGAGTCAGGAAAGTAAACGAAAAAGAAGAAAAAGCGACAAACTATGAAAGGAATAAAATTAGGCGAAATGAACACCATGAAGGTGGTGAAGGAAGTGGACTTCGGCATGTATCTCGACGGTGGCGACGAGGGTGAAATCCTGTTGCCAACACGCTACGTGCCGGAGGGCTGCAAACCGGGCGACACTCTCGACGTGTTCGTATATCTCGACCAGGACGAGCGTCCCGTAGCCACCACGCTGACACCGAAGGCGATGGTGGGCGAGTTTGCTTACCTCGAAGTGGCTTGGACAAACCAGTTCGGAGCATTTCTCGACTGGGGACTGATGAAAGACCTCTTCTGCCCCTTCCGCGAACAGAAGATGAAGATGGTGAGGGGCAACTCGTATATCGTACACATACACCTCGACAAGGAGAGCTACCGCATCATGGCTTCGGCAAAGGTGGAGCGCTATCTCAGCGAGGAGACTCCCGACTACAGACACGGACAGGAGGTGGACCTGCTGGTATGGCAGAAGACGGATCTGGGATTCAAGGTGATTATAGACAACAAATACGGCGGACTGGTATACAAGGACCAGATATTCAAATATATCCACACCGGCGACCGCATGAAGGGATATATCGGCACCGTGCGTCCTGACGGCAAGATCGACGTTACGCTGCAGCCAACGGGAAAGAAGCTGTCGAGAGAATTTTCCGACGCCCTGCTCGACTACCTCAAGGAGAACAACGGCTACTGCAACCTTGGCGACAAGAGCAACGCAGAAGATATCTACGACCGCTTCCAGGTGAGCAAGAAGACTTTCAAGAAGGCTATAGGCGACTTGTATAAGCGCCATATCATAACGCTGGAAGAGGGCGGCATGGGTATCGTATTGGTGGAGAAATAGAGAGATAACCGACAGGAACGACACTACGATAAGGATTACCGCGAAATCCCCCCACAGCGTGGGGAACAACACCCCCTAATGTGGGGTTTCATTCCCCACGCTGTGGGGGAAAATCCGGACATATATTTCTGTCGGCGTAATTGTATGGATAATGGATTTAACCCAAATCGCTTTCTATGTTAATATCCAAATGTTTTGACCATTATTTTCAATTTA
>ENA-OVGC01000423-OVGC01000423.1-human-gut-metagenome-genome-assembly--contig:-NODE-423-length-39243-cov-4.902164_pt1 | contig 39243 bp, 22 predicted proteins | sample MGYA00237768_ERZ505415 | MGnify/ENA primary metagenome ERZ505415 (study PRJEB26158, sample SAMN06016382) | human gut metagenome | biome: human gut; feature: ankylosing spondylitis patient; material...
GCCACATGACGGTACTGCTGGTCAAACAGGGCTATGAGGTGGTCGTGGTGGACAATTTGCGTACCGGGCACTGGCAGTCTGCCAAGGGAGCGCAGAAGTTCTGCGTGGGAGATCTGCGGGACACCGCCTTCCTGCATTGGGTATTCTCGGAGAACAGGATCGACGGCGTGATCAATTTTGCGGCCTGCTCCCTGGTGGGCGAGAGCGTTGTTGATCCGCTGAAATACTACGGAAATAATGTGGAGGGCGCGGTGTCGCTGCTCTCGGCGATGAAGGCGCATGGCGTGGATAAGATCGTGTTCTCCTCCACGGCGGCCACCTACGGCGAGCCGGAGAAGCAGCCCATTGAGGAGTGCGACCGCACCGAGCCCACCAACCCCTACGGCGCCACCAAACTGGCCATCGAGAATATGCTGAAATGGTGTGACAGAGCCTATGGCATCCGCTATGCGGCGCTGCGCTACTTCAATGCCGCCGGTTCCGACACGGAGGCAGGCATCGGCGAGGATCACGAGCCGGAATCCCACCTGATCCCGCTGGTGATGAAAACGGCGCTGGGACGGCAGGAGCATATCGGCATCTTCGGCGAGGACTATCCCACGCCAGACGGCACCTGCGTGCGGGACTACATCCATGTAAAGGATCTGGCGGAGGCGCACCTGCTGGCGCTGGAGTATCTGGATCGGGGCGGTAAGAGCGATGTGTTCAATCTGGGCAGCGGAACGGGCTATTCCGTGCGGGAGATCATAGACACGGCGCGCCGCATCACAGGCAGGCCGATACCGGTGAAGGCGGAGCCGCGCCGCAGCGGTGATCCCTCCGTCCTGATCGCCTCCAACAAAAAGGCCGCTGAGGTGCTGGGCTGGAAACCCAGCCGCAGTCTGGAGCAGATCGTTGCCGACGCGTGGGCGTGGCACAGCGGCCATCCCAACGGCTATGAGGGATAAACCTTGTATCGACTGAGACCCTTTGGGACACTGGGTGGAAAAGAGGTCCCTGTCATAGAGCTTTCCACCAGCCGTTGTGCCGTGGGGCTGCTGCCCTACGGCGCAGCCGTCCGAAGCATCTATGTGCCGGACAGAAACGGCAAGATGACGGACATCTGCCTGGGCTACGACGAGTTGGAAAGCTATCGGCACATGGATGCCTGCTTCGGCGGAACCATCGGGCGCTGTGCCAACCGCATCGGCGGAGCAGGCTTCAGCATCGACGGCACGGCGTACCGTGTTGCGGCAAACGAGGGAAGGAACTGCCTCCACGGAGGAAACGAGGGCTTCCACAAGAAGCTGTGGGACTTCACCTGCGTCGAGAATGCGGTCACGTTCACCTACACCTCCCCCGACGGGGAGGAGGGCTTCCCCGGCGCTGTCCGTGTGGAGGTCACCTACCGCTTGGCAGACAGTACGCTCACCATAGAGTACCGTGCAACGGCGGAGAAGGACACCGTGGTTAACCTGACGAACCACGTCTATTTCAATCTGGGCGGCCACGACAGCGGCGAAGTGGATGACCATGTGCTGACGGTACGGGCCGATCACTATACGCCGACAGATGGAGAGAACATCCCAACGGGACAGATGGCGGAGGTGGAGGGGACACTGCTGGACCTCCGTGCTCCCACGGAGATGAAGAGCCGTCTCCGCAATGTATCTCTGAACGGCGGGCATGGATATGATCACAACTATGTTCTCAATGCGGGGCAAGCACCGGCGGCGGAGCTGTGGTGTCCTGCCACTGGCATCGGAATGGAACTGACCACCTCAATGGAGGGAATGCAGCTCTACACGGCGGGATGGCTGGCGGAACGCAGCGGAAAGCAAGGGGCACTCTATGGGCCTTTCCATGGGATCTGCCTGGAAACACAGCGGTTTCCGGACGCTGTGAATCATGCGGCATTTCCCTCTCCCATCCTGCGGGCCGGTGTGACATACCGCGAGAATACCCTTTATCGCTTCTTTGTCCGATAGGACGCGGCAAAAAGCAGAGCCGGGGATACCCCCATGCCCGTGGGATGCCATAATCAAAAAATACCGACAGCCGCAGGCCATCGCATTGAATGGCCTGCGGCTGTTCCCGCAGATTACCTCATGGTCGATTCGGCAGCGATTATAGCGGAGCAACGCACCTCAAGACTGGCGAACCGAATCATACTTGGAATCGCCCAAGGCTTTGAGATAGGCATCGTATGCTGCTTCCAAGGAAGAATACTGTTCTCCTTTTTCCAGGATTTCCTTATATTGCTTTTGCAAAACAAGTGATTGAGAAACGGCAACATAGGTTTTGCCGTCTTTTTTTCGCTCGCCGGTCGTGGTTTCGGAAACATAATATTTCCCTTTGCCGGTTTGAATAATTACGGGAATATTATTTCCGACTCCGACTTTGTCTGTGTTCAGAGATGTCCAGAAAAGATACCGATTTGCTTCTTGCCCGTCTCTTCCGTCGCCAAGATAGGCCCAGGTGCAGTCCGGCTGCTGCAGGAGACTGTTATCCAACTTTTCAATGGCTTTGTAGATAGCCGGAACATAATCTGACTTCGGACACCTGGAGTCAAACTCGAAGTTGGAGTGAGTATTTACAGCGCCGTTTTTCCAAAAGTCTGTACTATATAGAAGTGGGAAGAAATCCGTCACGCTTGTGTTAAACGGATACTTGGGAGCAGAAGGGTCGGCTTTCCCGCTCCAAGTCAGAATGATTCCGTAATTCTCATTATATGAAACAACACAGGTTCCATTTGGCGCAGCAACGCCTTTCCAATTATCTGTGTCTCCTTGATCTTTGTAATGGACGATACCGCCGATATTCACCGGATCGACCGATTGCCAGTCGGCCCGCTTCTGCTTCAGGTCAACGGTCACGGTGGTCTCCGAATTCCCCAGCAGTGCCTCTGCAGATACCTGTGCATAAGCGGAGCGCACATTTGCAAGGTCCGCCGCTTCTCGGGTTTTTTCAAGCTGTGATGAAAATACCGGGATCGCAATCGCGATCAATACAGCGATGATCGCAATGACGATCAGCATTTCCATCAACGTAAATCCATTTCTGATTCGTTTCACTATAATCCCTGCTTTATCTTGGATATATATTCTTTATATGCCATCCTATCATAATTTTGAGATGTTTGCAACGAGAAAGCTGCAAAATTGAAAAATGAAAATCCCCGGCAGACTGCGTTTTCCGCAAGCTGCCGGGAATCCCTTTACTACACTGTCAATGCTGCTATGTATTTCACGGACGCTGCATGTTCGATTTGGGCGAAAATAGCCACTCTACGCCGGGAAAACAAACCAAATGTAGCCGGAAATAAAAGCCACTACCGAAGCTCCAACGGGGACGTCTTCAAGCGCTTCACCGGGTCACGAAAAAGGGGATCACACGCTCCGCTATGAGAACGTCGTTGCACTTCCAGCAGATCGTCACACGGTAAGTGCCGGCAGGGACACGGGAGATGCCCTTCGCCGGAAGCAGCGTCAGGGTCTGCGTTTCCGCGGCGTTGGCGGGGCTGCTGCCCTCAGTCGCCGCATCTTCCCCTTCAACCGCCGTTGTCCATTTGATCTGGACCACTTTGTCTGCGCTGACATACTTAACGGTGGTCTGCGGTTGCTGCTGGGCTGTATTCTCTTGCTTCTCCGTCAGCACAGGCTCTTCCACCCTTGCCAGCTGTTCCACGGCCGCCGTGACCCGCAGGCTTCCGCTGTTCCACGGCTGAATCTGCATGGAAGGCAGGCCATCCTCCGTATATGTGACAGCCCCATCGCCGCTCCAGCTTTTTTCCGTCAGCGCAAGGGTATCGGTAAATACCTTCCCGCCCTGGCCATTGGCGGTGAGCCGCAGCGTTCTGTTGCCATTCCCCGTAGTCGCCCTGCTCATATCCACCAGCAGCGACTGGCTGCCCGCCTTCACCGGGATCGGTCTGCCCTCGCACAGCACCGAATAGCTGATGCCATTGTCCGTGCTGAACCGTGTTCCTCTCGGGAAGCCTGCACCGTCCAGTTTCATTTCAGCCGCGGTGCAGCCGGCGGGAAGCGTATACTGCACATAAAAGGGCTGCGCTGGGTCATACTCCGTCATGCTGGCCGCATCGTTGAAAAGCCCCAGTTCTTCAGCGGATGATCCGCTCCCTGCCGCGGGACACAGCGTAAAGCTCAGTTTGCCGCCAAACCAGGTATCCGCCGCGCCCGCCAACTCCACGCGGATGGGCATACACACCGCCACCGGGCTTTGGGGCACAGTCTGCGCCGTCAGCTTCAAGGCCACGGTGATCTTGGCCACATCGTCGCTTACAGTATAACTCGTCCGCGTCACCGCCTGCAAATCCTTATCCACATCACTCAGCGTCACCGAGATGGGCTCTGCAGGCTGCGTTTCCGCCGTTTCCTCGACCGTTGACACCTGCAGCAGCTCTGCCGGGCAGGTCATGTCAAACGTCACCTGTCTCCAATCCCCCGCCGCCGTCGGACTCCAGTCCGCCAGCAGGAGCTGCGCCTTGTCATCCCGCAGCGCCAGGAGGTCACTGGTCAGTTCAGACGGTGACGCGGCATAGGACGCCTGCCACTGGGCGGTACGCAGGTAACGCGCCTGGGCCGGCATCAAAAGCAGCACCAGCAGCGCCGCCAATGTCAGCGCCGCTGCCGCGTATACAGTTGTCCGCAGTCCCTTTGTCATTCGTTTCCCTTCTCGCCGCGCACGTCGGCGCATAGCCGCAGCAGCGCATCATAACGAACGTCCGCATCAGCCCTGACCGCGACCGTTATGGTCTTCTGCCACCGCTCACCGGCCTTGACCGTCCATGTCACTTCCGGCCCGACCTGCTCCTGTATCTCCCCTGCCTGCCCGTCTACCGTGCTCTGCACAGACGTCACCGGGCAGAATCGGTAGCACCAGCCAGGGCCAAAGGAATACCACAGCGCCGATCCCTTCGAAATTTCCTCCGCAATGCCGCGATACGTCACCATCTTCTTTTCAGGCGCAGCATCCAGCGTGTCGTCCTGCGGCACTTCCGCTGCGTCCGCCGTGTCCACGCCCTTGACGCTCCCATTCTCCGGTTTGGTGACGGGTGTGTCGTTCGGCTCTTCCACCGCCAGCGTGATGTCCAGTGCTTCCGGTGTCTCAATGCCCAGGCTGGCCAGCAGCGTAACGCCTACGGTCACGTCGCTTTTCTCCTGCGTACCGTCGTATTCCAGCAGGAATGTGCGTATACAGCTGCCATCGACCATCTGCCATGTATCACCAGTGTCCCGCGGCGTCAGCCGCAGCGGTTCCAGCGGCCGGGCCTGAAGCGCTACCTCCTTTGAAACGGAGGACGAAAAACGCGCCCGCGCCGTACCCAGGAGCAAAATGCCGCACGCCAGCAGCAGCACCGCCGTCAGACACAGCGCATATTGACTTGTCCCTGCCCGTTTTTTCATGGATAGCTGCTTCTCCCTATGGTCTGTCATCCGATGCCGGATGACTGGTCATTCGCATTCGCATTCGTATTCGTATTTGAATAATTGCTGTTTGCTGTCACCGCATCCGCTTTTTCGCCCACGATCAGCACATTCGGGACACCCAGTGTCTTGGCAGAGATGGTGCTGTCTGTGATCGTCAGAGTGATCTCGTCCGCCCAGTCGTAATTGGCCTCCACATAGACGCCTGCACCGGTGTCCAGCCAGCCGTTCCTGCTGGCCTTGACCTGATCCTCCGTGGGAAGAAAGCCCTTTTCCGCCGTGCCGTTGACGATGCAGTTCCGGATCGTGACCGTGCCGCCCTTGACGGCTATGCCGGTCATGCCCTCCACTGTGCTGTTCTGCACCAGCAGGCGGCTGCCCCGCTGGGGCTGGTAGATGCCGGCATACTTTCCCTTCACGGTGCTGTTGAGCACCTGAATATCCGTGCCGTAGCAGTCGTCCGAGCCGTTGCCCAGAATACCGGCGAAGGTGCTCTCGATGGTGCAGTCCTCCACCAACAGCACCGTGCGGCTGCTGGACGCAGCGCCGTTGCCAAATACATGAACGCCCACCTGCTCGTCGCCCACGGTCTTCAGCGTGCAGTTGCTGAGCCGCACCACGGAGACAGTGCCATTTTCGTTGCTTTCGTTCTTGTCGTCGATAAGCAGGCGTCCCTGAATGGTCACGCCGCTGAACGCCGCGCTGCTGCCCACCAGCTGCACCGCCGTATCGCGGCTGCCGCCGTCGATCGTGCCGTTGAGCACCGTGATGCTGCTGCCCGGCGCGCCCTCCAGCACCGGCTGCCCCACCACAGCGGTGGTCAGCTGCTTGCCGTTCAGGTCGATGATCACATCTTTACCCGCCGGGATGGTGACGGCCTCCTCCAGCGTCATATCTCCGGCCAGCCGGACGCTTTTGCCCTGCTTTAGTGCCGCAGTCAGGCTCTTCACCTCGGTCACGTCCGCAATGCTCGTCCGCAGGTTCTGCCCGGCGATCTGAATGGTGGCCTTAGCGCCATCCAACAATGTGGCCACATCCTCGTATTCCTTTGTCTGCTCCTCCGTCAACGGAATGGCGTTCCCCTGCTCGTTCTTCTGCTCCAACAGATAGCGGTATGTCCCGATGCAGGTATCCAATTCAGTGGCCGCGTCGATCTCCGTCTGCGTGCAGAGATACAGCCACAGGCCGGTCTGCTCAGTCCCGGACGTACCGGTGGTGTTCACAGCGTAATAGTCGCCGACTTTTGTTGTTGTGTCTGCATTTTTGTACCCGTCGGCGGCCAGCAGCTCCTTCACAAAGTCCTCTACTTTGACCTCACCCACTGTCAGCAGCTTGTCATCCTGGAAAATGGCCTTGTCGTAGTCATACTCCACCGGGCGGATATAGACCGGCGCTTCCACGCCCTCCCGTCCGGTTATAAGCTGTCCCTTCGTGTCCAGCGTGCCGTAGACGTAGTAGCCCAGCACATCATAGACCCACTCACAGCGCACAGGGGCATCCGCCGCACTGTCCGCCGTCAAAAGCAGGGTGCTCTTGGGCATGACCCGGTAGGAATAGCCGCCATAGGTGCTGAGGTAAACGCGGTCCGCCGTCTTGTCACTTTCCTTTGCCGCGGCAGGCACATAGAAGTAGATGCGCTTTTGCAGCTCCTCCGGCATGGTAGACTTGTCCACCGTCACCGTGATCTGATTGATCTGCTCTCCGTCGTTGGTCACGGACAGCGCGGCGCAGGCGCTCTGTCCCGGTGCTAAGAGCAGTCCCGTGTCCAGCGCTTTGACCTGGCCCTCGAAGCCCCAGCTCTCCGTTTCAAAGACCAGCTCTGTGGTCTCCGCCACGTTGGTATACCAGGCCGTGGTCAGGGAATAGAGCAGCACGCCCAGCGTAGCCAGTGCCGCCAGAGCGAACAGGGCTTGCTTCCATATTTTTCCAAAGGAGGCTCTGCTGCGCTCCGCCAATTCTCTGTTACTCATGTTCGTTTTTCAGCTCCTCCAGTACCTCTGCCCGTACCTTGCGGTATATCTCTTCATATTCCTCCGGCGTCAGCTCAATGCCTTCATCCAAAGCCGCTGCCTCATCCATCTCTTTGGCCACCTCCTGCAGCTGGCGGCGGATGGAGTTGATGCTGCCCCGCAGGATCAGCGCGCCCAACAGCAGGATGGGGAACACGATACAGGCCAGAAACCCGATCGATCCTCCGAGAAATCCTATCACCCTGGTCACACCGCCTTCCTCATCGGAATACCAAACCACCCTGCCAATGAGCTGTTGCTGCGTCACAGGCTTGCCGTCCGCCACCGGGTTGGCATCACCCCGCGTTTCCAGCGTCACCGTGCCGTCCGACTGCGTGTGGATGTCGCTCACACGGTGGGTGATGATCTTCTCGCCACTGAGATCCGCCAAGCGGAATACCACCACATCGCCCACGGCCACATCGTGAATGTCCGTGCTGCGGCACACAATCACAGCGTTTACCGGGATGGTGGGTTCCATACTGCCGGTGATCACCCGGAACAGGCTGTAGCCCATCACACTGGCATAGCCTCGTGCCGCCACCTGAAGCGCAACAGTGATACACAGCAGCACCGCCGCGCACAACACCGCCACGCTGGCAACGTCACCGACGCGGCGCTTCGTTGCTTTCGTTTCCATAGTCTCTTATTTTACTGTGCTGCCCGCCAGCTCGATACGCATGGCAAAGCCGCTTACGGACGCGCCGCTGACGCAGTCCGCGTCCTGTCCCTCCAGCCATATAAACATCCGGATGCGCTGAGGCACATTGCGCTCCAGCGTCACGATGCTGTTGCTCTCGTTAGCCCCTGCCTTATCCATCTTCTCCAGCGTGGTCCGCAAAACAGTGTGATCTTCTCCCATACTTGTATAGAGCTGGTCGGTGTTCTGAATAAATTGTCCTTTGTTCACATAGTCAGAGCGGCCAGCCAGGGTCTTATAGAGCCGGGCCTGTACGTCTGCCGCAGTCGCCGTATCCCCCGCCTGCTGCACACTGGCTGTAAACAAGTCGTTGACCTTATTTTCCTCCCACTGACTGGCCATCTGCACACTGAGTCTGCCGCCCACCGGTATACCGGTAACGGAAGTGTCGTTCCGGCCCAGCGGATAGGTGGCGATATAACCCGTTTCTCCCAGCGCCGAGTGGCTGCTGCCATTCGGCTCGTAGATGTGGAATGTGTTGTAGCTGTATAGAGGCGAGGTCGGTTTTCCCTTCTCTTGATAGCCGCCCATCAGCGTGGTATAGCGCTGGTCGCCGCCGTTGGCGGCGTAAGCGTCCGCACTGTCCGCAGCGGCGTTTTGGTTCACCAAAAAGCCCACGCGAAGGCTCTCGGACGCCGGGTACTCCGGCGTCTGCATGGCGAAGCCATCTTCCGTTTCCACCACCTGGGGCATATCCACCACATAGCTGCCCGCGCCGCTGGCATCGTTGCTGGTGGACACCCGCAGCTCATAGCGGCTGCCCGGCGACACCACCCAGAAATCAGCGTACAGATAGCTCCCCTCGGCGGCACTTTCATCGTCAGCCGACAGGTTGGCGTGCGTCAACGTCTCGTCACACAGAAACTGATCGTAGGGCTTCAGGTCTCCCGCTTTGGCCGTCACCGCCCGCACCTCCGGGTCATCCTCCGTGTAGTACACCGGCAGATACCAGTTCAGACCATCTGCCGTGGAGACCGGCGTCAGACCGCTGTGCGCATCGGCGTCCAGCAGATCGTCCAGCCGCAGCGTAGCGCCAAACGCGCCGGGGTAGTGCACCCCCTCGTTGTTCACCAGATCAGGTGCCAGCAGAATGGTGCTGCCGCCGCCCACAGCCACCTGGATGCCCTCGGCCACCGGACTGGTGGACGCGGTGAGCCAGGCGTAGGAGCTCATGACGATCATGGCCATGGCGCACAGAAGGGCGGCCGCCGTGCAAGCGATCTTTATGTATGCTCTTTTCTTCACAGCCAGCCCCTCCCTTCCGCGTGTTCTGCGTAGTCTTATTTCTTCTTTCTTTTCTGCGCTTCGTCCAGCATCTCCTGCATGATCTGCATACGCAGAGCGTCCTCATCGATCGCATCATCGTCTGCCGCCATCGCCGCATACTTAGCCTTGGTCTTAGACATCTTGTTCAGTGTCACCATGACTACAGAAATGACCAGGATCACCGATCCGATAATGATAGCCGCGGTTATGGCAAATTGCTTCCCCGTAACGCCCCAGCGGGAGCTGCGTCCGGTGATCTGATAAGCCGTCCCATTGGCATCTGTAAGCGTCGCATCCACGCCGTAAGCCGCAGACAATGACTCCGGTATTACCGCGTTTTCCATGCCGACGCCTTCCGCATTGATGCCCACATAGTATTTTGTCCGTTTACTTATGCTGGCCAGCGAGAACCATGCGTAGCCCTCATCATCAACCACCGAGGTCTGCACGGCGTCCGTGCCCTGATACAGCGTTGCATACTGGCGGGCATTGTCCACCTTCACGCCGACGGTCACATCAAAATCCGTATTGTCCGCGAAATCCACCTGAAACACCTGGTCACTCTCAATGCCGGCCTTCTCGGAGTCTGTCTCCGTCACAGACGCTCCCAGCTTATAAGATCCCGAGTAATCCTTGTCCGTGGCGTTGGCCGCGTCGATCTTCCAGCGAGAGCCGTCCTCCGCACGGATGGTAATGGTCGCATCTTCACCGCCAAAACGAGAGAGGTCTTTGCCCGAGATCTCCCCACTGTCCGGCTGAATGATGACCTCCAACACACCGTCCGCACCTTCATCGCGCGCTTTATCCACGGTGTCCTTCAGATCTGACCACCCCTGCTTGTCCGTGATCGTGGCAGTAATGGTCGTTGTCTCTTTCCCGCCGTCGTTTTCTCTCTTGACGGAGATGGTACTGCTCTCATTTTCAGAAACGGTGGTCTGCGCGCCGCGGCTTCCGCCGGTGGTCGTACTGCCGGCAGGCGGCGTTGTTGTCACACTGTCCGCGGAAAAGGATGTATCGCCCTGCCGTATGCTCTCCAACAGTGCATCCGCCACCGTCTGATCGCCGGAATCCGTATACACCGTATCAATGCTCTCGCAGCCCTTGAACGCATACTCCCCCGACGCGGAAATGGTAGACGAAAGCAAGACCTCCGTCAGCGCGGAGCAGCCGTAGAACGTCCACGTGGGCACTCCGGCCAACCGCGCTGACAGCGTTGCCCGCACCAGTCCCGTGCAATAGGCGAACACGGACACGCCCATGCTGCTTACCGATGCCGGCACTGTGATCGCCGCAAGAGATGCGCACCGGTAAAACGCCATGCTGCCGATGGTCGTGAGGGAATACGGCAGCGTCACGGCGGTCAGCTTCTTGCAGGCGCGGAACACGCACTCTCCGATCTCGGTCACGCCGCTGCCCAGGCGGACCGTCAGCAGCTCCGCACACTCGGCAAAGGCATAGTCGCCAACGCGGGTCACACTGTCCGGCAGCGTCACGGCAGTCAGCTCTTCGCATCCATAAAATGCCAGATCGCCCACAGAGGTCAGCCCACTGGGCAATGACACAGCGGTGATCTGCTGCCGCAGATCATACCACGGTGACATCTCGCTCTCCGGAAAATCCGTCATCTCACCGCTTCCGGTAATGGTCAGCGTCCCGCCGCTGAAGCTCCACTGCAGGTCATCGCCGCAGACGCCGCCCTCCTCCGCATACGCGGGGAGGGTCAGCGCGAGCAGAAGGAGCGCCGTAAGCAGCACTGTTAGTTTAGTCAATAATCTTTTCTTCACTCTTAGCAGCTCCTTTTTTGTGTTCTGCAAAATAGAACCAGATAAGCGCTATCATTATAGAAATTAGCGACCAGAAGTTACCCGCCGGAAGTCCCAGCAAAAATGGAGTCGTATCGCGCAGGAGGTTAAAGACAAAGCGGGTAATACCGTAAAGCAGCATATACATGGGATAAATTCTTCCCCGCCATACGCCCTTGTGTATGAAGTGCAGCAGTACAATCATAAGAGCCAGTGCGTTGAGCAACTCGACGATTTGGCTGGGGAAACGGATATATACGCCATCTGCAGTAGTCGTCAATAGTATTCCTCTACAACATCCATTAACTGCGCATTGTATCTTGAGTATAGCGAGCATAACACATTCCGCCGGTGCACATAAGTCCAGCAGATCAAGTGGCGGCACATGCAACAGCAGTGCCAGCAATACCATGAACAGCGGTGGGAAAAACACCGCACCGTAAAAAGACGTACCTGCCCAAAAGCCGCTTTCCAACAGGAACATAATCTTGGCACCCAAAACACCCAACACAGTAAGCACCGCAGCAGAAAACAAGGTCTTCCACGTGGAAATTCCTACCTGCCAACGGCATGGCAGAAACATAACCACCGCCATAGCAATAGTACCAACTACCAAACTAATTATAAAATCCGTAGGCATTTTCTTTTCCCCCACAAAATCATATTAGTTCGGATTATGGACATCCAGTTGGTGCGCCAGCTTGACTGTGTAGCTTGTGCCATTGTACTCCAGAACAATGGTACTCGCGGTGGTAGTACCCAATACTCTACGGCTATCACCGTCTTTACCTCCCACATTCTGCTTGTTGGAAAGGCTGCTTTGTGTAAAGCTAAACACCATATCAAAGTTCTTGTTTGGATAATTCTTACTGGGAACGGTAAATGTCGCCTTTGTAAACTTATCACCGGCATTGCTTAACTGTGCTGTCGCCTTAGACTGTGTATATGAAGTTATAGTGCCGAGACAACTACTATAGGAGGCTTTATAGTGTGACTCCATATAGTAGCCTGATTCTCCTTTACCCAAGTTAACAGTACTGGATTTATCCGCTCTGATCCGGTTGTATACCGCCTCCACATTGCTTTTATCACCGTTTGTATCACCATTAAACTTGGTATTTACTGCCGGATCTGTCTCTGTGAACTTCACGTCAGGCGATTTCCATGTGACCTTAAACTGCGGAACGTTATCACTCGCCTTGCCGCCAACCACATACTTCAGCACCGTACCAGTACCGTCTTTGCCCGCGGTGATGGTGTCCCCGCCGAGCCTGAGCTGCACTATGGCATTGGTGTAAGGGCCGGCTTCCTGGACGTTCAGCTCTCCGATCTGGTAGGTGGTCTGAGAACCGGATTTAAGCGTACTGGTGCTGTTTACAACAGGCTTAGTCCCGCCGCCCTCATAGCCGTACTCACTGTTCAATCCTACCGCGCCGCGCGTGTAGCTGACCGTGATGTCAGATACTGTTCCGATGCCTTCAATGGCCTGGCCCTCATAGTCCGCCACGGTGACGGTGAAGTCATTCACCTTGTGGTCGTCCATGAAATAGCCGGTGAAGCTCTGCGAATTGCCGCTGAGGGTGACAACAATGTTGTTGACCACCTTGGTGGTGATATTCTCCGCGGCAACATCGACGGTCACGCCGTTCTCCTCGTCATAATACCTGCCATCGTAATACACGCCGTACAGGGTGATGGTCTTCAGCGTCCATCTGCCCTCCTGCAGGCCCGTGCTTTCCTCCTTGGGCAGCTCGAAATTCCACAGATTGATGGATGTAATATCATCCGTCATGTGGTCTGCGTCCTCAACACCCAGCACACCCTGTACTGTATACTCCTTGCCGTTGGCCGCCGCAATAACAGCCTCAACCCTGGCGGCCGCACTGGAATAGGCGATGGCCACTGTCATCCTGGCGTCCTTATTGGGCGCATACTGATAGCTCGCGGTGTGGCGGTCACCCTGCATATACTGGGCGTCATCCGGCGGCATGACCTGGATGGAATTGGTATCCGCCGTCGCCGCAGTGATGGTGCTGACACCGCTGGCCTGTGTGATCACGATCTTGCTGAAGCGGAACGTACCCGCAGTTCCGATGTGGAATTCACCCACATACGCATTGCTGGACGCGTTCCATGTCAAGTCGGCATCCAGGCCGCCCGTGACAGATCCCACGCGGCTGTAATAGATCTTAACGCCGGACAGCCCCGTGATCTCCGCACCGGTGTTATCGTAGAGCTTCGTGGTCACGGTGAGCGTGACGCCGTCCTTGCCACCCTTGGAGGGGTCAAGCACGAAGCGGGTGGGGGTGACAGTCATACCGGCAGGCGCCATATCCAGCAGCTTCTGCTGGGTCTCGGCGCTGGCGGAGATACGAGTACCGCTCTTGAGGCCCAGCTGCAGCTCCAGCGTGGGCTGGAGATTTTTGCTGATTTCAAACTGCTCGCCGTCAATTTCCACATAGCGCATGGTGTATACGCCGGAGGTGTAGAACGTGGCTGTACCCTTCCAGTTGCCGCCCTCCAGATAGAACGGCACATTGACCTGCCGGCCGTCCTCATCCATAAAGATACCGTTGACGCGGCTGGGTGTCTGCTTGCTGGTGGTAAAGCCCAGCGTCATATTGGTCTTGAAGGAAGACCCGGACTGCATGACTCGGGCAAAGCTGCCGCTGGTGATCGCATCACACGTCAGGCTGCTGACAGATGCGCCCTTGACAGCAACCTTAAGCGGATCGTGGCTGAGATCATACTCAACACCATTGACCCAAACTGTGCGCAGCACGTAGTTACCGGGCTTATTAAAGGTCATCGTCCCGGTCCAGTCTGCGCCATTGCCGCTGAGTGTGACAATATCCTGCTGCACGCCCTGCGTGGAGCTGATCGCGCGAATGAACCGAACATAAACGTTTCTCGGGTCCGCGCTGCCCTCCACCTTTACGTTCACGCCAACGCTGTGGGGCTTATTCGGGTCAAATTCCACATCTGTACTGCCGGTGAGCGTCGCGGAGACCTTGATCGTCTCTGTCATGACCGGCTCGTTCTCGATAGGCTCGTTGGCATTGCCCTCTTGCGTGTATTCCACCGTGGTAGTGGTAATAGGATTACCTTCATTATCTGTTTCGCCGGTCTGTGTCACGGTAGTGATCTTATAGGCGGTGCAGCTGCCGAATTGGACATTCAGATTTCCCTGAATATCGCCGCTGGCCAAAACCATCTGATTGGTCAGCTTCTGTCCGTCAAGGTAGACGATCGCCGTTACGCGGGTGGCCGCGTTCTTCACCAGTGGCATCAAGCCGTAAACAGCATCGCCGTCCTTATCCACGCCCAACTTGACCGCAGACGTCTTATCCAGTGCCAGCGGGACTGTTACCTTGCCGTTTTCGGGATAGTAATGCTCTGTATCCATAGTGGCCGCACCGATCAGATTGCCTTCGCCATCAATGAACGCCACACGCATAGAGCCGAGCAGATCCAGGAAACGCTTCTGATCCGCCTCTGTGGACGCATAGAAGGTATAGCAGCTGCCGCCGCCCTGCGTGGTGCTGGTCGCGCCCTCCACTTCATACGGTGCCATTTGGGTGTCACTCCAGACGCGGTTCACACCGTCGTAGCCCACGACCACCTCTCGTGTGTCCATTTTGGGTTCATAAGATAGATTCCATTCCGAAGGGACCTCTGTTTCTGCGTCATTTACATCTATGTAGTAGTACTTACCATCTTCCTTCTGATATGTGACCTTCTTTATCTCCTGGCCTCCCACTGTGCCAGTGCCGGTAAACGCCTCATACGTGTTGCCGTCCGGGGCTTTGATCGTGGCCCGCTCTGATACCTCCTGTATCCTCACTTTGCCCTCCAGCGTAAGGTAAGCACGCAGTGGCTCAGTTGTTTTTGTATAACTTTTGCCGTCAGTATCTGTTCCGTTTTCGGTCGTAGCCGTTACGGTGGCGCTGGCACCCGCATTGGTACGCAGCCACAGGTCTACTGCCAAAGCGTGGGTATCCTCCGCGGTGGCCGTATCGCCGCGGAAGCTGCCCGTGTTTAACTTCTTGATCGCCTCGATATCTGTCGGCGCATCATAGGGGTCTCCCGCGTCGGTGGTCACGATGGCGTCAAGTGTCTGCTTTCCAGCTAATGCCGCTATACCTCCCAGCCCCGCTGGGTCTACAGTAATGGTAATTTTCGGCTTCATGTGCTGCCCAAGTCTTTTTTCCAAACGCTGAATGACCCCTTTGTGCAAAACCGCACTGTGTGGATTATCTCCCTGAAGCACTTTCAGCGCCGTACTCATATTGCTAAGCCCGCTTAGCGTATAGCCGTCCACAGTTGCCGTGCTAATATCGCACAGCCAGTTGATCTGTGTGTTGATATTGGACCAGTACACCGTACTGCCACTCTGCGCCTGATACGCCCAATATGCGAGGCTTTTTTTCTGTTGGTCCGTTGTCAGGTCGCTGAAGTCATCCTTCGCTCCCTTCTTCAAATAGGTCTGAAATGCCTGATAGTCCGTCACAAACTGCTTGAATCCCACTGCCGCTTTGGTAAATCCCTCGGGCAGCGTATTCTTCTTATATGCAGTGATCAATTCTTCCACTGCATTTGTTCCGACAAACCATTCCCCATTATGCTTGTTTTCAGTCAAAACATCATACAGATTTGCCATATGGACATAGCTCTCGCCCGTTTTGAGCATCACATTGTCATAAACATCCTGTACCATTTTATAAAGGTCAGGCACATACATAGTAACGTCAAGCGTATTCGTCGGCTTCTTGTCAATCACATTCTGTGCATAGACCTGAATGAGCCCCTGAAGAGAGTTAATGTAGCTCTTTCCTGGTTCTTTCTTTTCATCGGTAATCTTGGCATAGTTGTCTTTTGCTGTATTCAAGCTGGAATTGGCCGCATTCAGCAGTTCATTCATCTGCTCCATGCCTTCAAGGTTTTCGTATTTGACCGTAGAAATTGCCCGTACTCCAAGATGCTCACCCTTTAGGTCTACCAGGAACATACCACTCGTACTCGTAGCATTTGGATCGTAGTAGGTATATGCAAAGTCATCGCCAACCACCATGCCAGTCACGCGGCCATCATCCCCATATTCCACGCCATAGAGAGGGTTAGAGAGCAAGCCGGTAGTACCATTCAGCGCTGCGGGGCGCAAAACTACATTGGCCAAGCCATAAGAAGGATCTGACAAATTGACAAGGTTTCCCCATGTGGTGTTGGCCCTCACCACATTGCTGTCCGTACCGGTGGAATCTCCTGCCGCAGACCTGCCAGGAGCTGCTCCAGTGCCATTTGCCATGGCAATCTCGAGAGAGCCGTTGGCCGCAACAGTAGTATCAATACTGGTGACCTCCGGGCTGGCAGACAGTGTGACCCAAGCGTAGGTCGCAGAAGCCGCAGAAATGATTGCTATCGCAAGCATCATCGCGGCAGCAAATATCTTCTCTCTTTTTCTCGGCAGTTCATTTCTGTACTGTTCAATTCTCGCTGTGGTTTCAGCCTTCATAACAGCTACCTCCCAGATGCGGTTTTCTGCTCACGCTCTCTCCCATGCGGCATTTCCCCGCGTAGCCAGCATCTGCCAGCGGATCATACGCCTGCTTTGTTCTATATCGATCACTCATAGCGCGTCTGCCCCCTTGCGCTGTTCTCTCCGCCGGCGGCGGGCTTCCTCGCGCTGTCTTGCGTCCTCCGCACGGCGTCGCTCCTCCTCCGCACGCAGGCGCAGCCTGCTCTCTCTGTTTTCAGTAAAAATGTTCACCTCATCCAGGTATGGCTGCAGGACGGCCATATCCCGCGCCATCTGCTCCTGCTGGGCGCGTTCCTCCGCCTCCTGCTTCTTCCGCAGTTCCTCGGCGCGGCGGACTTCCTCTTCCTGCCGGCGGCGCTCCGCCTTCGCTTTCTTTTCCTGACGGATACGGTCCTTCTCCGCCTTTTCCTCACGCTGCAAACGCTGGGCTTCCTCCTGACGGCGGCGCTCCATGCGCTCGGCAGCCTCCTGCTTACGCTGCTGCGTCTCCTCCAGCAGACGGGCTGCATCCGCAAAATTCTCCTGCTGCTTGACGGCCTTGGCCGCCTCTGCCGCCGCTTCCCGCTGGGACAAACGGTCGGCCAGTTCCTCGTTGAAGCGGCGCAGTTCCTTCTTCAAAAGGCCGCTGCGGCGGCGGTCCTCGATCTCCCGCTCCATCTTCTCCTGCTGGAGGCGGGCCTCCTCTGCGGCCTTCTCCTGACGGATACGCTCCCGCTCGGCCTCCCGCTGCTGGCGCAGACGCTCCTTCTCAGCGGCCTTCTCCGCCTTGATGCGTTCCTGCTCCGCCTTTTTCCGCTGTGCCTGCTCCTCCACCAGACGGCGGCGCTCCGCCGCCTCCTCCTGCATGAGCTGCTGCTTTGTCAGCTCCTCGATCAGCACCTTGCGGATCTCCACATCCGGCAGGTCGTAGTCCTCGGTCAGCTCCTCTACGATCTGCTTGATGAACTTCGGCTTCAGCGTCTGACGCCGGCCCTTGATCGCCGCAGGCACCTGCCGATCCTCCGGATCTTCCAGATAGCCCTTGAGGACCAGGTAGTTAAACATAATGTTGTGGTAGATGTCCTGCTGAAATCTCTCGTTGATCTCCGGTGCCTGCTCCACCACCTTGATGGTATAGCCGATCTCGTCGTACTGCCGCAGAAACTCCATCAGCTTGACGATCTTCCTGTAGTTAGGATTGCGCTTGAGGACGTTCGTCTTTGTGATAGTGCCCTTGACCCGACTGGTTTTGCTCAGTTCTCGGGCAAACTGTGTGCCCATGAACATACCCAGCACCCGGTAGATGCGGGAAATACGGCTGAACACATCGGCATTTTTTGCATCGGTATCCAGTGCGCTCTCAATACTGCGGATATGCAGATACATATCCAGATGCATATGCTCCGTGGCGCTGTCCATATCGGAGCGCAGCTTCAGCTTCGCGCCAAACTCGTCGCTCATAGCGCTGAACAGCGCGTCGTGGCGGATCTTCACAAAGTGGTAGGCGCTCTCCATGGCTGTGTAAACCAAACGGTTTTCATACAGCGCCACGGAGTCCTCACGGTACTTCTGCATCAGATGGCTGGGACGCACATCGCCGGTCCTCTCATTGAAGTCCTCCACCAGCGATGCGTGCTGCGCCAGATGGCGCACTGTGTCAGCGCCGGCCTTTCTCGCGTTGGCCACGTTGACGATGAGTTCTTCCTCCTGGATGACGTTGCGGGGCATGGAGATGATGTTCTGAAATCCCTCCAGCGACTCCTCCACCGCATCCACCCACGTCAGATCCACCGTCTTCTCCACCTTGCGGTTGGAAAACTGGAACTCGTTGTCCGCCTTGGAGATGCTGTCCATAAAGAAGCGGTAGAACTCGCTGCTGCCCAGCGCGCGCACCACACTGCGAACGTATTTTTGATAAATAGGGTCTATCAGCGTTTTGTTCTTTCCTGCATCTGCCATGGCGTACCTCGTTAGTTATTTTTCTTCAGCTGCTCAATATAGTCCTTGCACACGACCATCTTGTTCTTGCCGAACAGACGGTCCAGGTAGTTGCTGCACTTGGTCAGCTCGTCCTTCATAAAGCCCAGGGACAGCGACTCGAACTTCCGCAGCACCTTCTTGGCCACGATAAAGTCCACCGCCTCCATCTCCGTTCCGCCGCAGGCAACAAAGCACGGCACAAAGTCGCCGATCTGCTTCATGATACGGTTGCCGAACGCCAGGCGGAAATTCTTGATCAGGTATGCGTTGAAGTCCTCCAGCTTGTCCAGCATGGCCGGATCGACCGAATACTTTTCCTTTGCCTCGGCGAACAGCGCATACAGGTGATCCGTGGAGATATGTACCACATCCGCAGGTTCACATTCGAACGCCTCCGCGCGGCTGTTCAGGTCGATGGGTACGGCACGGTCGTACACCTTATCCGCCACAGCGAACGTGGAGTCGTCGTTGTTGATCGTGCCCACGAACCACAGGTTGTCACTGATGGGAATAGTGCCGTTCTGGATCAGGCAGGGATCGTTATCCCATGTGGCCGTCACCATATCGATGCGCTGCTCCTCCTTGCGGGGGAGCTCCAGGATGGACAGCATCTCGGCGAAGTAATACTCCACACGAGCGATGTTCATCTCATCGAGGATAATGATGTGCGGGTCGCGGTAGTAATTTGCCTCATACACCGCCCGGAGGAAGTCCGTTTCGGTGTACTTCTTGGTGAACTCGTTGAAGTAGCCATACAGCTCCGTCCGTTCACGCCAGGAGGGCTGCACCGACACCACGCTGGTATCCACGCCCACGAATTTGCCGAAGGCATAGGGCAGGGACGTCTTACCTGTACCGGAAATACCCTGCAAAATGACGATGCGCGCTGTGCCCATAGACGCCACGAAGTAGCGCATCATGTCCAGATCGTAGTACAGGTGCAGCTGGCTGGCAGCGTAGCGCCGGAATCTGTCGCAGAACTCCGGCAGCGTGATGTCGTTGTCATATACCGGCGGCACATACTGCGTTTTGTAGAAGTTATCCACTGTAGTCAAGCGGAAAAACCGGCTGGCGTTAGGGTCTACGCAGGGGGATTTGAAGGTGTTGCGGTTGGGGTTGAAGTTCTCATCCTCCCCACCGTCCGCCTTCTCCTGCTCGTTCTCCTCCGGCAGGTCGCCCAGCTCATCCAGAACCGCCTGCTTGTCGCCTCCCAGCTCCGCCACCTTCATGGCCAGCAGCTTGTCCTTTTCATAGTTGGCCCGCAGCAGATCACGCTGCAGCTGCCGGACCTGCTTGGTCATCTCGTCGTACTTCTTAACCGGCACGCGGAAGCGGAACAGCTTTTTGCAGAGCTTAATCAGGAGGATGATGATCCCCACTGCAATAGCCACCAATACCAGTTCCGTGATGATCAGCATGACCCACTCCCCTGTGGAAAAGCTCCCGTTGTACTCACGGATCAGCTTCAGCCTCATAGGAAAGTTGAACAAGTAGTTCACGAAATTAAAGAATGATGCGAATATATCGAGAAATGCGCGGAATACCCGTCCCACGTCCTGATAAAAGTATTTCAAAAAGTTGTCCATTTCCCACCTCTACTGCCCTCATCAGGACGTAATAATCTTATCGCTGGTACGGTCAGGCTACATACCCCGATCACGCATTCGCGTCTTCTTTGGCTTTGGCTTCCATCTCCGCCTTTATCTTAGCGCGGATCTCCGCCTCCATCGCAGCACGTTCCTCGACCTCTTTCTTGGCCTTGGCCTCCGCTTCCATCTCTGCACGAATGCGTGCTTCCATCTCCTCAGCCGTTTCTTTCGGAGCGTTCTCGGTCGGAATTTCCGGTGCTGCTGGTTGTGCCGGCATCGTTGCTGTCAGCTCTGCTCTGAGCTTCTCACGCAGCTCGTTTTCCAGGCGTTCTCTCTCGGCCTTCTTGGATTCCTCCAGCTTCCGCTTCTCGTCCTCCAGAATATCTTCGTTCTTACCGCGCTCCTGCTCATACTGGAGTTTGCTCTTGATGTTGTTGTACTCAAATAACACGCGGAAGAACTGGATCAAATGATAGATAAAGAACAGTGCCACAGGCACTACCACCACGATCAGGAAGCCTGTGCTGGTCTGCAGGTAGTCAAATACTTTTCCCAGTCCGGCAATTTTCGCGCCGTTGTACTGACCCACGATCTCAGACTCATGCACCGTCAGAGAGTCCTCAATGGTGTTGTTATCACCCTTTGTCTGGAAGATCAGGTGACCACCGCCATCGTAGATCTGTGTAATTCTATGGGTATTCAATACACGCTCACCGTCGATGACGGTCCAGTAAGTAATGATGTCTCCAATCGCCAGCTGGCTGGGATCTTTGACTGCCGAGTCAAAGATCATATCTCCGGAATTCAGCGTAGGATACATGGACTTCGTCTGGATGGACAGCATACGGATACCAAAGATGCTGGGCACACCGTTGCCGCTGGTGCTGACATAGCTGGTGTACGTACACAGCGCTGCCAGAACGATCGCCACCACCAGTACCACATTTACAATGGTATTTGCTATACGCTTTCCCTTGCTCTGTTCCGGGATCTGTTCGGTCATCGTCTCCACGGACTCTTTTTCAACCTTTTTCTTCATGGATCTTCTCCCTTCGATCGTTGCTTTTTTTCATATATCTGATAAACAGTCAAGCCTGCACGCAGGCTGCCCGAAAATCAACCCGGTATATCCACAAGTCCACCTTGCCCATCGTAATCAGTGGCAAATTGGAGATTGGCTATGATCTGCGCTTCATCAATAACATTGGTGCAGTCCATATCCTGTCCTTCCAGCCATATATACAATTCTATGGCTGCGATCTCCCCCGGCTGCAATGTAAACAGTCTGGTAGGCGTGGTAAACCTTCCCAGTGACTTGATGGTAACACTTGACAGTACAGGCGACGCTTCGCTCCACCTGGAAGCCGTCTGACGGATCAGATGTGCTGTGTCGATTAACGTGTCCTCCCCGTCGATGCTTTTCGTCTCCGCAACGTCCGACGTACTGGACGAGGTATGCGTATCGCAGTTGGGTTCGTAGATATAGAACTCCCCACTACCCTGTGCCGCACCTGTATCCGGCGATACCTTTGTTATCCGCAGCCCCAACCGAATCGCCGTCTCTGCGCCCTGACCGCCATCGTCGTGCAGCAGCGTCTGCTCATTCCACACAGGTGTGCCGATCACGTATGTTCCCGCCGTATTCTCACCGCCGTTTACTTCCACGGCTTCTCCCAGCGACACCGTCACTGCACTGTCCGAACGGGCATAAAACGTGCCCTTGACATAGTAACCGTCTGCATCCTTGCGGTTGGCGTTCCTCTCGTCACTCAGCATTTCATATTCGCCGGTCATGCGCCCGTCCAAGCCATACAGCATGGTTTTCAGCGTCTGCTCCTTCTGTGACCATGTGGCCGGCTTCAGCTGCGTCTCCACGCCCACGATCTCCTTGAAGTCCAGCACTGTTCCCCACTTGTCATCCGGCGCGTCATACGCAGAGGACAGCTCCAGTCCCGTCTGTCCGGATACGTAGATGTCCATATTGCTGACCCGCGGCGTCCGGCTGATGGACAGCCAGGTGTAGCTGGCCGCCACCAGCAGCGTCAGCAGCGCTATCAACAGGCAGATATAGAGCACCGTTCGCTGCTGCTTTTTTTGATTTCGTGTCAGTTCTTTCAATGCGCGATGATCCTTTCGTTTCCATTTCTCACGGCTTTCGTGCAAAATAGCTATCATCCAGCCCCCATGTAAACGGCCGAAGCGCTTCCGCCGCTCACATCCGGGTTGGTGCGGGGCTTCCTTCCCGCGCCGAAGGCGGCGCGGGAAAGGAAGATTTTGACCTTTGTTGCCGGTCAACAATGAAATCAGTTCCCGGGTTGAACTTGCTTTATGGAGACTGTAACCGCAGGGCATGTCAGTATGCCATTATCAGTCACCCGAACATAGTTACCATTGTTGTTGTATACGTAATAGTAGTTATTATCGCTACCTTGATAAATCACGTAGTCTTGGTTTACTGTGATAGTATACGTAGTTTCGCCAACAGTTTTCTCATACGAATCGCCTGCTTTTTTATACTCCGTATAGGTCACAGGTGTCGTTGTACCCGTGCTGCCGCCACCACGCATGCCGGTGTTCTCCATAGGCTTCAGCGTGGCACTGCTGCTGAACTGAAGGTTCAGGCTGCCCGTCATGGAGCTGGCCGCATTGGCCACCATGGTGTTGTCCACAATGTCACCATCGAGGTAGACAATGGCCGTGACCTTCTTGGCAAGATTCTGATCCAGGGCAGTAAGCACGGACTTGTCAGCTTTCTTTTCTCCCAGCGTAATGATGCCACCGTTCCCAACCGTGTAGTTGTGCAGGTAAAGACCAGCTTTCAGGCCGTTTGCCGTAGCCGTATCAGCACCCTCAGCAAGTGCAGTGCCGTTCGCCATCAACGTACCACCAGTATAAGTGGTAATACCTGTACGGTCGTCGGTAGTGCCCGTAATATCGGCAGCAGCCACGCCCAGCACGTTGTAGGTCACACCTGCATTCTCAGTCTGATCCGGCTCCACAAACACGACGCGCAGGGCGCTCATCAGCGCGCGCAGCTCGTCCACGGAGAAGTTGGTGGTGTTGCTGGTCCGGAACTCCATATAGGAGCCGCCGCCCTGTGTCGTATCTGCTTCCGCAGCACCCTCACCGCTGTAAACACGCTGGATCTCGTCGGTTTGCAGCAGCAGTTCGCTGGCGGCCGCGTTGGTGCGGAAGCCGAAGTCCAGCGCATAGCCATAGTGGTCGGTCAGCAGGGGCGTCACAGAAGCATCAAGCGTCGCCGCAGGCGCACTTCCCACGTCCAGCTTGGGGATCATGGGCATGGTATCCTTGTTGGCATCAGTTACCACCTTGGTAGACATATTGGTGGTTACATCCATCTCCAGGGCATTGTACTTAACATGGACTTTCAAACCAGCGGCGGTATAATCGCCCACCAGTTCAGCGATATCAGCATAAATACCAGAACCGCTCTCCATTTCAACCGCAAGAACCATGTTGTTGGCTGTCATGTTATTTATGATGTCCTGCGCACGGTCTTTACTTGGGTTCTTCACACCGCCAACAGTTGCATGCTGCTTGTCAATGAGCATGTCGACAACTTCTTTGATTTCGGTATAGTTATAGGAGTCTTTATTCTGACCTATCAGGGCCTGCAGTTTTTGTGCAGCACTCGTGATATTGGTATTATTGTCAGACCATTTCGTTACAGCGGTGTCGGTTCCATCCGGCTTTTGAATTGTGCCTTGTCCGCTTGCGGCTGCAGCATATGTAAAGCTCGTGGGCAGAGTGCCAGCCGTTACATTGTTAAACGCCTCTTTCAGCTTTGCCACATCCGCGTCGGTGAATTTTGTATCCGTGTTTTTATCACTAAGGTTATACGCCAGCACCGTCTGGACGATGGCTTCGCCCGCCGCGTCATTGGCGGTCTTGAGCTTCTCAACCAGCTTCTGCAGCGTCTCAAGATCGGCTTTCTCAAAAGTGGGGTTATTCTCAAGCGCCGCTTTCACAACGATATTGGCCAGCGCCTGACCGTTATTCAGCAGAGAGTTCCGCGCGTGGTTTTTGGCGCTTTCGATGGCAGCCGCACGTGCGCTGATGGCCGCGCGGTATGCAGTCAGACGTTCGGTCACGCCGGAGGTCGTACCGATGACGCGGACGCCGTAGGCGTTATCCGCGGTCTCATCCCACTTCCACGTGCCGTCCGTAGAATAGCCGCTGGTCTGGGTACCCTTATCCACGTCCAGAACACGTCCGTCACTGGTATAGGTAGGGGCTTTCAGCAGGGCGGAATTCAGCTTGTAGCCGCCGGTAGCATCTCCCTGAATATTCAGTCGGGCAGGGTTCATGACGATGCTCTGCAGGCCGTAGCTCTGATCCGCAAGATCCACCAGGTTACCCCATTTCAGGTTGGCCAAAGTGACCTTCTGCGCCGCCATAGAGTCATTCACGCCGGATTCCACTCCGAGGTTTTCTTCGGTGCTGTTAAAGCTGTCCTTGTTCAACAGCATCATTTCCAGGTTGCCGTTAGCGCCCACGTTGGTGGTGATGCCTGTAACTTCCGGTGCGGTGGACAGCGTGAACCATGCGTAGGTGGATGACACCATCATAATGCTGGCCACCAGCAGCATGGAAACGGCGGCGACCATCTTATTCCGAATTCCGGCGGGCATAACGACTTTGCGTTTCTTTTCTTCCCGATTTTTTTCGGTTTTCGTCATTTCTGTTTCTCCTTTCGAGATATTGCGTGTTTACTCTCTCGCCAGAGAGAACTTGTGTTACGCACCCTTTTGTAACGGGGTATTGACCGCCGGGTTCAGCTTGATGTCCGTGCTGAACTGCAGGTTCAGTGTGCCGGTGAGGGACTGCGCCGTAGCCGCGGACACATTCGCATTCTTCACCGCCGTGCCGTCCAGCCACACAATAGCGCTGATCTGGTATGCGTTATTCTTCTTCATCCCAGTCAGCAGAACGCCGCTCTCGTCTTTGTCCCAAGTGGTGGTCGTTGTCTGGTTGCCCTCTCCTCCGGTGGTGGTAGTCGTTTCCTTGTATAGATAGATGGGTGCTGTGCCCTCGGTGGTGACGGTCAATGTGCTTGTATTACCGACACCAGGATCAGTTGCATTTTTACCGTTGGTGTAGTCCTTGAACTCCGTCACATCCAGTCTGGCAGTGCCGAGAACCACAGGCGTACCCCCGGACAAGCCGTAATTCTGCACGAAGGTGATGCGAATGGCACTCAACAACTCCCTCAAAGCGCCGGCCTTCAGGTTTGCTTTAGCGGGTACACTGAAGCTCATGGTAGAGCCGCCGCCCATGGTTTCTTCGTTGGTAGAGCCATCGTAAATACGGTTTTTAGCCGCCGTTTGGAGCAGCAGATTGCCATCCGCGCCATCTTCCTTCGTAGTGTTCACTCGCAGGGCGAGGTCTACCACATAACCGTAGGCGCTGGTCACCTCAGTATCTGTCAGCTCACCGATGGCGCGCACACCGTAATCACCGGTGTTAAACTGCTTCGAGTCTGCGGCCTTACCCTTGACACCAATATTATCACCGCTCAGCTCGTCGATACGCCCATCAAAACCGTATGTGGCGATGGCCAACGGTTTATCGGCCACAAATGTTGCCTCCGCATCCTCCTCAGCCTTTGTGTAATTCAGGCTGGCCGGGTTCAGGCTGATGGAATTCAGGCCGTAGTAGTCTCCCGTTGCTGTATCCTCACTGAGGATGATCTGGTTGCCCCACTTGGTATTCTTGTCCACAACAGACGCCGTACTGCCGACCGCACCCGCTGTAATGCTCTTCAGCAAACCATCCGTCGGCATCAGCGCGATCTCCAAGCTGCCGTTGCCGGCCACCGTGGTGCTGATGTTCTTGACTTCCGGCGCTGTGGACAGCGTGAACCACGCGTAGGTGCTGCTGACCATCATGATCACGCCGACCATCAGCATGGACGCGGCCGCCATCAGCTTACTGCGAATACCGGCAGGCATCAGGACTTTTTGCTTCTTCCGTTTTTCTTTTTCCATTCTCACGTACTCCTTTCGAGAGTTGTTATTGGCAGGCAGTCGCCTGCCAAGCGCTATGGATCATATATCAACAGCCATCCCCCAAGCTCAAGTCTAAGCTCGTTGGCGCCGGAATTTTATCAGTCGCAATGTCTCATGCTTGATCGCTGGAAAACAGCGCTTGCCACAGGTCTGTCCAGCCCTCAAAAATACCATCGTGGGCGTCCTTATCATCCGGCTCGCTCATCAGCCGGAAATCCATTTCCACGCCCAGATGTCCGCCTATCATTTCGTCTGTCGCTTCGGGATCATCGCCCTCCAGCCAGAGAACGACCGTGTACTTATGTACCTCGTCGGGCGCTACATTCTCCTGCTTTCCGGAGGTAATACGGGTGTCCGTCTCAAACGCGTCAGGTATCACGCGCCAGTATGTGATCTGCCCCACGGTCTTTACCTCCTGGAACTGGTCACCGCCTGCCGCTAATTCCCGAATACTGAGATTGGGATAGCCCTTCGTGTCGTTCCCCAGTGCCGGCAGCGCTTCCGGCTGTCCGGCAGAGGCCGCCTTTGCATAGAAACGCATCTGTCCGTCCTCAAACACCATCGCCCAAGCCGCGCTGGAAAGGTTCTGTGTCTCCCGTGTGATGTTCATGCTCCAGTTATAGCCCACGGTGCTTTCACCCTCGTTCCGAAGGTAGAACGTATAGGCGAAATACAGATCGTTATGCTCACCGTCGACTTCGTCCAGGTCCAGCGGCAGCTGGCTGATGGACACGCACGGCACGTCCTGCGCAGGATTGGCAAATAAGTACGTTGTCGGGTTTTCAAAGCCCACCGTTTCAGACAGGGTAAAGCCCTCGCGGAACATATCGTCTGTCATGTTGATGGTGAAATGCCCTCGCATCCTCTGCACGCCCGCAAAAACCAGCATGACCGACAGAAACGCCGCCAGCGCACCCAGCAGTGCGCCCAGCCAGTGCCGCCACAGCCAAAACAGGAATGGGTGCTTGTTTTTGTCAAAATACAGGCCCAGGCTGGAGGCGGTCAGCTCGAACTCCTTTTTGGAGTAGATGTGCTGCTGCTTCATCTCCCGGCGGAGCTTTTTGCGCCCCGCCTTGATCTCCTTCACCTGATCCTCGGTGAGGACGGTGTTGGCGCGCCTGTACTTAAAAAGCCGCTTCTGCTTCTTCTCGCCGCCCGTCGGCGGCTTGTCCACCGGCGGACGCTTCGCGGTCTTCGTCCCGCCGGTCTTCGGGGCGGCGTCCTCGGCTGCCGCCCGCTTTACCTCCTCCGGTATGTGGTCAAATGGCCCAGCCAAGGTCTGTCCGCCCTCCCTTCACTCCGCTGTCTCAGCGCTCCCGCACCAAACAGTCGCGGATCATCTCGTCTTCGTCTACCGGCACGCCGGTCATCGGGCCGCTCATGGCGGTCACGCCGCCGGCGGTCAGCCAGTCCATCACGTCGGCGCTGTCGGCGTTCCCGCCCAGCAGCGTCATGCCGCTCTGCGCCAGCGCCATCATGGTGTTGGCCGTCTCCTGCTGCAGATACAGCTCCCGCCGCAGCCGCAGGTGGGTAAAGCCGATGGTCTGCACCTGCTCCAGCGGCAGCGCCGCCGGGTCCCAGCCGTCCAGCACCAGCGTCAGGCCGCTGCGGATATACCGGCTCAGCAGTTCGCGCGCGCCCTTGCCGGCCGCCGCCGCATACTCCGCCGGTACTGCCAGCCACAGCTCCGCCTTGTTCACCGGCTGGTCATCAAACAGCGCGGCAAACTGCTGGAGATGGTTGGCGCGCCAGAAATCCGGCAGCAGGGGCATGAGGATGGCCTTCACGTCCAGCTGGCAGTTACGGATACGCAGCAGCGCGTCCGCCGCCTCGTACAGCAGGTAGAACGACACATCCGCCGTCATCTCTGTCCGGTGCAGCACATCCGCCAGCGCGTCCATGCTCTCCGTCTCGCCGGGCCGTCCGGCGATGCCGCCGAACCATGGCACCGCCTCGTACAGCACCGGCCTTCCGTCCCGCGCCGCCACCATGGGCCGGTAGTGCAGGCCCATGACACGATCCTTCCGCTTGTCCACCAGGGGGATGGTCTTGGGCAGCGTCATGGTGTAGTGTATGTACTTGCGGTACACATCCCGGCATTTGCTGCGGCAGCGGCGCAGCACCTCGATCAGTGCCGGATCCCACAGAACGCCGCCGTTGGCGCACAGCGCGTCGAAGGCCTCGCCAAAAGGCTCTTCAGACTTCGTCTCGGCGGACAGCCTGTCCAATTCCTTGGCCAGCCCCACGATGCGGGCGATGGGGCTGATGTCCGTCCCCTGACGTCCTTCGGGATAGCCGCTGCCGTCCCAGCGCTCCATGTGCTGCTGGCAGCTCTCCCGCTGCATCCGCCAGGGGATGTTGTCCGTTTCCAGCGTTTCCGCCGCACCGGTACGCCGCTCTTTGGCGGACAGCCCCCGCTCCTGGAGCGACGCGATCAGTTGGCGGCCGTCAGAGGTGTACTTCCGGTACACCGCCATTTCCTCCGCCGTAAAATCGCTGCGCCACAGCTGGTATTCCGGCGGCACAAGCGCCTTGCCCAGCTGGTGGTACATACCGCATTTATAGGCCACATCAGCGAACTGTCCATCCATCTCCTGCGCACCGTCAGGCGAGTCCTTCCCATATCCATCGGCACAGGCCTGCACAAACAGCACCTGCGTATAGGCCGCCACACGCACCGACTGCTGCCGCACGGCGGGGGCAAGTCCACGGAACGCCTCGTCCCATGTCTCGTATTCCTTCCGTTTCCAGTTCTGTTCCGCCACTGTCGTACTCCTTGTCGTAATGGCACTTCCACCCCAGCACCCTTTGCAGGGCGCTGGGGTCTCTGTGCGTCATATTTTTAAGGCAAACGTCTTATTCATCGTCAGAGATGTCGTAATCCACCAGCGGGGTAGAATCCTTCCGATTCCGCTTGCGGCGGTTTACATTCTTGACGATCACGAAGGTCAGCACCAGGTTCACAGCGAAGCTGACAAAGAACAGGATCGGCCATACCTTGTGCGAACCGATGTTGCAGGACTCGCCGTTGGCGGTGTTGGCCAGCAGCTGCTCCAGCAGACCGTTGATCTCATCGGCCAAGGCATCCACAGCCGCCTGATCGCCGGTTCTGCGTACCTCGTCAGCACGCTTCAGCGCATCGGCCAGCGCCAGCCACAGGCTGTTGACCTTGTTGTCGCCGCCCATGGCGTTGGCATCGGCCAGTGCCTTATCCAGTGCCGTGTAGTCGATCTTCTGCATGGCGTTCAGGGCTTCCGTCAGTTCCTTCAATGCCGCGTCGATGTCAGACTGCTTCTTGCTGTTCAGCGCTTCCTCTGCCTTAGCCAGTGCATCCTGCAGCGCATCCCACCGCTCCTTGCTATAGTCGTTGGGGTTCAGATCCTTGGCTTCCTGGATTTTCTTCTCCAGCTCCGTGGTGTCCACAACGCCGGTACCGCCGCCGATGCCGTCAGGCGAGGAGTCCTTGTCACCCACCGTCACGGTCTTTACCACCGTCTGCGTACCGCTGTCGTTGCCGTCAGCGTCATATGCGTTATAGGTAAAGGTCACGGTATACACATCACCCATCTTGGCGCCGCTGGGCGCTCCCACCAGCGCGGTCACGGTCTTGGCGCCGCTGTTGTACAGATAGAACTTGCCGCCGCTGGTAACGCCGCCGGCTTCACTGCTGGTGTAGGTAACAGATGCATCACCGCTGACCGTCACATTGCCGTCAATGCCGCCGTTACCGCTCTGGGTCAGAGATACGCGGATGCTGCTGCCGGGCCGCACCGTATACTCAGCGGCGAAGGCCATTGTGGTCAGTGCCAGGCAGGCGACCAGTACCAGCAGCATCGCCAGCCCCTTCTTCAATCCCTTCATATTTCATACCTCTCAATTCGATCATGATACGGCCTCCCGCCGCCGGGCCTCATCTGCGGCCCGGCGTGCGGGATATACCGCTAAATATAAGTTTACGCTGGGAAAGGATCAGACAGTGATCTTCAATGTGGAGCTATAGCCGCCCCAATTCTGGTACTTCACTCTGTTCTTCACCGCATCACCGGAATCCACCTTGCCGTTGCGGTTCATATCCGCCGCCTCCAGCGCCGCACCGGTAAGCTGTGCCGTGCCGAAGTAGTGGTTGCGCATCTTCACGGCATCACCGGAGTCGGTCTTGCCGTTGCAGTTGGTATCGCCCATGATGATAACAGTGTAGCTGCCTGCTCTGCTGCCGCTCACGTAGATACTGGCACCGTTGGCCACCAGGCCGGAAGCGGTCAGGCCGCTGTTGACGGTCACCTCCGCGCTGCTGTCACCGAAGTACTTACGCACCGCGGTCTGCAGCTGCTTGGCGTTGATACCGGAAGGCTGAACATCCAGATAGATGTAGTTCCCGGTGTAGCCTCCGCCACCGCCGCCACCGCCGTGGTCATCATCGTCGTCGCTGCTCTTGACCTTTACGATGTAGGCGGTCATTTCACCCTGCGTGACCTTGCCCAGCTCGTAGTTACCGGCCACCGTGATCTTCACAAACAGGCTGTCGGAGTCCGCCACCAGCTTCGCATCTTTGTGGCCCAGCTCGAACGCATGGCCGTTCTGATCGATCAGGCCAGCACCCTTGATGGTCAGCGTCTTGGCGCTGCTGATGCTGATGTCGCCGGTCATCTTCACGCTGCTGTTCACAACGATGGTGTCGCCGGTCTTGGCATCGGCTGCTGCCGCCGCCAGATCGTGGTAGCCGACCTTGCTGCCGTCAGCCTTCTTCAGCACGACCTCCCACGCTGTCAGCGTGTAGGTGTATTCCGCACCGTCGCTCACCTCATTGACATAGTACGCCGTTTCGTCGCCGCTTATCACGGTCAGCGCCGCGTCAGCAGTCAGGGCTGTACCGGCAGCGCCGGTCAGCTTGAACGTCGGATCACCGGTGATCTTGCCAGCACCGGCGATGGTCAGAGACTTGCTCATCTCGATCTCGCCGTGCGCCGTCACATTCTCCAGCACGGTGATGGTCGTGCCATCGTCCGCATTAGTCACGGCAACCGCCAAACTATCATCGTATGCCGTATTTCCATCCTTTACATACCGGATCTTGTAAGCCTCCAGCGTGTAGATGTACGTGCCGGCTGTGGTGTTATCCGTCACCAGACGGAACGCGCCGTCCGCGGACTTCACGGTCAGTGCCGCATCGGAGGTCAGCTTGCTGCCGATGCCATCCAGCAGGAACGCATACCCGCCCTGGTTCAGCTTGCTGCCGTTCTTCACGGCCACGTTCTTTGTGATCGTCTCGTCTGCCGCCATGGTCACCGCGTCGTTGAAGAGCAGCGTACCACCGGCCTCGTTGACCTTGGCCACCGCCTCTGTCAGCTGGTCAGCGGCAAAGCTGGTATGCTTGCCGTCCTTGTCGATGACCACGATAGCGCCTTCCTCGGCAAACAGCTCCAGCGTCAGCTTGGCGTTCTCCATGCTGACCACGCCGTTTACCTTCCAGTCGCCGGAAACCGTGGCCGTCTTGTTGAAGGTCTTGTCGGGCGCATACTTATAGATGCCGAATTCTGTCTCGAAGCCGGCCAGCGTTGCGCCGTTGCCGTTGATATTCAGCTGCTTCAGCAGCCAGCCCGCAGCCGCCATGCCGCCGCGGTAGGCCGTCAGGCTATCGTAGCTTTCGCTGATAGCCTTATAGGTCTTGCTGCCCGTCCCGAAGCCCACGCTGATCGCCATCTGCAGGAAGTTCGTGCGCAGGCCCACAGTTTTCAGTGCCGCAACCACCTGCGCGCAGGTGACCTTCTCCATAGCGGTCTTTAGTGCCGCCGCATCGTTGTTGTTATAGAACGTCTCGACCGCGTTCTTCAGCTCCGCCCGCAGGTTGTCACCGGCAGGCAGGCTGTTGGCTACGGTGACCGCCATCAGTGCCGCATAAACGGGCTTGTCACTGATTTTAACGGTCACATGACCGCTGCCGCTGAGCTTTGCCTGCACGGTCTTGCCGCCCAGCTCCTGCGGGAGCGTGATCCGATCCAGGCTCAGGCTGGGCTTGTCGGCCGCATCGACCTCGATGATCCCCGCCAGCTGCTTCAGCGCATTCTTCAGCTGCTCGTTGTTCTTCGCGCTGTCGCTATTCAGGAACACATTCAGCGTCTGCCGCTTGGTCTTGCTGCTGTCTGTGCTGCCGGTAACACCGATGGCCAAATAATCGCCGCTCTCGGCCTTATCCACCGTCACATCCCATGCCGTGGCGGTCAGACTGTAACTGACCGCGGCGTTGCTGCTGCCGATGCTGTCCGCCAAATTCTGGAAATCCAGCAGCGCATCCAGTATGCTGCCGATCAGGTAGTTGATGCCGTCGTAATTGCCCGCAGCGCCCTCGCCGGTGTAGCCCAGCATGTCATCCAGCAGATCATTGCCCACGGCATTGCTCACATGGAACTTGCCGTTCTGGAACAAAGTGGTGATGTCCTCAATGGCCGCGTTATACAGCGTATGGCCGTCCACGGTCACCTTCTGCGCTGTGCTGTAATAGTTCAGCAGCAGATCGGATGCCAGGTCGCCCGCCAGCACCGCCACGGTGTATTTATCCGCATCCCGCAGAGACTGGGCCGTAGCCTTCAGCGTCACATTGATATTGCTGCCATTCACCGCGATGGTGTAGTACTGGTTGCTGACCAGACCATTCTCCATGGTGTAGCCATTACGGATCTCGCAGCCGGTGAGCCTGCTCTCGTTGTAAGAGCCGCCTGCCAGCACCATGTTCTGCACCTTGCCGGTGACAGTGCCGCCTCCGTTGGTGTTCAGAATGCTGTCCACCACGAAGTTGTTTGCCTTATACTGCTCCGTGCCGATAATATCGCCGCTGAACGTGTGGCCGCGGAGATCCACGTACACATACTTGCCGTTGATACGCAGCGTACCGCTGCAATCCTTCAGCAGCACCACGAGAGAGGTGTCCTTCTCGATGGTGGTATTCAGATCGGTCAGGAAGCTGACCCCGCCGGAGCCCACCACTATGGCCGCGTAATCGCCGGCAGGTGTCCGGCCGTCAAGTGAAACCGCCAGCTTACCGCTCAGGGTATTCTCCGCAATGGCATTCTCCAGCGCTGTCTTGAGATTGTCACCCATCAGAGAAGTGATGCCATTTTCTCCCTTCACCGGGTAAGAGACATCTGCGTTGAACGTGGTAGCGTCACCACTCTTGCTAGACATGGTCGCCGCCTTCAGTACCGTACGGATAGTTCCGATGTACTTATCGTACAGTTCAGTATACCGGCTCACATCTGTGGTAATACCAAATTTTGTCAGTGTGTTCTGAATGGTCGTGCCAGTAATGGCCTCATTCTCTAAGACCGGCTTGATCTTATCCGCAGCCAAAGTCTCCACACTGGCAAGGTTGAAGTTGGAAATATCATCAATACTGCTCTCACCCAGTGCCAGCAGTCCCGTCAGGAACGCCTTGTACGCCTTATCCGGCGCAGTGATGTCCACGTTGACTGTGCCATTATCCAGCCATGCGTTCACGCTATCCCGCGCTTTGGCCAGATTATCTCTCATCTTCTTGAGTGTGTCGGCACTCTTGTCGAAGTCTTCCAGCGTTACGCACAGGCTCAGCTCCTTGCCGTCCAATACCAGGCCATCGCTGTCGGTGTTCAGCAAAACACCACCCATAGTATCATCGGAAAGCGGCACGTAATAACCGCCCACCTGGATATAGCTCTTGCCGGAAACGGTAGTCACGCCCACCACGTCCTCCGTGCGGAGTCCGGAGTTTTCCTTGATGCCTCCGTTTTCATCCACGATCCCCAGCACAGTATCCATGCCAAATCCGCTATTCAGCAACGTATCTACCAACGCCTGGAGATAAACCAGTTCATCGTCCCACAGCACACCGCCGGGCAGTTTTACCTCACTGTACGTCATCAGCTCATTAGCCACGTCCGCCAGCAGATTTTTCAGATTTGCCGCCGTAAATGTCGTGGTGTCAGGAGAAATACGCACCAGAATGGTCATCACGCCATTTTTCTCCACGGGGATAAATGCCAGACTGAGGCAGGTCTTACCATCTTCCGTATAAATTAGGCCACGCTTTGCAACTGCGGCGTTCAGCGCGTCTACCGTTTTCAAAACGGCTTCACGCCGAATATCGACCTTGCTGCGGGCGATGGTGATCGTCTCACCTCTGAGCAGCCTTTGAACCTGCTCCGCACTAAAGCGATACTTGTTGTTCTTGTCCGGAGAAACGGTCGTTCCATCTACGGTGTAGTCATACCGGAAGCCATCCTCACTGCACGGTGGCAGTTCGACCTCCGGGTCGTCCACGTAGAACTCTGCCGCAACACCCTCGATCGTCACCGAAACCTTCCTCGGCTCATAAACCACCGTGATGCTGCCACCGGCATATTCATCCCCTGCCTGAGGCAGAACGCCTGTATTCTCCTGCCGCTGATACATCGTCAGGTCCATGCCGCTGCCCGCTGTATTCAGCGCCGCATTCAGGGCGTTTTCCAGCGCTGTGATATCGCTTTGCGTCAGTCTGTGGGTATCCTTGCCATCGTCCTTTCCAAAGCTCACACTCTGGCGGTGGCTGCCAACCGTCTCACCGGCACTGTTCTTGATCTCCACCGTGATGTTAGCCGCAATCTTACCGGGTGCCTCCACGCTCAAAGTCGTAAAAAGCACGGGCTCTTTGGCAACAGTTGCGTACTGCGTTGTCTTGCCGATAGCCGCCACGACTTTCTCTGTCAGACTCCGTAGACTCGGACTTGCTATGTTAACGCGGTCATCCACACCACAGAGCTTCCCGTTCACTTCACGGAGCTTAGTTTTGATCTTCTGCAAGTCGTTAAAGATTCCCTCGTCAGCCTCCTTGACCAACGCCTGAACACCTGCGTCCTCCAAAACTACATCTACCAGCTTACTGCACAGATCGTCCATCTCTCTGCAGACCACTGCCGCGTTTTTATAGTAGTAAGTCAGCTTTGCTGCATCGTCTGTCAGAGCGGCATACTCTCCGATGTACGGGAAAATGATCAACTGTTTGTTGATTACATTATTGGTATACACGTCTTTCCAAACCGCGACCGCCTCTGCGGATATATTGTGCTCCGTGTCGTTTACGATCTGCGTGTTGATCATGGAGAGCTTGTCATTTACCTTCGCCAGCTGTCCATATTGCCCGGCCAAATCATCCATAGCCTCCAGCTGCTGCTTCGCAGCAACTGTCAGCGTATACGGAAGGTTCAGAATTTCCGTCGTCTCTTCCGCTGTGTAGCCGAGGTCGTCCCAATCCAGCGTCAGCTCATACTGCACCAGCACTCTGTCAAAAGAGCCGGCGACCATTGCCGTGTACTTACCGGTCGCTTCGTCCAGCACAAACGGCACAGGAGTCCCTTCAGCACCGCCTGCTACGGGCGTAGCCGTCTTGGGCAGCCACATCAAGCCACTGCCTCCGCCAACGCCATATGTAGCTGCAGTCACAACACTGTTCTCCACATGCAGCAGCCCGCTCTCAGAGGAGGGTGTCCGCAGGCGCTTTACGCCGGTATTCAGCGCGGTGTTGGTCAGAATATCACCTGCGTAAGTATCGTCTTTGGCATAGTTTTCATAGAGCAGCTTGCCAAGGTTATGCTCCTCCCACGCCTTTCCTTCCACACGGCTGATGACTGTATTGCCGACCACGCGATACACGCTGCCCTCGTCATAGCTCACGCCATTTACTGTATAGTCGTAGACATAGTCGCTTCCGCCGTGCAGCGGCAGCGTCACATTGTAGCCATAGGGCACCGGCAGTCTATTGCCGTCGCCCACGTCGATATCAATAGCATCCTGCACCGTATAAACGATAGTGTAGCTTGCGTCCGCACTCAACACGCTGCCCACGGTCTGCTCCACCTCGCGCTTGTAGTAAGCGCCCTCAGCCACAGCGTAGTCCTTCCAATCCTCGGCAGCCAGCGCCGCACTCTCGAAGCCCCCATCCGCGATGGCCTTTTCTATCTGTGCTAATGTGGTATCCTTTTTCAGCGTCAGTTCGGTCGCAGTGCTGCGAACCTCCACCGGAGCTTTGTTGTCATACTGGTCCAGCGGAATGACTTTTGCCATGACCTGCACCGTCACCTTGTACTGGTTCACGTCCGCAGTAATCACGCTAGTCAGTTTGCAGACGTTTTCTTCCACAGTGATGTCAGAATCATGCAGCTTACTCTGACCATTCATCGCAGCAAACGCCAGATCATTTAGCGCCAGATACTGTTCTTTATTCAATGAAGCATTGACTACAGTCTGGTTCAACACCAGCCACGCATCCTCGATAACCGGTCGAATGCTTTCGCCGACTCTCCCCAGATACTCCAGTCCGGCCTTGACCGTCTTGGCATTTTCCTTTTGCTCGGCTGTAGCAGACCCCAAACCTATGATTGTCGTTGCCGCCCAATGCAGCGATCCAAACCCGGTGTCGGACAGCGCAACGATATCCTTGTAATACTGCTCCGCCACGGCTTTCATCGTGGCACCTTCTTTTACCAGATACGCAGTCTTTCCCTCTTCATAGGCTGCATACTTGTTCAACTCCACACTGACGTCCAGATTTCCGCCGTTTCTGTCTATCTGCGCTTTCATGTCGTCGATAGCAGCTGCCGCAGCGCCAACAATATCGACATGTGTACCTGCAAAATCCATACCTTCGGTTCTTAGCTTATACAGCGCATCAAAATACTGTTCCAACAGATCCGAAGCGCCAGACTGACTATTCAGCGTCTCGATATTCTCCAGGCCCTTAGCCAGCATATAAGGCGTGTTCAGCAGAAGATTCTGCGTATCTGTTGACACAGAAATCACCGCAGCATAATCTACCTCCACGCTATACGTATTGCCTGCTTCACTGAACGATCCCACGTAATCCTGACCGTTCTTTTTCAACTCGACAGGCTCATTGGTTGTGCTGTCTACAACAATACGTGCGCCCTCAGGCAGCCATGTGAATCCGTCTTTTGTGAAGCTCTTTGCTGTAATAGTAAGAGCTGTCTCATCTACGGTCACAAGTTCATCCTGGCTGGCAGGTGCCGTATATGTATACGTCTCCCCTGTCAGCAACCCCGACTCCAGCAGAGCTTTTTCGGCATCCGTCAACTTGTCGGTATAGGCCTTGGCCACCAGCTCACCTGCTGTGACCGTCTCCTTTCCGCCCGCAGTGACAGGCCGCTCCACCACCGCTGCCAGGCATTCTGTTACCGTGCTCAGCGCCATGACCAGCGCAAGCACCAATGCCAGCAGACGTTTTCCTGTGTGCTCATGTTTTTGCATCGAACTCCACACTCCTATCTTTGCTGATACTTACTATTCCAAAGCCTCCACGTTGACAGACGCGAATACGCTTTTGAAAACAAAAACAAAAAACCGCCGCGGACATAGTCCGCCCCGGGAGTTTCCTGCCGCACTGCCACTCACCCCCGCAAAGCTGCAGCGCACTATCGTCTATATATCGGCAATTCGCACGTTTTTCTGTCTGCACACCTTCCCCAGTTTTCCCCAGAATTGCCAAGTATCACCTTTTATCACATATTATACATGAAACGCAATCACATTTCAACCTTATTTCTTTCATATTAAACTTGTGATAAGGAGTGATAATATGGACGCAAGAACCAAACTGGAAATCGGACGCCGGCTTCGCCGCAGACGAGAAAATGCCGGATACACCCGCGAGCGGCTGGGCGAACTCTGCTCACTTAGCCCCCGCTTTATTGCTAACATCGAACTTGGCGACTCCACGTTCAGTCTGGACTCGCTGATGACCATCTGCCAGGTGCTCTCCTGCAGCAGCGACCATCTGCTGTTCGGCGCAGAGACCGGTGACGGCTCTCCCTGGGCAGATACCATTTCCCGTATTCGCCAGTTCGACCCCCGCTACGAGCCGGAGATCAACAAGATCCTCCAGGCCATCGTGGAGCTTCTCATCAAATCTGAGATCTATCCCGACGATTTACATAAGATCTCCTGATCCTGCTTCCCTGCGCAAGGCAGACCGCGGTTTTCGTTCCGCTGTCTGCTTTTTTTGCGGCCATTGGTCATCCGGACGCCTCATCCTCTGCCCTTTGTGCCTCCAGCTGCCGCCGGAATTCCCCGAACACATCGTCCTCTGCCACCTGGCGTGCCTTTACCGCGTCCTCAAACTTCCGGAAATACCCCAGCCGCGTCCGCTTGCCCCGAAATTTGATGACCGCCTCGTACAGCTGCCGCTTTTTGTCGTAGTACACGCCCCGGCACTTGCCGTCATGGGGCATCGACGGTTCTTCGCCCGGCAGCTTGCACAGCTGCGTACCGTCCACAAAGCCAGCGTTCTCCCGGGCTTTAGCCGCGTTTCGCCTGCCTGCGCACTCCGCACAGCTGCACTCCCGTTGACTGGTCAGCGTATCTGTTGCCTTATATGTGATATTTCCACAGTCGCACCGGCACTTCCACAGCCGCACCTTCCGCTTTCCGCGGGTGGCAAACTGATCCGATTTCTCCAGCACTGTCAGCATATTGATGTGCTGCCCTGTCAGATCCCGCTGCTTCAGACATCCGCAGCTCCTCGTGTGCCCCCGAAGCAGGTTGGACGCCAGCACCGTCCGCTCATTGCCGCAGTCACACCGGCACAGCCAGTAGTCATTCTGTGCCGCTCCATCCGGGGGCGGTACCCGGCGCTGCGCCGTCAGTCTCCCGAACCGCTGACCCGCAATATCCCGCTTTGCCCCGCCGCGCGCGGTCATGTTCTCTTCCACTGTGTGCCCCTCGTCCGTCAAATGATCCGCCGTCCGGCGAAAACTTATCCATCCGTCATGTATCCGAAACCGCAGCAGCCCTTGCCGCGCCCGGAAAAACACTTATCATCGCATATTATATATGAACAATTATCTCATTTCAATAGCCGCACAGTCAAAATTTCACTTTATTGGCAACGATCTCCCTTGTTTTGACTCT
>ENA-OVGC01000506-OVGC01000506.1-human-gut-metagenome-genome-assembly--contig:-NODE-506-length-35684-cov-12.848382_pt1 | contig 35684 bp, 31 predicted proteins | sample MGYA00237768_ERZ505415 | MGnify/ENA primary metagenome ERZ505415 (study PRJEB26158, sample SAMN06016382) | human gut metagenome | biome: human gut; feature: ankylosing spondylitis patient; material...
GTGCAGGATCATCTCCTGCACGGCGGCCTGTTATATAGGGGGAAATGTTATTTCACGTATTTGCCTTCGCAGATATTCTTGCAGCAGGCGCTGATGGGGAACCAGCAGCAGTCCCGGCAGATATCGGCCAGCATCTCGGGGGTGGCTTTGGCATCGATCTCCCGAATGAGAGCCTGATAGTCGTATTCCTTTTCCTCCAGCCCGAAATACTCCACAGTCTTGCGGTCGTATCGCTTGACCTTTTCCTGCGTGTCGCACAGGTCAGTGCCCAGCTTGTTGGGGCAGCAGGAGCAGAGGGTGTCGGTGGAGAAGGTGAGCTGGACCTTCGTCCCGGGCACCTCCCGCAGCTGGTGGACGATATCATTCATGTGCGCCACAAAGGCTTCGCTGTAGCCATGACCGGAGTAGCCCTGGGTGCAGAGCAGGTGATGCGGACGCAGTACGATGCTCATGCCTTTTTTACCCCCGGGATCCGCTTCCGGATGTTCAGGCCCAGCACGCAGGCCAGCACAGCCTTGATGATGGCGGTGGGGATGAAGGGAAGAACGCAGGCGGAAACAGCCACAGACACGGTGCTGTGGGCGACGATCACGAACAGGATGACACCTACGATATAGTTGATCACAGTGCCCACGACAACCGCCACGGGGAAAGCACCCTTGAAGGCATCCCTGTGCTCCACGCCCAGGCCGATGATGTAGGCCATGATGGGGAAGGAGATCAGGAAGCCGCCGGTGGGGCCGACAAACTTATCGATGCCGCCGGAGAAGTTGGCCAGCACCGGCACGCCCACAGCGCCCAGCAGCAGGTAAACGAGCGTTGCAATGGCGGACAGCTTGGAGCCCAGCACCACAGCCGCCAGCGTGATGGCGAAGGTCTGCATGGTCATGGGCACACCCAGCGGCATGGGGATGGAGATCTGTGCCATCACGGCGATGACGGCGGCAAACAGGCCCGCGTAGCAGATATCGCGCACCGAGAACTTACTGTTCTGATTCATAGAAAAAATCCTCCTCTGATTTGGTACAAACAACGTCCCGATTAAACCAGAAAGCGGCAGACAGGTCAACTTGCGATTTGTACAAAGGTTTACAATCTGTGAAAATTTGCTGAAAAGCGTTCAAACGAAATTTGGACGCTTGTGTATCCGGGCAAAATGCGATACACTACACCTATACATAGGAAAGGAATCTGACAGGCCGCCCTCCGGCGGGCCTGAATCTGATAGGAGGAACATGATGATCTGGAATAAGAAGAAGGACGGCGCGGAGAACCCGGGTGCGGAAACGCCTGCGGCACAGACAACCAAGGCCCCGGTGCTGTTTTTGCAGAAGAACTGGAAATGGCTCGTGCCGGTGGTCTGCGTGGTGATCGCGGGCGGTGTGTTTTTGCTCAAGCCCAAGAGCGCCAGCACCACAGCCGTGGATCCCAGCTATCTGGAAGCCAGCCCTGAAGTGCGGGATGTCACCAACACCCTCAGCGGCACCGGCACCCTGAACCCTGCCAACACCTACACCGTGAAATCTCTGGTGGAGGGCAAGGTGCTCACCGGCGAGTTTGAGGAGGGTGACGTGCTGGATGAGGGGAGCATCCTCTACACGCTGGACAGCTCGGACGCTTCCACCAATTTTGAAAAGGCCGAGATCGCCATGCAGCAGGCACAGCGCAGCTATGACAAGGTGGTGGACCGCCAGTATGTGCGTGCCGAGGTGGATGGCACCGTGAGCACCCTGAAGGTCGCCAAGGGCGACGAGGTGACCAGCGGGCAGGAGGTCGCCATCATCCGCGACAGCTCCAAAATGCTGCTGACGCTGGAATTCCCCGCCGCTGATGCCGCCAATTTCAGCGTGGGCCAGACCGCCCAGGTGACGCTGGACGGCACCTTTGAGCAGCTGGACGGCACCGTGACCAGCGTGACCGGAACGGATGCCCTGAGCACCGGCAACCTGCTCACCCGCACCGTGACCATTGCCGTGCGGAACGCGGGCGGCCTGACCACCGCGCAGGCGGCCACCGCCTCCATCAACGGGGTCAGCTCCATCGGCTCTGCCACCTTTGGCTATCAGGCAGAGCGTACCCTGACCGCACAGGCCGCAGGCACCGTGACCTCCATCCATGTGCAGGAGGGTCAGACCGTTGCCAAGGACGATATCCTGATCGAGCTGAGCGGCGATGACCTGACCGAGAGCATCCAGTCGGCCTCTGAGACCCTGCGCAGCGCTGAGATCTCCCTGCAGAACCTGCAGGATACCATGGCCAACTATACCGTAACCTCTCCCATCAGCGGCACCATCATTGAAAAGGATGCCAAGGTGGGCGACGCGGTCAAATCCGGCGATACCCTCTGCGTCATCTATGACCTGAGCTATCTGGAAATGGTCATCAATGTGGACGAGCTGCAGATCAGCTCCCTGACTGTGGGCCAGAAGGTGCAGATCACAGCCGATGCCGTGCAGGATAAGAACTATGTGGGCACTGTGACCCGCGTCTCCATGAAGGGCACTTCCAACGGCGGCACCACCACCTACCCGGTGACCATCCGCATTGACGAGACCGACGGCCTGCGGCCCGGCATGAACGCCAATGCCGAGATTGTGGTGGCCGAGGCCGCCAATGCCCTGACCGTGCCCAATGCGGCCATTGTCCGGGGCGGCTATGTGCTGGTGACCCAGGATTCCCCCAGCGCCTCCAAGGCGGATACCACCATGGAGGCCCCCGAGGGCTTTGTCTATGTGGCCGTCAAGACCGGTGTCAGCGATGATGATTACACCCAGATCGTCAGCGGCATCCAGGAGGGGGACACCATTGGTTACGACCCCAACTCGGTCAGCAGCGACAGCTACTATGACGATGGCAGCGGCATGATGATCTTCTGATGGGAGGATGGAATGAGCGCTCTGATCGAATTTGATGCGGTCTGCAAGTATTACCAGATGGGCGACACCACGGTAAAAGCTGCCGACCACATCACCATGAAAATAGAAAAAGGCGAGTTTGTTGCCATTGTGGGCCAGTCCGGCTCCGGCAAGTCCACCTGCATGAACATCATCGGCTGTCTGGATGTGCCCACGGCGGGCACCTACCGGCTGAACGGCCGGGATGTGGGCAAGATGAGCCGGAACGAGTTGGCCTCCATCCGCAACGAGATGCTGGGGTTCATCTTCCAGCAGTATAATCTTCTGCCCAAATTAAACTTACTGGAAAACGTGGAGGTGCCGCTGGTCTATGCGGGCATCCCCCGCGCCGAGCGCCACCGCCGGGCCCGCGAGGTGCTGGAGCAGGTGGGGCTGGGCGATAAGCTGAAAAACAAGCCCAACCAGCTTTCGGGCGGCCAGCAGCAGCGCGTATCCATCGCGCGGGCGCTGGTGCGCAACCCGGCGATCATTCTGGCCGACGAGCCCACCGGCGCGCTGGACAGCCACACCGGCCGCGAGGTGCTGGGAATGCTGCAGGACCTGCATGGGCAGGGCCATACGGTGGTGCTCATCACCCATGACAACTCCATTGCCGTGCAGGCCGACCGCATCATCCGGCTGGAGGATGGTCAGGTGGTCTACGATGGCGACTCCCGCGCGCCGGAAGCCATCGTCCAGCCGACGCTGAACTTTGAATCGGCAGAACAGGAGGGGAACAAATGATCATTGAGACCTTCCGTCAGGCCCTCCAGAATGTGTGGAGCAACAAGCTCCGCACCTTTTTGACCATGCTGGGCATCATCATCGGTGTCATGGCGGTCATCGTCATCGTGGGTCTGGGCAACGGCATGACCCAGAGCATGCGGGACAGCTTTTCAGCGCTGGGCACGAATGCCCTGTCCATTCAGGTCTGGGGCTACGGCTCCCGCACCGCCTCGGTGGAGGATGTGTATAAGATCGCGGATAAGAACAAGGAGCTCATCTCCGCAGTCTCGCCCCAGATCGATTTCAGCAACAACACCCCCAAGGTGGGCACCACGACCTACCGCTACGGCACCAGCGTTTACGGTGTGGACGAGCACTACGCCGAGATGAAAAACTATACCCTCGCCCAGGGGCGCGGCCTGCAGTACATGGACATCAAGGACAATAAGCAGGTCTGCATCATCGGCGATTACCTCAACCGGGCGGCCTACGGCGGCAACGCGGTGGGCCAGACCATCAAGCTGGGGGCCTACAAGTTCCGGATCGTGGGCGTGCTGAACGCCAAGGTGACGGACAAGAACATGCAGCAGGGCTCCGACGATGACTGCATCTATCTGCCCTACACCACGGCCATGCGGCTCTCCAACCAGTCCAGTGCCAAAAACTTTGTTGCAATTATGAAGGACGAGAGCCGGGCCAACGAGGCCAAGGCGGTGGTGGAAAGCGGCCTGTACGACCTGCTCAAGAGCGACAACGCTTACTACATCTACAGCGCCAGCGAGTGGCTGGAAGAGATGAACGAGATGATCAACATGGTCATCATCATCCTTACCGGCATTGCCAGTATCTCGCTGCTGGTGGGCGGCATCGGCATTATGAACATCATGCTGGTGTCGGTGACCGAGCGCACCCGGGAGATCGGCATCCGCAAGGCACTGGGTGCCAAGGAGCGGGTGATCCTGTCGCAGTTTGTGGTGGAAGCCGCCACCACCTCCGCACTGGGCGGCGTGCTGGGCATCGTCCTTGGCTATATCGTGTCTATGGCGGCAAACCGCATTCTGCCCATGATCTCCAGCGACATTGATGTGACCGTCAGCCCCTCGTTCAACTCCATCGTGGTGGCCTTTGGCATCTCAGTGGGCATCGGCGTGCTGTTCGGCTACCTGCCCGCCAAGCGCGCCGCAAGGCTGAACCCCATTGAAGCGCTGAGATATGATTAAACCTCTTACCGCTTCGGTCTGGCTTTGCCAGCGCCTTGCGGAGCTCCCCTGATAGGGGAGCCAGGTATAGATGAAACCCTTATTTAAGGAGGATTTTCCATGAAAAAGCGAATCCTTGCATTTCTGCTGGCGGTGAGCATTGCCGTGTCGATGCTGGTGCTGCCGGCATCGGCAGCGGGCAACGCCAACACGGCGGTCCAGCTGTCCATCACGCTGAACGCGATGGACAGCAGCCAGCAGGCTGCTCTGAACGCTGTGGTCACCCGCGGTGCGCTGGCCCGGATGCTGGTGTCCTACTCCACCTACCACGAGAGCGTGGGCTCTCAGGGCACGGTGGGTACCCTGTTCACCGACCTGCCCGGCACTTCGCCCTATGCACCCTATGTCCGCATTGCGGTGCAGAACGGCTGGATGAACGGCTACACCGACGGCTCTTTCCGGCCCGACAACGCCGTGACGCTGGAAGAAGCGGTCACGGCCATCCTCAAGCTGATGGGCTATAAGATGACCGACCTGAGCGGCTCCTTCCCCAACGCACAGCTGAACAAGGCCAGTGAGCTGGGCCTGCGCAATCAGGTGGACCGCAGCCAGGGCGAGGCGCTCAACTACGAGGAGTGCGCCCTGCTGTTCTACAACGCCCTGACAGCCAACGCTGCCAGCGGCAGTGCCTACGGCAGCAGTCTGGGCTTCACGGTCTCCAACGGTCAGGTGGATACCTCCAGCGTCATGCTCAAGAGCCTGAAGGGCCCCTTTGTGGCGGGCGATACGGTCCAGCTGCCCTTTGTTCCCAAGATGGTCTACCGCAACGATAAAGCGTCGGAATCTGCGGAACTGAACAAATACGACGTGTATTATTACAGTGAGAGTTTACAGACACTGTGGGTCTATACCCGCCGGGCCGCTGGCCGCATCACGGCAGTTTCGCCCAGTGCCAGCGCCCCCACCAGTGTAACGGTGGCAGGCACCAGCTATACGCTGGGTTCCTCTGCGGTGGCCTCCCAGGTGTCCTCCCTCAACGGCGGCGGCGTGGGCGAGGTCGTCACCCTGCTGCTGGGCATGAACAATGAGGCTGCCGGGATCGTGACCGGCGAGGAAGCCGACAGCGTGTTTTACGGTGTCGTGCAGACCGCCACCCGCAGTCTGGTGGAAGAGAACGGCGCGGATGTTCTGCAGAAGGTCTCCGTCATGTGCACCGATGGCATTGCCCGCACCGTGAACGTGGACAAGAGCCTGAACTTTCCGCAGGGGTGGCTGGTAGAGATCAAGGTCACCCCGGAGGGCGAGAGCGTGGAGCACATCGATGACCGCCGCGTCAACGGCACCATCAATACCAATGCCACTGCGCTGGGCGCTGCCGCCCTGGCCGACGATGTAGAGATTCTGGATACGACTTCGGAGGGTGTGGCTGGGACGGTTCGTCCCAGCCGCCTATCGGGGGTAACACTGAGTGACCTCGATGTCCGCTACTATACCGTCAATGATGCCGGACAGATCGACCGGCTCATCCTGAACGATGTGACCGGCGACCTGTGGAGCTACGGCGTGCTGGACGATGTGAAAAATCTGGCCATGAATTATTCTGACCTGAAGAGCCTCGTCACCGGCATTGTGGCGGGAGACTCCGCTTCCGGCACCACGACCACGACAGGAACCACCACCGGAGCGGCCACGGGCGGCACCGACGGCTCCGGCTCTACCTCGGGTACCACCACTGTGACCGGTACCACGGCGGCAGACCGCCTGTCCAACCTGCTGGTGCCCACCACCAGCGAGATCCTGTGGGGCATCGTTTCGGGCGATATCCTGAGCACGGCCTGGCAGAAGCTGACCAGCAACACCGGCTCCCTGATGAGCATTGGCTTCCAGCAGATCGCGGAGATCACGGGCACCCCCTTCAAGCAGATCTTCAACTACATCGGCGGCGGGGCGACCTATATCTGCTACGTCAACGGCGCGGCGGCCAGCTACACCACGGCCATCAAGTATCCGGTGCTGGCGGGCGGCATTGCCGTGCGGCGGGAGACCACCGGCTCTGTCAAGGCCATGATGCAGCTGATGCCCCTGAAGATCGACAAGGTCGGCGCGGCCTCGGTGCTCTCGGGCAGTGAACGCTACGAGATGGCAGACAATGTGCAGGTCTACCTGTGGTACAAGGGCCAGTATTACCCCACCAAGCTGGCTCAGGTGGATGCGGACGGCTACCAGCTGACCGGCTGGTACGATAATTTCGGCTGCGCTGCCGGAAAAAAGGTCCGCGTCATCATTGCGGTCAAGAACGACTGATGCTTTATTACAGCGGCCTGAGCCGCACACTGCGGCAGCTGCGCTGGGTGCTTTACCCGCGCCGCTGCCCTTTTTGTGACCGGGTGCTGGGCAGCCGGCCTGCCTGCCCGGACTGTGCCGATGGGCTGGCAGAGCTGCGCCGTGCACCCTCCATGCGGCTGCGCGGCTCCGAGCACTACCTGGGACGGCTGGATGGGGCAGCCGCACCCTACCGATACACCGGCCTTGTCCGCCGCGCGGTGCTGCGGGCAAAATATCAGGGCGCGCCCTGGGCAGCTGTGGAGCTGGGCGTGGAGATGGCCCGCCTGCTCTTTGGCAGCGAGATCAGAATGTGCGGCTCTGAGCCCCTGCCCGAACCGGTGCCGGGCCTTGACCGGGGTTACGACTGCATCCTTCCGGTACCGGCCTCCAGCAAAAAGCGCGGCTACAATGTGCCGGAGCGGATGGCACAGCCCCTTGCCCGGGCGGTGGGCGTGCCGGTGGTCACGGACACGCTGACCCGTGCCCGCTCCACCCGGCGGCAGGAGGGACTTTCCCTTGACGAGCGGCTGGCCAATGTGGCGGGTGCCTTCCGGGTGGCCCGGCCGGAGGCGGTGGAGGGAAAGCGCATTCTTCTGGTGGACGATGTCCTGACCACCGGAGCCACGGCCTCGGCCTGCGCGCAGGCTCTGCTGGATGCCGGTGCGCAGAGCGTGTTCGCTGTGGCGCTGGCTACGGTAGAGTTTCCGCAGCCGGTGGGCAGTACAACGGCCATTGCCGAAAATGAAGAAGAAATTTGAAAATAGTGCTTGACAAAACACCATTCTTCGGGTATACTGATTGAGCTGTGAGCGACAAGCTCGATCAGATGTCCGGGTGTAGCGCAGTTTTGGTAGCGCGCTTGAATGGGGTTCAAGAGGCCGTGAGTTCGATTCTCGCCACTCGGATTGAAACAAGACCGACGATTTCAGAAGAGATCGTCGGTCTTGATTTTTTATTCGGCTGTTTTCGGTGCGCTGTCCCGGAGGGGCGGGCACCGCTGCAAGGAGGGCGAGTCTATGAATGCTGCACTGCGCCGGGATGCGGATGTGATCCTTCGTTCCAGCCTGAACGCTGTTCTGCCGGATGAGGCGGTGCGCCGCGCGCTGCGGGATCTCCGGCCCGGGAAGGGCCGGGTGCTTCTGGTGGCGGCGGGCAAGGCGGCCTGGCAGATGGCACACGCGGCGGTTGAAACGCTGGGCCGGGTGGATGGCGGCGTGGTCGTGACCAAGTACGGCCATGTGAAAGGTGAGATCCCCGGGGTGACCTGCTATGAGGCGGGCCACCCGGTGCCGGATGCAAACGGTTTTGCGGCCACCCAAAAGGCGCTGGAGCTGGTGCAGGGGTTGACTGCCGGGGATACGGTGCTGTTCCTGCTTTCCGGCGGCGGCAGTGCGCTGTTCGAGCAGCCGCTCGTTCCCGGGGCAGAGCTGCAGGAGATCACGAGCCAGCTGCTGGCCAGCGGGGCCGACATTGTGGAGATGAATACCATCCGCAAGCGGCTTTCCGGTGTGAAGGGCGGGCGGTTCGCGCAGCGCTGTGCCCCTGCGCAGGTGTTCAGCATCGTGCTGAGCGACATTCTGGGGGACCCGCTGGATATGATCGCCAGCGGCCCGGCGGTGCCGGATACCTCCACCTGCGCCCAGGCGCTTGCCGTTGCCGAAAAGTATCATCTGGCACTCTCAGCACAGGCACGGGCCCTGCTGGCGCAGGAAACGCCCAAAACGCTGGACAATGTGACCACCCGGATCACCGGCAGCGTGCGGGAGCTTTGCCGTGCCGCGGCCAGCGCCTGCCGGAATCTGGGATATGAACCGGTTCTCCTGACCGACCAACTCTGCTGCGAAGCGCGGGAGGCAGGCAGCTTTCTTGGCTCCATTGTCCGCACCCAGGCAGGGCAGGGGAAAAAGCTGGCCTACATCGCGGGCGGCGAGACCATCGTTCACCTGACCGGAAAAGGGCTTGGCGGAAGAAATCAGGAGCTGGCCCTTGCGGCTGCGCCTGCCATTGCCGGGCTGAACGCGGCGGTGTTCTCTGTGGGCAGCGATGGCACAGACGGCCCCACCGATGCCGCCGGCGGCTATGTGGATGGGGATACCCTTGCCGCGCTGGAGGCCGGGGGCTGGAGCGGATACGCTGCTTTGCAGAACAACGATTCCTACCACGCCCTGAAAGCAGTGGATGGCCTGATCATCACCGGGGCAACGGGCACCAATGTCAACGATGTGGCGGTGGCCCTGATCGGGGAAAAAACACCGCCTGTGAGCCCGGAAGTTTCCCCGGAGTGGTGATTGCATTCCTCCGTTGAGTATGTTATACTGAACAGCGAACTGAATAGAAAACAGCAGGTGCGTACCGCCCGCGGCTCTTGCCGGGGGCAGGCACGTTAAAAGGGAAGCGGGTGCAAATCCCGCACGATCTCGTCACTGTGATAAGGGAGTTTACCGCCAGGGTGCAGCTGCACCGGTCACTGGAGCCCATGTTCCGGGAAGGCGGCGGTGGATGTTGAGCTTTCAGCCAGGAAACCTGCCCGCTGTTGGTACGGGGGCGCAAGCCCCAGATCACGAGGAATTGGTTGTACCCAAAAAGCCTGAAAAAACTGAAAAGGGCCTTTTTGCTTTGCCGTCCCGCAAGCAGAAAGGCCCCTTTTGTTTTGCCGGGCACTCTTTCCTGTACCTTCTGTTCAGCAAAAATCATGTTCAAAAACAGGAAAGGAACGAACAAAAATGAGAAAACGCACCATCCACAAAGCAGCGGCCGCTCTGACCGCTCTGGCCCTCTGCGCCGGTGTACTGACCGGCTGCGGCGGTGCCGCAAGCAGCACCACTGCTTCCAGCACGGCAGGATCTGCTGCCAGCAGCGAGGTTTCCGGCGAGGAGGCTGACGAATTGGCCGCAAAGAACGTTGCAGACCTGATCGATGCCATCTATGTGCAGGAGCGCACCGATGATACCGATGCCCAGTGTGAGGCCGCCAAGGCCGCATGGGATGCCCTGACCGATGCCCAGAAGGAGCTGGTCGAGGGCGAAGAGGCTGACCCTGACTACTTTGGCCGCGACACCGGCGATGCTTCCAAGGACGACAGCCGCAATCAGGACGATATCGGCGAGAATGAGCTGCTGGTGGTTTCCTTCGGCACCTCCTTCAACGACAGCCGAGTGAAGGATATCAAGGGCATCGAGGATGCGCTGCAGGCCGCTTATCCCGATTGGTCTGTCCGCCGCGCCTTCACCGCACAGATCATCATCAACCATGTTCAGGCCCGCGACGGCGAGAAGATCGACAACATGCAGCAGGCTCTGGACCGCGCTGTGGCCAACGGCGTGAAGAACCTGGTCGTCCAGCCCACCCACCTGATGCACGGTGCAGAGTACGACGAGATGATGGAGATGATCGACGAGTACAAGGACAAGTTCAAGAGCGTCGCCGTTGCCGAGCCCCTGCTGGGCGAGGTCGGTGCCGACGCTGCCGTCATCAACGCCGACAAGGAAGCTGTTGCCAAGGCCGTTACCGCTGCCGCTGTGAAGGATGCCGGTTTCGACAGCCTGGATGCTGCTGCTGAGGAGAAGGTCGCCTTCGTCTTTATGGGCCACGGCACCTCCCACACCGCAAAGGTGAGCTACAGCCAGATGCAGACCGCCATGCAGACCCTGGGCTACAGCAACGTGTTCATCGGCACGGTGGAGGGTGAGCCCGAGGAGACTGCCTGTGAGAACGTCATCGAGGCTGTCAAGGCCGCCGGTTACACCAAGGTCATCCTGCGCCCCCTGATGGTCGTTGCCGGTGACCACGCCAACAACGATATGGCCGGTGCGGATGACGATTCCTGGCTGAGCCAGTTCCAGGCCTCCGGCGACTTCGCGTCCGTGGAGTGCCAGATCGCCGGTCTGGGTGAGATCGAGGACATCCAGCAGCGCTACATTGAGCACACCAAAGCCGCCATTGATTCCCTGAACGGCTAATATTCCGCATTCCAATGCCCGAAGGGAGAGATCTTTTCGGGCATTTTTTATGGAGAGCTTCCCCGCATGAGGAGAAACACTCCCATTTCAAATTCTGAATTTTTGAGGTATTTTGTTTATGCACTGCAAACAGTTTGTTTCCCTGTCCGTTGCTTCTCTGATGCTGGCCGCCGCGCTCACCGGCTGCGGCGGGGCTTCTTCCACTGCTTCCTCTGCTGTCAGCTCGGAAGCCGCTTCTGCCGTGAGCGCTGCCGCATCCGAGCCTGCCGAAGCTGCCCTGCCGGACGGCGTGTACACGGCTGAGTTCGACACCGACAGCGGCATGTTCCACGCCAATGAAGCCTGCAATGGCATGGGCACCCTGACCGTGGAGAACGGGCAGATGACCTTCCATGTCAGTCTGGCCTCCAAGAAGATCGTCAACCTGTACGTTGGCATGGCCGCCGATGCCGAGGCCAACAAGGTAGACTGGCTGCTGCCTACCACCGACACCGTCACCTACTCCGACGGCACCTCGGAGGAGGTCTACGGCTATGATATCCCCGTGGCCGCTGTGGACCAGGACTTCCAGCTGGCACTCCTCGGGACCAAGGGCAAGTGGTATGACCACACCGTGAGCATCCGCAATGCACAGCCCAAGACTGAGGAAGCTGCCGAGATCCCTGCGGACGGTGAATACAGCGTGAATGTGACCCTGGAGGGCGGCTCTGGCCGTGCCACCGTGGAAAGCCCTGCCGCCCTGACCGTGGCGGACGGCAAAATGACCGCTGTCATCCTGTGGAGCAGCCCCAATTATGATTACATGATCGTGGATGGCGAGAAGTATCTGCCCACCAACACCGAGGGCAACTCCACCTTTGAGATCCCTGTTTCTGCACTGGGCACTCCGCTGGCTGTCACTGCCGATACCGTAGCCATGAGCACCCCCCATGAGATCGAGTATACGCTGACCTTTGCGCTGAACGGATGAAACTGACGAGACAACAATTCCTGCGCGTTCTGCCTGCTACAGTACTGGCCCTGTCGGGTTGCGCTGCCTCCGAAACGGCTCCTGCCAGCACGGAGGAACTGGTCTTTGACCATGTCTGTCCGCTGGATTACGCCACACAGTTTACTGCCGACTGCTATGAGGGCGGTTATACCATGCTGACCCTGACCGAATCGGGGGAGCAGTTCCTTGTGACCCCGGAGGATGCCGCTGAAGTGGAAGGCCTGCCCGAGAGCGTGACGGTGCTGCGTCAGCCCATCCGGAACATCTACCTTGTCTCCACCTCGGTGATGGACCTGTTCCTCGCGCTGGATGGGCTGGACAGCGTGACCCTTTCCGGCACCCGGGCAGAGGGCTGGTATCTGGATGAGGCCAGAGCCGCCATGGAGGACGGGCGCATTGCCTATGCGGGCAAGTACAGCGCCCCGGACTACGAAAAGATCCTTGCGGCCAACTGCGGCCTTGCCATCGAGAACACCATGATCTACCACACCCCGGAGGTCAAGGAGCAGCTGGAACGGTTCGGCATCCCGGTGCTGGTAGAGCGCTCCAGCTATGAGAGCGGCCCGCTGGCCCGGCTGGAATGGCTCAAGTTCTGGGGCATCCTGCTGGGGAAAGAGGAGCTGGCGGAACAGGAGTTTGCCCGGCAGGTGGAGCGCCTTGCACCGCTGACCGGGCAGGCTTCCACCGGCAAGCGCTGTGCCTTTTTCTCCATCACAGCCAACAACCTTGCCAATGTGCGCAAGGGCGGCGACTATGTGGCCCAGATGATCGAGATGGCGGGCGGTGATTATGTGTTTGCGGACCTGACCGACAACGGCAACAACCTTTCCACCATGAACCTGCCGCTGGAGGATTTTTATGCCGGTGCAAAGGATGCGGATGTGCTCCTTTACAACAGCACCATTGAGGGCGTGGTGCACACCACCGAGGAACTGGTGGCAAAATGCCCCCTGCTGGCCGAGTTCAAGGCCGTGCAGAGCGGCAGTGTCTGGTGCACCACCCAGAGCTTTTTCCAGCAGAGTACGGCGCTGGTCGATTTTGTGCTCGATCTGCACCGTGTCTTTACGGAGAACGACCCCGCCGACCTGCAATTTCTGAGGAAAGTAGAGTAACCTATGACCAGCAAAAAGCGCCTGATCCTTTCTTACGGCATCCTTGCCCTGCTGCTGGCGGTGCTGTTTGCCGCCAACCTGTTCTGGGGCAGTGTGTCCCTGACACCGGGGGCAGTGCTGGCGGCCCTGACCGGCCGCGGGCAGGACGCTTTGAGCGTGGGCATCATCACCCAGCTGCGCCTGCCCCGGGCCGTGATGGTGGTGCTGCTGGGGGCGGCGCTCTCGGCGGCAGGCTACCTGCTGCAGACCTTTTTCGCCAACCCCATTGCAGGCCCCTTTGTCATGGGCATTTCCAGCGGGGCCAAGCTGGCCGTGGCACTGGTCATGGTGGTTTTTCTGAACCATGGCCTGCTCACCAGCTCTCTTACCCTGATCACAGCCGCCTTTGCGGGGGCCATGGCCTCCATGGCCTTTGTGCTGGCGGTCTCCCGGCGGGTGCAGCGGATGAGCATCCTTGTCATCTGCGGCGTAATGATCGGCTACATCTGCTCAGCCGTCACGGAGTTTGTGGTGGCCTTTGCCCAGGACAGCAATATCGTCAACCTCCACAACTGGTCTCAGGGCAGCTTTTCCGGCATGACCTGGGGCAATGTGCGGGCGGCGGCGCTGGTGGTGCTGCCCGCTCTGGCGGCAGCGTTCTGCCTTTCCAAGCCCATGGCCGCCTACCAGATGGGGGAGGCCTACGCCCGGAGCGTGGGCATCAATGTCAAAGCCTTTTCCCGGCTGCTGGTGCTGCTTTCCAGCCTGCTGGCCGCCTGTGTCACGGCCTTTGCGGGGCCCATCTCCTTTGTGGGCATCGCGGTGCCCCATCTGGTCAAGCAGCTGTTCGGCAGCGCAAGGCCGCTGGTGGTGCTGCCCGGGTGCTGCCTGGGCGGGGCGGCTTTCTGCCTGCTGTGCGACCTCATCGCCCGCAGCATGTTTGCCCCCACCGAGCTTTCGATCAGCGCCGTAACGGCAGTGTTTGGCGCACCGGTGGTCATCTGGCTGCTGGTGCGCCGGGGTCAGGAGGGTGTGCGATGAAATACCGCTGTGAAACGAAAGAGCTGGCCATCGGCTATGGCGGTGCGCCCCTTGCTTCCGGCATCACGCTGGGGGCGGTGCCGGGGCAGATCCTGGCCCTCATCGGGCCCAACGGCGCGGGCAAATCCACCCTGCTCAAAACGCTGGCGGGCCAGCTGGCCCCCCTGGGCGGGGCTGTCCTGCTGGATGGCCGCAGCCTGACCGATTACACCGGCCCGGCCCGGGCCCGGAAGCTGGCCCTGATGCTGCCCCACACCCGCCGCACCGAGCTGACTTCCTGCTTTGAGTTTGCCGCCGCCGGGCGCATCCCCTATACCGGGCGGCTGGGCGTCCTGTCCGATGCCGACCGGCAGGCCGTGCGGGACGCGCTGGAGCTGGTGGGAGCTTCCCCTCTGGCGGGCCGGGATTTCAACTGCATCAGCGACGGCCAGCGCCAGCGCGTTCTGCTGGCCCGCGCCATCTGCCAGCAGCCCGGAGTTCTGCTGCTGGACGAGCCGACCTCTTTTCTGGATGTCAAGGGCAAGATCGAGCTGCTGACCATCCTGCAGAAACTGGCCCATGAGCAGGGGCTGGCCGTGATCGTCAGCCTGCACGAGCTGGACATGGCGCAGAAGATCGCGGATGCGGTGGTCTGCGTGTTTCCGCACAGCGTTTCGGGGGTGCTGACCCCAAAGGAGGCCTTTGCCCCGGAGAACATCCGGGCGCTGTATAGCCTGACCAAGGAGCAGTACGAGGCCGTGTTCGGCCCGGAAAAGCCTGCCGGGCCAAAGTTTGAACATTACGTCCGCAGTGGGCAGAAGCTGCTCCGCTGCGGGTACACCACCGGCACCTGTGCGGCGCTGGGTGCGGCGGGGGCCGCGCGGCTCCTGCTCACCGGCCATGCCCCGGAGAGCGTTGCCCTGCGCACGCCGAAGGGCATCGTGGTGGAGGTGGCCCCGCTGTACTGCCGCCCCGCCGGAGCCGGTGCCGAATGCGCCATTGAGAAGGACGGCGGGGATGATGTGGATGTGACCACCGGCCTGCCCGTTATCGCCGCCGTAGAATTGCTGCCCGATACCACCGAGATCCGCATCTCCGGCGGCAAGGGCGTGGGCCGGGTGACCAAGGCCGGGCTGGATCAGCCGGTGGGGGAAGCCGCCATCAATCATGTGCCCCGGCAGATGATCGCCGAGGCCCTGCAAAGGGAAGCCGAGAGCGCCTGCTACACCGGCGGCTTTGCCGTGACCATCTCCATCAAGGGCGGGGAAGAGGTGGCAAAGCGCACCTTCAACCCCCACATCGGGGTCGAGGGCGGGCTTTCGGTGCTGGGAACCAGCGGCATTGTGGAGCCTATGAGCCAGCAGGCGATCCTGGATACCATCCAGCTGGAAATGAATCAGGCCGCTCTCCGGGCGGGCAGCCCCAGGCGGCTCATCCTGGCACCCGGTAATTACGGGCTGGACTATCTGCACGAAAGATACCCGGAGTTTCACGCTGTTCCGGTGGTGAAAACCTCGAACTTTATTGGAGACACGCTGGATATGGCTGCTGCGGCCCGCTTTGAAGAGGTGCTTCTGGTGGGCCATGTGGGCAAGCTGGTCAAGGTGGCGGGCGGCATTATGAACACCCATTCCCACACTGCCGACTGCCGCACCGAGCTGTTCTGCACCCATGCGGCGCTCTGCGGCGCTTCCCGGGAAGTCTGCGCCGCCCTGATGAACGCTGCCACCACCGATGCCTGTCTGGAACTTCTGGACAGCGCCGGCCTGCGGGCTCCGGTGCTGGAAAGCCTGCTGCGGGCAGTCCAGCTCCACCTTGACCGGCGGGCCTGCGGGGCGTTCCGGGTGGGGGCGGTGCTGTTTTCCAACCAGCACGGCCCGCTGGGAGCCACCGATACTGCCGCACAACTGCTGAACGAATGGAAGGAGCATTGAGATGGTACATTTTGTGGGCGCAGGCCCCGGCGCACCTGACCTTATCACCCGGCGGGGCGCGGCCCTGCTGCAGGAAGCCGACTGCATCATTTATGCGGGCAGTCTGGTCAACCCGGCCCTGCTGGGGCTGGCGAAGCCGGAGTGTGCCGTATACAACAGCGCTGAGATGACGCTGGAACAGGTGCTGGACGTGATGCGCCGGGTGGAAGCCGCAGGAGGGACCACCGTGCGGCTCCACACCGGCGACCCCTGCCTGTATGGGGCCATCCGGGAGCAGATGGACGCACTGGATGCGGATGGAATCCCCTACGATGATACCCCCGGCGTGTCCAGCTTTTGCGGGGCGGCGGCGGCGCTGAACGCCGAGTACACCCTGCCCACCATCAGCCAGACCGTGATCATCACCCGGATGGAGGGGCGCACCCCGGTGCCGGAAAAGGAGCAGCTGGCCAGCCTTGCCGCCCATGGGGCGACCATGGTGATCTTCCTCTCCATCGGCCTCATCGACAAGGTGCAGCAGGCCCTGCTGGCGGGCGGAGCCTACACGTCGGAGACCCCTGCCGCCGTGGTCTACAAGGCCAGCTGGCCGGAACAAAAAGTGGTGCGCTGCACCGTGGGCACGCTGGCCGGGAGCACCCGCGCCAACGGCATCACCAAAACAGCGCTCATCGTGGTGGGGGAATTTCTGGGCACCCGGTATGAGCGGAGCAAGCTCTACGACCCAACCTTTACGACGGAGTTCCGCAAGGGGGCAGACCAGTGACCCGCGCCTATCTCGCCTTTACGGAAAAAGGGCTGGCGCTGGCCCAAAAGCTGGCCGGTGCCCTGCCCGGCACCGTAGACCGCTGCGGCCATGGTGGGCCTGGCCTTGCCGATTGGGCCGCGGAGCAGTTCGCCCATGCGGATGCCCTGATTTTTGTGGGGGCTGTGGGCATTGCGGTGCGGGCCATTGCGCCCCACTGCTTGAACAAGGCGGTGGACCCTGCCGTGGTGGTGCTGGACGAGTGCGGTCATTTTGCGGTGCCGATCCTTTCGGGCCATCTGGGCGGGGCCAACGATCTGGCTCGGGCGTTGGCGGCGGTCTGTGGTGCGGTGCCGGTCATTACCACGGCCACCGATGCCAACGGGGTGTTTGCCGTGGATGCGTGGGCCAGGCACCAGAACTGCGCCGTGCTGGAGCCGGGGCGCATCAAGCGCGTCAGCAGCAGACTGCTGGCGGGCGGGCCGGTGCGATACCGGTCGGAATTCCCCATTGCCGGACAGGCCCCTGCCGGGGTGGTCCCGGCGGGGGAGGCAGAGCGCGCCGACTTTGCCCTGACCCTTTTCCCGGCGGGCGATGCGCTGCACCTGATCCCGAAGATCGGTGTGCTGGGCATCGGGTGCAGGCGGGGGACCAGCGCCGCACAGCTGGAAGCGGCCTTTGCACAGTTCTGCGCGGCCCACGGCCTTGCAGCAGTGTGCATCACGGCAGCGGCCAGCATCGACCTGAAAGCCCATGAGCCGGGCCTGCTGGAATTTTGCAGAATCCACGGCTGGCCGGTGCAGTTCTATTCTGCCGCACAGCTGCAGAACGCCCCCGGGCAGTTCACACCTTCGGCCTTTGTCCGGAGCGTGACCGGTGTGGACAATGTCTGCGAGCGGGCGGCGGTGCTGGCGGCAGGCGGCACGATCATTCTTCCCAAACAGGCGGGCGGTGGCGTGACCTTTGCGCTGGCGCTTCGTCCCTTTGCCCCGGATTGGAGGTGGCAGGATGCCTAATGTTGTTTTTGTTGTCGGGCTTGGGCCCGGGGATCCCCGGTTTCTGACCGCACAGGCGCAGAGCGCCTTAACGCAAGCCGAGGTGCTGTGCGGCTATACGGTCTATCTGGATCTGGTGCGCCCTTACTTCCCGGACAAGCTCTATTATTCCACCGGCATGACCAAGGAGATCGACCGCTGCCGCTGGGCACTGGAAACGGCCCGGAGCGGCAGGGCGGTGGCGCTGGTCTGCTCGGGAGATGCCGGGGTCTACGGCATGGCAAGCCCTCTGCTGGAGCTGGCCGAGCACTTCCCGGACGTGACGGTGGAGGTGGTGCCCGGCCTGACCGCCGCCCTGAGCGGCGGTGCAGTGCTGGGGGCCCCGCTGGCCCACGATTTCTGCGTGCTCTCCCTCTCTGACCGGCTTACGCCGTGGGAGGTCATCGAGCGGCGGCTGGCGGCAGCAGCCATGGGGGATTTCTGCATCGCGCTGTACAACCCCTCCTCCAAGGGGCGGCCGGACTATCTGGCGCGGGCGGTGCGCATCCTGCTGGCAAACGGCAAAGCACCCGGAACGGTCTGCGGCATCGTGCGGAACATTGGCCGGGAGGGGCAGGAAAGCCGCGTTCTGACGCTGGCTGCGCTGGAAACCACCCCGGTGGATATGTTCACCACCGTATTTGTCGGCAACGCCCAGACCCGCCAGCTGAGCGGGCGGATGGTCACGCCGCGGGGGTACCGCGCATGAGGGTCGTGGTATTCAGCGGCACCACCGAGGGCCGTGTGTTTTCGAAGCAGCTGGCCGCACTGGGGGCCGAGGTACTGGTCAGCGTGGCTACCCCGCTGGGGGCCGAGGAACAGGGCGAAAGGTCCGGCATCACCGTCCACTGCGGGCGGCTGACCCCGGAGGAGATGACCGCCCTGCTGCAGGGGGCTGACCTCTGTGTGGATGCGACCCATCCGTATGCCGTGGAGGCCACCCGGAACATCCGGGCAGCCTGCAAAACAGCAGGCACGGAGTACCGCCGTCTGCTCCGGCCCGAAAGCCCGCTGCCTGCCGGGAGCATGGTGTTTGCCTCTGCGGCCCATGCGGCGGGATTTCTGGCCCGGACGCAGGGAAATGTCCTGCTTGCCACCGGGGCCAAGGAGCTTTCTGCCTTTGCTGTGCTGGAACCGGCACGGCTTTTTCCCCGTGTCCTGCCCACCCGGGAGGGCATTGCCGCCTGCGAGGGGGCAGATATCCCCCATAAGAACATCATCGCCATGCAGGGGCCGTTCTCCTATGCGCTGAACCGGGCACTGATGGAGCAGTTCGCCATCCGCTTCCTCGTTACCAAAGATGGCGGCGCGGCGGGCGGCTTTGAAGAAAAAGCCCGGGCAGCGCAGGACACCGGGGCACAGCTCATCGTCATCCGCCGCCCGGCCGAGCAGGGCGAAACGGCGGAACAGATCCTGACACATTGTAAGGAGATGCTGCAATGATCACACTCATCGGGATGGGGTCGGGCACGCCGGAAAGCCTGACCGCGCAGGGCCTTGCCGCCCTGCAGAACGCCGGACTGATCCTGGGGGCAAAGCGCCTGCTGGAACAGCTGCCGCAGGGCTGCACGGAACACCGGAAGGCCCTGTATCAGCCTGAGGATGTCCTTGCCGCGCTGGCGGCTGACCCGGAGGTGGATGCTGCCCTTGTGTACAGCGGCGACACCGGGTTTTACTCCGGTGCGGCCCAGCTGCTGCCGATGCTGCGGGCCTTTGGCATCTCCTGCCGGGTGCTGCCGGGGCTTTCCAGCGTTCAGCTGCTGGCCGCTGCGGTGGGCCGCTCCTGGCAGGAGTGGAAGCTGGTCTCGGCCCACGGCTGTGCCTGCGACCCGGTGGCCGAGTGCCTGACAGCCGGGGGAAAGCCTGTGTTTTTCCTGACCGGCGGGGCAGAAACGCCTGCCTCCCTCTGCGGCCGGCTGGCTGCCGCCGGGCTGGGCGATGCCCATGTGCTGGTGGGCGAAGAGCTGGGCCGGGCAGAGGAGAAGATCCTGTTCGGCACGGCGCAGGAGTTTGCGCAAAAGCAGTTTGCAAGCCTGAGCGTTCTGCTTGTGGAACATCTTCCTCAGCCGCCCCGGCGGGTGCCCGGCTTCCCGGATGAAGCCTTCCACAGGGGAGAGGTGCCCATGACCAAGCAGGAGGTGCGGGCGGCGGCGCTGGCCAAGCTGGCCGTGCAGCCCGGCGATACCCTGTGGGATGTGGGCGCGGGCACCGGCAGCGTGAGCGTGGAGCTGGCACTGGCCGCACCCCGGGGGCATGTGTATGCCGTGGAGTGTGACCCGGAGGCCTGCGGGCTCATCCGGCAGAATCGGGAAACGTTCCACGCCTGCAACCTGACACTGGTGGAGGGCTGCGCCCCCGCCGCGCTGGCTGACCTGCCCGCCCCGGATGCCGTGTTCATCGGCGGGACCAAGGGGGGCATGGAGGCTGTGGTGGACACGGTGCTTGCCCGGAATCCGAACGCCCGCATCTGCATCTCTGCCATTGCGCTGGAAACGCTGAGTGCCGCCGTGGCCGCACTGACTGCCCACGGCCTTGCTACGGAGGTAACGCAGATCGCGGTCAGCCGCACCCGGCCTGCAGGCAGGCTCCACCTGCTGATGGCCAATAACCCCATCTTCCTTATCACAGGAGAACGCAAATGATCCAATTTCTTGTGGCCGCGCCCTGTTCCGGCAGCGGCAAAACCACACTGACCTGCGCCCTGCTGGCGGCGCTCAAGCGGCGGGGGCAGGACCCCTGCTCCTTCAAGAGCGGGCCGGACTATATCGACCCCATGTTTCACCGGGCCGTGCTGGGGGTGGAGAGCCACAACCTCGACCTGTTTTTCTCCGCACCGGAGACGGTGCGCGTGCTCTATGCGCAGGCCGCCGCCGGGCACGGGGCAGCCGTGTGCGAGGGTGCCATGGGCTTTTACGATGGACTGGGCGGCGTGAGTGATACCGCCAGTGCCTGGCATCTGGCCGATACGCTGGGCCTGCCGGTGCTGCTGGTGGTCCAGCCCAGAGGGGCCAGCCTGACGCTGGCGGCCCAGATCAACGGGCTGAAGCAGTTCCGCACCCCCAGCCATCTGGCGGGCATCCTGCTCAATGACTGCGCCCCCCATCTGTATGCTCTGCTGGCTCCCATGCTGGAACGGGAGACCGGCCTGCCGGTGCTGGGCTATCTGCCCCACCTGCCGGATGCCGCCCTTGAGAGCCGCCACTTAGGCCTGAAAACTGCCGGGGAGATCGCGGACTTACAGCAGAAGATCAACCGAATGGCCGATGCGCTGGTGATGGATTGGGAGAAGCTGTCTGCCCTGACCGAGTGCGCAGCACCTTTGGTGTACACCGATAGGTTCCCCCTTGCGGGAGAGCTGCCGCCCCAGGGGGCAGAGGAACAGCGCCCCCGCGTTTCCATTGCCGTTGCAAGGGATGCGGCGTTTTGCTTCACCTACGCCGAAACGCTGGAAGCACTGGAGCGGGCGGGGGCGGAGCTCTGCTGGTTCAGCCCCCTGCAGGACTCCGCCCTGCCGGAGCAGATCGGCGGGCTCTATCTGCCCGGCGGCTACCCGGAGCTGTATGCCGGGCAGTTGAGCGCGAATCGCTCCATGCTGGCCTCTGTGCGCCGGGCTGTGGAGCGCGGTCTGCCCACGGTGGCCGAGTGCGGGGGCTTTCTCTATCTGGGCCAGAGCCTGGAGGATGCCAACGGGGAACGCTGGCCCATGGCAGGTGTCCTGCCGGGGCAGGGCTTCCGGGTGGGGCGGCTGGTGCGGTTTGGATACGCGGCATTGACTGCCCACGCCGACAGTATGCTGTTCCGCGCCGGGGAGCGTCTGCCGGTGCACGAGTTCCACCACTGGGATTCCACAGACAACGGCACCGGCTTTACCGCCGCAAAGCCCAACGGGAAGCAATGGGACTGCGGCTTTGCAAATGAACATTTCTATGCGGGCTTCCCGCATTTGTATTGGGCGGGCACGGCCCTGCCCCGGCGGTTCGTGGATGCCGCCGCACACTATCATCAAGAGGAACAGGACCAATGACAGAGCTTGAACTGAAACAGCTTCTTTCCAGGATCACCCGGCCGGACGAGACCGCCCGCACCGCCGCCCACGCCCACTGGGTCAGCCTTGCAAAGCCGCTGGGCGGGCTGGGCAGGCTGGAGACCATGCTGGAGGATGCCGCCGCCCTGACCGGCACGGCAGAGCTGGCGTTTTCCCGCCGGGCCGTGCTGGTGCTCTGCGCCGACAACGGCGTGGTGGCGCAGGGCGTGAGCCAGACGGACCAGAGCGTGACCCGGGCCGTGGCCGAGAACCTTGCCGCCCGGCGCACCAGTGTCTGCCAGATGGCAAAAACGGCCCGCTGCGAAGTGGTGCCTGTGGACCTTGGCATGGCCGGGGAGCCGGTGCCCGGGGTGCGGAACTGCCGCATTGCCGCCGGGACGGCGGATTTCACCACCGGCCCTGCTATGACCCGCCAGCAGGCGGTGGATGCCATTGCGGCGGGCATGGGGCTTGTCCGGGCGCAGAAGGCGGCGGGGGTGCAGCTGCTGGCCACGGGGGAGATGGGCATCGGCAACACCACCACCTCCAGCGCCGTGGCTGCTGTTCTGCTGGGTCAGCCCGTGGAGCGGATGACAGGCCGGGGCGCGGGCCTTTCGGATGCAGGACTTGCCCGCAAGCTGGATGCCATCCGGCGGGGCATTGCGCGGAATCGGCCCGATGCCGCTGACCCTCTGGACGTGCTTTCCAAGCTGGGCGGGTTCGACATCGCCGGGCTGTGCGGTGTTTTTCTGGGCGGTGCACTGGAAGGCCTGCCCGTGCTGATGGATGGCTTCATCAGCGGGGTGGCGGCGCTGTGCGCGGTGCGGCTCTGCCCCGCCGCGGAAAAGGCCGTGTTTGCCAGCCACTGCTCCACCGAACCGGCAGCAAGGCTGGTGCTGGAAGCGCTGGGCAAAGCGCCCCTGCTCACCGCCGGGCTCCATCTCGGCGAGGGCACCGGAGCGGTGGCAAGCATCCCGCTGTGGGATATGGCGCTGGCCGTTTACCGCGATTGCTATTCCTTCACGGAGGGCGGCATCACGCCGTACGCCCCCCAATGCTGACGCTGGTATTGGGCGGTGCCGCCAGCGGCAAGAGCGGGTATGCCGAGAGCCTGGTGCTGAAAACCGCGCTCCCGCGCTATTACATCGCCACCATGCAGGTGTGGGATGCCGAGTGTGCCGCCCGGGTGGAAAAGCACCGGAAGATGCGGGCGGCAAAGCAGTTTGAGACCGTGGAGTGCCCCCTGCATCTGGAGAACATCCGTCTGCCTGCCCGGGGAACTGTGCTGTTGGAGGATCTGGGCAACCTGACCGCCAACGAGCTCTACGACCCCGCCGGGGCGGGAGAAAATGCGGCTTCGGCCATTTTGGAAGGACTGGACCAATTGGCCGGACAATGCGCGCACCTCATTGTGGTCTCCAACGAGGTGTTCAGCGGCGGTGCCGACTACGCAGGCGACACCGGGCGCTACCTGAAAGCGCTGGCGCAGGTGAACAATGCCCTTGCCGCCCGGGCTGACCATGTGGTGCGGGTGGTGTGCGGCATCCCGGTCTATTATAAAGGAGTGGAAAAATGATTGGATTGCAGACCATTGCAGTGGCCTTTGCCATGTTTTCGGCCCTGCCGGTGCCGCAGTTCGCGTGGAACCAGAAAAACATGCGGTATGCCATGTGTGCCTTCCCGCTCATCGGGGTGGTCATTGGTGGGCTGTGGTGCCTGTGCGGCGCTCTGCCCCTGCCGATGCCCGCAAAGGCGGCGGGGTTCTGCCTGATCCCGGTCTGGGTCACGGGCGGCATCCATCTGGATGGCTATGCCGACACCTGTGATGCCCTTTCCAGCTATGGCGACCGGGAAAAGAAGCTGGAGATCCTCAAAGACCCCCACTGCGGTGCCTTTGCGGTGATCCGGCTGTGCAGTTATTTTGCGGCCTACCTTGCCCTTTGCGCCTGCGTGGACTTTACGCCCCGGGTGGGCCTGTGCTGGACACTGGCCCTTGTGCTGGAACGGGCCCTCTCGGGCCTGGCCGTGGCATCGTTCCCGATGGCAAAGAACACAGGCCTTGCCCACACCTTTGCCACGGCGGCGGATCGAACTACTGTCCGCCGGGTGCTGATGGTGCTGGCCGCTCTGCTCAGCGCCGCCCTGCTGGCACTGGGCGGCTGGGCGCTGGTGCTGGCGGCGTTGCTGGTGTTTGCACGCTATCATGTTGTTTCGGACAAGCAGTTTGGCGGCATCACCGGCGATCTGGCCGGGTGGTTTTTGCAGAAAGCCGAGCTGTGGATGCTGGCGGCGCTGTGTGCCTGCCAGTGGGGAGGACTGTTATGATCTTTATCACCGGGCCGCTGTACAGCGGCAAGCGCACCTTTGCCCAGCGCCTGCCCGGCACCCGCATTGCGGAGGTGCAGGCCCTGGCCGCAGAGGCCGAGGATCTGGAAAAGCTTGCGGAGGAGCTCTCCGCTTATGATATCGTGATGGCCACCGAGGTGGGCGGCGGCGTGGTGCCCATGGACGCAGGGGAGCGGGCCGCCCGGGAAGCCGCCGGGCGGCTGGCCTGCCTGCTGGCGGCCCGGGCCGGGTGCGTGGTGCAGATGTTCTGCGGCATCCCCACAGTATTGAAAGGAGAACTGCCCCCATGCTGATCTATCTTCTGCGCCACGGCCTGACGGCCTACAACGCCGAAAAGCGCTATCAGGGCCAGCGGGATATCCCCCTGTGCCCTGCGGGCCGCGCCCAGCTGCGGCAGGCTGACCTCCGGCCGGAAACGGTCTATATCACCCCGCTCTGCCGCACCCGGCAGACCGCGGAGGTGCTCTTCCCGGGTGCAAGGCTCGTGGAGGTGAAAGACCTGCAGGAGATGTGCTTCGGCAGCTTTGAGGGCCGCAATTTCATTGAGATGGAGCACGACCCGGATTATCTGGCCTGGGTGAACGCCAACTGCGAAAGCCCCTGCCCGGACGGCGAGACCAAGGCTGTCTTTTCGGAGCGGGTGTGCAGGGCCTTTGCCGCACTGGTAGACAGGGCCCTTGCCGATGGGGAAGAGACACTGGTCATTCTGGCCCACGGCGGCACCCAGATGGCTGCCATGGAGCGCTACGCTCTGCCCCATGCGGATTATTACCACTGGTGCGCCCCCAACGCGGGCGGCTACGTTCTGGATGCAGGAGATTGGGCGGAGCAGCAGGTGCTGCACCTGCTGAAGACTGTGCAGTACACAAAGGAGGATGCCCGATGATCGAATACGCAGTACTCGGCGGTTTTGTGCTGGACTGCCTCTTCGGCGACCCGGCCTGGCTGCCCCACCCGGTGGTGTACATGGGCAAGGCCATCTCGGCGCTGGAAAAGCGCCTGCGGGCCCGCCTGCCCAAAACGCCTCAGGGGGAACTGCTGGGCGGGGCCATTGTGGCGTTCTGCCTGCCGGTGGGCACCTTTCTGCTGACGAGCCTTGTCTGCCTGGGGGCTGCCCGTGTCAGCCCGTGGCTGGGGCTGGCCGTCCAGATGTTCTGGTGCGGGCAGGCACTGGCCGCAAAGGGGCTGGCGCAGGAGAGCACCAATGTCTACCGGGAACTGGTCAAGCCCGACCTGCCTGCCGCCCGCAGGGCGGTCAGCCGCATCGTGGGGCGGGACACCCAGGATCTGACGCTGGAGGGGGTGACCAGGGCCGCTGTGGAAACGGTGGCCGAAAACGCCAGCGACGGCGTGATCGCGCCCCTGCTCTATATGCTCATCGGCGGAGCACCGCTGGCCCTGACCTACAAGGCCATCAACACGATGGACAGTATGCTGGGCTACAAAAACGAAAAATACCTCTACTTTGGCCGCATCCCGGCCAAACTGGACGATGCGGCAAATTACCTTCCCAGCCGCCTTGCCGCCCTGCTGTGGATGGCTGCTGCGGCCTTTACGCACAATGACGCAAAAGGGGCGTGGAAGATCTGGCGGCGGGACCGCCGCAACCACGCCAGCCCCAACAGCGCCCAGACCGAGAGCGCCTGCGCCGGTGCGCTGGGGGTGCAGCTGGCCGGGCCCGCCTATTACTTTGGCGAATACTACGCCAAGCCCACCATCGGCGATCCGCTGCGTCCCATTGAACCGGAGGATATCCTGCGTGCCAACCGGATGATGTACGTGGCAAGCGCCTTTGCACTGGCGTGGGGCGTGGCAATACGGGCTATTTTGTAACGACCTCGCCCTCTCAGTCATGCCTTGCATGACAGCTCCCCCAAAGGGGGAACCAGGAACTGATATCCATAACCATCCGGGAAAAGGAGAACGAAGATGCAACTGGTACATGGCGGCGATTGGGCCGGTTATCGGGCCGAGTTCGGGCGGGATGCGCTGGATTTTTCGGCCAACGTCAGCCCGCTGGGCCTGCCGGAAGGGGTGGCCCGGGCCATCACGGCGGCATTGCCCACGGCGGACCGCTACCCCGACCCCCTGTGCCGGGAGCTGCGGGCAAAGCTGGCGCTCCATGAGGGGGTGCCGGCAGAGCAGATCCTCTGCGGCAATGGGGCGGCAGACCTCATCTTCCGGCTGGTCTGGGCCAAAAAGCCCCGCCGGGCGCTGGTCACCGCACCCACCTTTGCGGAGTATGCCACTGCGTTGGAAAGCATCGGCTGCACGGTAGGACGCTTCTTTTTGCGGGAGCAGGAGGACTTTGCGGTCACGGATGCGTTCTGTGCGGCCATCCGCCCGGGGGTGGATATGGTGTTCCTCTGCCAGCCCAACAACCCCACCGGCCAGCTGACGGCCCTGCCGCTGGTGGAGCAGATCCTCCACCGCTGCGCGGCGTGCGGCACCCTGCTGGTGGTGGACGAATGCTTCCTCGATTTCCTGCCCGACCATGCCCTGCACACGGCAAAAGGTCTGCTGGGGGAGGGAGATCTGGTCATCCTGAAAGCCTTCACCAAGCTTTACGGCATGGCGGGCGTGCGGCTGGGCTATGCCCTGAGTGCCGACACGGCGCTGCTGGAACAGATGCAGGCCTGCGGCCAGCCCTGGGGCGTGTCCAGTCTGGCGCAGGCGGCGGGCCTTGCCGCACTGGAGGAGACTGCGTATGTGGAAAATGTCCGGGCCCTCATTGCCGAACAGCGGCCCCGCCTGACGGCCGGGCTGCGGGCGCTGGGCCTGCGGGTGCTGGACGGCAGGGCAAATTACCTGCTGTTTCAGGCCCCGGAGACGCTGGGAGAAGCCCTGCGGCAAAGGGGCGCTGTGCTGCGCAGCTGTGCGAACTACCCCGGGCTGGGCCCTGGCTGGTACCGCACCGCCGTGCGCACCGGACCTGAAAACGAACAGCTTTTGAAACTTCTTGCGGAGGTGCTGGAATGAGCAAGGCAAAGTGCATCATGGTGCAGGGAACCATGAGCGGTGCAGGCAAAAGCCTGCTGTGCGCCGCCCTCTGCCGCATTTTTGCGCAGGACGGTTACCGCGTGGCTCCCTTCAAGAGCCAGAACATGGCGCTGAACAGCTTTGTCACCCGGGATGGGCTGGAAATGGGCCGGGCACAGGTGGTGCAGGCGCAGGCCGCAGGCATCGAGCCGGATGTGCGGATGAACCCCATCCTGCTCAAGCCCAGCAGTGACGTGGGCAGTCAGGTCATCGTGAACGGCGAGGTGCGGGGCCAGATGTCCGCCGCCGCCTACTTCAAAATGAAAAGAGCGCTCATCCCGGAGATCCTCTCGGCCTACAACAGTCTGGCCGAAACCGTGGACATCATCGTCATCGAGGGGGCCGGAAGCCCGGCGGAGATCAACCTGAAGGCGGATGATATCGTCAACATGGGCCTTGCCCGGCTGGTGGATGCCCCTGTTCTGCTGGCGGGAGACATCGACCGGGGCGGTGTGTTTGCCCAGCTGTACGGCACGGTGGCGCTGCTGGAGCCAGAGGAGCGCGCCCGCATCAAGGGGCTGCTCATCAATAAATTCCGCGGCGATGTGGAGATCCTGCGCCCCGGCCTTGCGATGCTGGAAGAAAAAACGCAGCTGCCGGTGCTGGGGGTCGTGCCCTACCTGAAGGTGGACATTGAGGACGAGGATTCCCTTTCCACCCGGCTGGATGTGGGCAAAACGGTCCACCCGCTGGATGCGGCCATCCTCCGCCTGCCGCACATCTCCAACTTTACCGATTTCATGCCGCTGGAGCAGCATCCGCTGCTGGGCGTGCGGTATGTGCAGAATACCCGCCAGCTGGGCACACCGGATCTCATCATCCTGCCCGGCACCAAGAACACAGTGGATGACCTGCTCTGGCTGCGGCAGTCCGGGCTGGAAGCAGCCCTGTTGAAGCTGGCGGCCAGCGGCACGCCGGTGCTGGGAGTCTGCGGCGGGTATCAGATGCTGGGCGAGACGCTGGCCGACCCTGAGGGCACGGAGAGCGGTACGGTGCAGACCGTGCGGGGGCTGGGGCTGCTGCCCACCCACACGGTCTTTACCGGTCAGAAGCACCGCACCCAGGACACTGCCGCCGTGACCGCCGCCCCCTTTGCGGGTGCGGCCCTGACCGGATATCAGATCCACACCGGCCGCACCGAGGTGCAGGGTGTGCCCTTCTGCACACTGGCAGACGGCACACCCGAGGGCTGCGTGCAGGACAATGTGTTCGGTACCTACCTGCACGGCCTGTTTGATACCGGGGAGCTTACCGAGAAACTGGTGACCCTGCTCTGCCGGCGCAAGGGCATTGCGCCGGACAGCGCGGCCCTCATCCCGATGGAGCAATACCGCCAGCAGCAGTTTGACTTGCTGGCCGATGGCGTGCGCGGCGCGCTGGATCTGGATGCCGTTTACGCGGCCATGGGGTTGGAGAACCCGCGGAGGAATGCACAATGATCCCACAACATCATCTGCCCGCCGACATTGAGCGGACAAGCCTTTCCATCATCACGGCAGAGCTGGAAGCGCAGGGCCTGACCCCGCCGCCCGAGACTGCCGCTGTGGTCAAGCGGGTCATCCACACCACCGCCGACTTTGACTATGCGAAAAATCTGCGCTTCACGCCGGGGGCTGTGGCAGCAGGTGTGGCCGCCCTGCGGGCCGGGACCCCTATCATCACCGACACCAACATGGCGCTTTCGGGCATTTCCAAGCCTGCCCTTGCCCGGCTGGGCGGCAGTGCCCTCTGCTATATGGCGGACCCTGAGGTGGCGCGGATCGCAGCCGAGACCGGAACCACCCGGGCAGTGGCTTCCATGCACCGCGCGGCGCAGGAGCACCCCGGGGCCATTCTTGCGGTGGGCAATGCCCCCACCGCCCTGCTGACCATTGCGGAAGAGATCGAGGCCGGGCTGCGGCCTGCCCTGGTCATCGCCGTGCCGGTGGGGTTTGTGAATGTGGTGGAAAGCAAGGAAGCGCTGTTTGCCGCCTGTGCCGCCAACGGCGTGCCTGCCATCGCGGCCATGGGCCGCAAGGGCGGAAGCACCGTGGCCGCTGCAGTCTGCAACGCCCTGGTCTACTCTGCCGCCGAGATGCTGGACCCAGCGGCAAGAGGGTGGAAATAGGGTGGAACCGGTACAAACGCCCCTTTTTACGCTTTTGCTTGACTTTTTGGCAGAAACAAGGTATCGTTTATCTGTATGACGATTGATATATGAGTGGAAGCTTTGCGTGAAAAAGGAAGCATTATGGCACAGACGATTTTAGAAGAAAAGAAGAAATCACGGCTGATGACAGAGGGCAGCATCTGGAAGAGCATCCTGCTCTTCTCGGTGCCGCTGATCCTGGGCAACATGCTGCAGCAGCTGTACAACACCGCCGATTCCATCATCGTGGGCAACTTTGTGGGCAGCAACGCGCTGGCAGCCGTCGGCTCCAGCGGCTCGCCCATCTTCCTGCTCATCGGGTTCAGCCAGGGCATTGCCGTGGGTGCCGGTGTCGTGGTGTCCCAGTTTCTGGGAGCTAAGGACAGGGAGGGCGCGCACACTGCGGTGCACACCTCGCTGGCCCTTTCGGCCATTCTGGGCACGATCCTGACCGTGTGCGGCATTGCCGTCAGCCGGGCTCTGCTCACCGCCATGAACACCCCCGCAGAGGTGCTGGAGGATGCGGTGCTCTATATACGGCTCTATTTTGGCGGCGTGCTGTTCAGCGTGGTGTATAACATGGCGGCCGGTATCCTGAACGCTGCCGGCAACTCCAAGCGGAGCCTGCTCTACCTGGGCGTTGCCTCCATCACCAACATCGTCCTCGACCTTGTTCTGATCGCCGGATGCAGGATGGGCGTGGCCGGTGCGGCCATTGCCACCGATATCAGCCAGCTGGTGTCCTGTGTGCTCTCCCTGCGCTTTCTGATGCGGGTGGAGGACGATTACCGCGTGACGGCAAAGGAAGTGCGCGTGCACAAAAAGATGGCGGTCCGCATCATCAAGGTGGGCCTGCCCACCGGTATCCAGAATATGGTCATCTCCCTTTCCAATGTGCTGGTGCAGGTCAGCGTCAACGGCTATGGTGCCGCTGCCATGGCAGGCTTTGCCGCCTATATGAAGGTGGATGGCTTCAACATTCTGCCTGTGCTGAGCTTCGGCATGGCGGCCACCACCTTTGTGGGCCAGAACTTTGGTGCGGGCAAGATCGACCGTGTCAAAAAGGGCACCTTTGTCACCCTGGGCATGTGCATCGTTTACACCATCCTGACCGGCATCCTGCTGCTCGCCTTCCAGGACCCCATCATGCACCTGTTCACCGGCGATGAAACGGTCGTTGCCTACGGCAAGATCTGTATGCTCTATTTCTGCCCCTTCTACTGGATGCTGGGCATCCTGCAGGGCCTTGCCGGTACGGTGCGCGGCACCGGCAAGAGTGTGCCGCCCATGGTGGTGCTGCTGATCTCCCTGTGCCTGTTCCGCATCGTCTGGATCCAGTTTGCCCTGCCCCTGTTTGCGGGCATTGAAGGCGTGCTGCTGGTCTATCCGGTGTCCTGGGCTGTGGGTGCAGTGTTGATGGTGCTCTACGCCTGGAAGGGCAAATGGATGCAGCTGCCGGAAGCAATTTCGTAAATCAAGCGCACCCGATCCCCCGGTGAAAGTGCATTTTATACAAAAAGTAACGTATGAATGCATAAAATATTCGGGGGGGGGGCTAAAAAATCTGCGAAAATCAGTTGATTTTTGCCGAAAAATGCCGTATACTGAATTATAGTTTCAAATCGAACGACAGACTTCGACAAAAGGGGCTGATGAGATGGAGTGCACGCAGGCAGAGGCCTTTGAACAGTATATTCGGGATCTGCGCGTTGTGCGCTCGATCTCCCGGCCCAGCTTTCCGGAGGGCAAAGCTCCCGCTGCCGTGCTGGAAGAGATCCAGACCAACGCGCTGAGATGCAATGCCCTGATGCGGCAGAATGAGGCACTGCTGGCGCAGTTTGTCTACGACCGCGACCCTGCCTCCCTGACCGAAACGGATATCCAGGGACTGAGTGCCTTTGCGGGCAGGCTGTTCAACTATGCGAACAGCGAGGATATGGGCGTGGCGTTCAAGGTGCATCAGCTGCTGCTGGCAGCGGCCCGCAGCCGGGAAGACGTGCCCATGATCGTCAGGGAGCTGTACTACACGGGCATCACCCTGCATTATATGAACGTCCGGGATGAGGGAACTGGCATCAACCTGTTGGGAGATGCGATCCAGGTCTATTTTACGGAAGCTGCTGAATATATGTCACGGTATGAACAGCTGGACAGGAATACCCGGCAGTATCTCATCCGCTGTGTGGGCAACACCCGGCTGGGGATGTCCCGCGGCACCCATGCGGAAAGCTGCCGGTATCTGGAGCGGTTCCGCCGCGCAATGGAGGTCATCCAGTCTGCGCATTACCATGCACTGGACCCGGAGTTCCCCTGGGAAAGCTACATCTATTCCATGCACATGGACCGCATGACCCTGCTGACCCACCTGCGGCAGGAGGAGGATCCCGAGGTGGCGCGGCAGGTGCTGGAATCGGCGGAATACATCTGGACGCACAAGAAGAAACACAAGGGCCCGGATGCACGCCTGCAGAACTGGCGGGTGCCCTACTTTTATGCCGCTGCCCGCTACCATGCCGGGGTGGGCAGCCTGGAAGACGTGGTCAAGATCCTTCTGGAATCGGCGGGAAGCGTGGCGCAGGATGATTATTCTGCCGAGGCCATCAACCGGAAGCTGGTTCTGGCGACCTATCTTTCGGTCTATGCAGAACGTCTGGACGAGGCGGGAGCACAGAGGTATCGTGCAACCGTGGAGCAGGTACGCCGTTCTGCGTATCAGTATCTGGAACAGATGCCGGCCAGCCAGTATCCCCGTGTGGTAAACTCTGCCGCTTGGGAGTTGAGCAAGATCAACACCAGCTCAGATGAAACGGCGAACCGCCGGATGCTGGGCAGTATCCTGGCCGGGCACAAGCCGACCTATGTCCACTCGCTGATGGTGGCAGAGCTGACCCGTGCCCTGCTGCATCGGCAGATCGAGACAAGGCCCGAAACACTGGTTGGCCTGCTGGGCTGCAGGAGCGCGGCCGAGGTGCAGGCCCGGCGGGAAGAACTCTGCCAGACGGCCTATGAGTGCGGCCTGTACCACGACCTTGGCAAGTGTGCTGTTCTGATGTACATCGACAACAACGCCCGCCGCCTGCTGGATGAGGAGTTTTTCTGCATCCAGAGCCACCCAGGGATCGGCGCTGCCATTCTGAATAGAATGGGCTGCGGAAGAACGCTGGCCCCGGCGGCACTCTATCACCACTGCTATTACAACGGCAAGGGCGGATATCCCAATGATGTACCCTCCTGCCCGCCGGAGATCAAGGGAATCGTGGATGCGCTGAGCGTGGCAGACTCGCTGGATGCCGCCACCGATAATATCGGCCGGTGCTACAACCTTGCCAAGCCCTTCCGCACGCTGCTGGAAGAGCTGCGGGCCCAGAGCGGCACCCGCTATGCGCCCAATGTGGTCGCCCTGTTCGAGGATGAGCGTTTCTGCCAGCAGCTGGCAGAGAACACGGATGCCGAGCGCAAAAGGGTGTATCTGCAGGTGTATCACGCCGGAAGTGAAGAAAAATAAACGACCCTCTCTATCATTGCTTCGCAGTGCCACCTCCCCAAAAAGGGAGCGGGCATACGTCAGCGTGATAAAGAGGGTCGTTTTTTTGTTTAAGTCAGGATGAAGCTTTCCCAGTCCACCCTGCCGGTGCAGTTCAGCCGGAAGAAGAGCGGAAAGGTTCCTGCCGGGGCAGAAAAGCTGCCCTGTACCTCCTGCCAGTCCGTGCTGGCGGGGAAGGTGACCTCGGCGGATTTCCGGGTGCAGGCCTCGTCCAGATAGACGGCCATGCTGCCCGGTGCGCTGGCCCGCAGGCGCAGGGTGAGCCAGGAAGCATCCCCCAGTGCGAAGTACTTGAACCCTGCCAGTGTGCCGTCCTGCATATTGGCGATATAGTGCAGGCTGTCCTCCCGCTTGCCGCTGGAGGCAGGCTCTTCAAAAATGTGGGGCTGGGTGTCCCGCGCACACTTGCGGATGGTGAGCCGCTCTTTGCCGATGGTCTCGTGGATCAGGTTGCAGGCGTAACAGGCATTGTAGCTGCCGATGCCGGGCAGCGGCCCGCCGTTCAGGCCGCAGCTCGTGATCTCAGCCTGGTGAAAATGGCCCTCCGCATCCAGCACAACGGGTTCGGCACAGCCCTGGCGGCAGCACTCGATGCCGTGGGTCTGGCGGTGATAGAAGATGTACCACTGCCCATCCAGCTGGACAAGGCCGCCGTGGGTGTTGCCATAGGGGGACTTGGGCGTGGTGTTGCCGTTCCATCCGATGTCTGCATTGGAAACGAGGACCCCGCCATACCGGTAGCCGGTCAGCGGCTGGTCGGAGACAGCATAGCACAGGTCGTGGCTCTGCTCAGAGGAATACACAAGGTAATACCGTTTGCCGATTTTCCGGGGAGAAGAGGCTTCGTAGAAGCCGTGGCCCTCAAAGCCGGTGCCAGCGGTGGCCTGACAGCCGGGCAGCACCTCAAAAGGCCCGGCCTTGATGGTATGCATATCCGGCTCCAGCTCAAAGCCCAGACTGTACTTGCCCAGCTTGAGTGCCCATGGGAAATCCGGTGTGGGGCAGAAGCCGATGTAGAGATAGATCCGGCCATCGTCGTCCACCAGCACGCCCGGGTCGAACATCTTGGTGGCGGGTATGGTGCCATCCGGGAAAGTCACGTTGCACAGATAGGTGAAGGGCCCCTGCGGCGTGTCGCTGACAGCGACCTCACAGGAATCGTACTTTCCACGATTATAATACAGATAGTACCGTCCATCGGGGCCCTGCACGCAGTCGGGAGCGGCAAGGTTGCCGCCTTCTTTCAGTGATGCTGTGGTGGCGGTGTAGGGATAGCTGTTGCCCTCGTATTTCCAGCTGCCCAGATCATCCAGCGGGGCACTCCACACAACGTAATCGCCCTCGCAGAACTGAGTGGAGCCTGCCACATCGTGACTGCCGTAGACATAGAGCCGGTCGCCCCAGATATGGGGCTCACCGTCCGGGACATACTCCCACAGGGGCAGATAGGGATTCATGGCGGGATGCTTCATTCAAATACCTCCTTGCAAAAAAGGAGCCCTCCGGTGCTCACGCAGTTTACCCCGAAAAGCAGGGGGGTCCCTGATGCGTGAGCCACCGAAGGGCTCCATCTTTTGTTTGATTTTATTAAATCAGATGCATAAGGCTTTGTCAAGCACCAACGGCTGTATCGCTTCAGCCGGGGTAGCGGCTCACTTCCAACAGTTCCTCCGCCCGGCGGACCTGTTCCGCCGTGGGGGGAACGGCATCGGGCAGGGGATAGGAGATGCCCAGCTTCTGCCACTTGAACAGCCCCAGCGTGTGGTAGGGCAGCACCTCCACCCGCTGCACCGTTTTCAGGCTGCGGATGAAATCTGCGGTCCTGCGCAGGCCCTCCTCGTCATCGGTGAGGCCGGGCACCAGCACATGCCGGATCCAGAGCGGAACGCCCAGATCAGAGATGTGCCGTGCCATGGCTAAGATGTTGGCATTGTCCCTGCCGGTAAGCTGACGGTGCTTCTCCGGGTCGATCTCCTTGAGATCCAGGATCACCAGACTGGTGGAAGCCATCAGGGTATCGAAGGCGGCCAGGTAGGCGGGGTCATCGGGCTGGAACGGCTGGCCGGCCGTGTCCAGCGCGGTGTGCACCCCCTTGGCGCGCGCCAGCTGGAAGAATTTTGTCAAGAAGCCCATCTGCCGCAGCGGCTCGCCGCCGCTGACGGTGATGCCACCCTTCTTGCCCCAGTAATTGCGGTAGCGCCAGACGTGCTGGAACAGCTTCTCCGGAGACCATTCCGTGCCGCCCTCAGCGCTCCACGTTTCGGGGTTGTGGCAGTATTTGCAGCGCAGGGCACAACCCTGCAGAAAGACAACGAACCGGACACCCGGCCCGTCCACTGAGCCGAAGCTTTCCAGCGAGTGGACGAGACCGACAGGGTCACAGTGCGGCATGGCAGGTACGGGAGATCACGTCCATCTGCTGCTCGCGGGTCAGGTCGATGAACTTGACCGCATAGCCGGAGACGCGGATGGTGAAGTTGGCGTATTCTTCCTTTTCGGGGTGCTCCATGGCATCCAGCAGCTTCTCCTTGCCGAACACGTTCACGTTCAGGTGATGTGCACCCTGATCGAAGTAGCCGTCCAGCACCTGCACCAGGTTCTCCTTGCGCTCCTCCTCGCTGTGGCCCAGAGCCTCGGGGTTGATGGTCTGGGTGTTGGAGATGCCGTCCAGAGCCCAGTGGTAGGGCA
>ENA-OVGC01000509-OVGC01000509.1-human-gut-metagenome-genome-assembly--contig:-NODE-509-length-35488-cov-23.664211_pt1 | contig 35488 bp, 28 predicted proteins | sample MGYA00237768_ERZ505415 | MGnify/ENA primary metagenome ERZ505415 (study PRJEB26158, sample SAMN06016382) | human gut metagenome | biome: human gut; feature: ankylosing spondylitis patient; material...
AATCAGGATGAAAAAATTCTAAAAACACTGATATGTGCTACGATTCTTTTATGATTACCAAGCGAGACGGCTCTAAGGAGAATTTCTCGTTGGAAAAAATCAAGAGTGCCATTCTCAAGGCCTTCGCTTCGGTGGGCGAGCCCATCAATGCAGAGCAGTTGCAGGAGATAGTGGGACGCTTGCGCTTCTGTAATTACATGAGTGTGGAGGACATCCAGAACCAGGTGGAGGTTGCCTTGATGGAAGGCCGCTATTTCAAGGCGGCCAAAGCCTTTATGCTCTATCGGAAACGGCACGAGGACGACCGCGAAACCGCCGACAAGTTGCGTTTCCTCATCAACTACTGCAACTCGGCCAATGCCGCTACCGGCTCGAAATACGACTCCAATGCCAATGTCGAGAACAAGAATATTGCCACGCTCATCGGCGAATTGCCCAAGCAGGGCTTCATCCGGCTGAACCGCCGCCTGCTTTGCGACAAAATCAAGGAGATGTATGGCAAGGAAACTGCCGAGCGTTATCTCTATTTGCTCAAGAACCATTACATTTACAAGAACGACGAAACCAGTCTGGCCAACTATTGCGCCTCCATCACCATGTATCCCTGGTTGCTGGGCGGCACAAAGCCACTGGGCGGCAACAGCACGCCTCCCACCAATCTGAAGTCCTTCTGCGGCGGCTTTGTCAACATGGTGTTCATGGTGTCGTCGATGCTTTCCGGCGCTTGTGCCACACCGGAGTTTCTCATGTATCTCAGCTACTTCCTCTCGAAGGAATACGGAGCCGACTATTATCGCCGCGCCGGCGAGGTGGTGGACCTTTCTACCCGTCAGCGAACCATCGACAAGGTGATTACCGACTGTTTCGAACAGATCGTCTACTCGATCAACCAGCCGACGGGTGCCCGCAACTTCCAGGCCGTCTTCTGGAACGTGGCCTACTACGACCGTTTCTACTTCGAGTCGCTCTTCGGCGAATTCCGCTTCCCGGACGGTTCGCAGCCCCACTGGGAGTCGCTTTCGTGGCTGCAGAAGCGTTTCATGAAGTGGTTCAACCGCGAACGGACCCGGACCGTGCTGACCTTCCCGGTCGAGACGATGGCCCTGCTGACGCGCGACGGCGACGTCATGGACCGCGAATGGGGCGACTTCACGGCCGAAATGTACGCCGAGGGGCACTCGTTCTTCACCTACATCAGCGACAACGCCGACTCGCTCTCGTCGTGCTGCCGCCTGCGTAACGAGATTCAGGACAACGGCTTCAGCTACACGCTCGGAGCGGGCGGCGTCTCGACCGGATCGAAGAGCGTGCTGACGATCAACCTGAACCGCTGCGTGCAGCACGCCGCCCGCAACGGCATGCACTACCTGACCTACCTTGAGGAGGTGACCGACCTGGTGCACAAGGTGCAGACGGCCTACAACGAGAACCTCAAGCGCCTGCAGGCCAAGGGCATGCTTCCGCTGTTCGATGCGGGGTACATCAACCTCTCGCGCCAATACCTCACCATCGGCGTAAACGGGCTGGTCGAGGCCGCCGAGTTCCTCGGAATCCCCATCAGCGACAACGGCGACTACGCCGCCTTCGTGCAGGACGTGCTGGGGCTAATCGAACGCTACAACCACAAGTACCGCTCGAAGGAGCTGATGTTCAACTGCGAGATGATCCCGGCGGAGAACGTCGGCGTGAAACACGCCAAGTGGGACCGCGAGGACGGCTATGCCGTGCCGCGCGACTGCTACAACTCCTATTTCTATGTGGTCGAGGACGACTCGCTGAACATCATCGACAAGTTCCGCCTGCACGGACGCCGCTACATCGAACACCTCACGGGCGGCTCGGCACTGCACATGAACCTCGAAGACCACCTCTCGAAGGAGCAGTACCGCCACCTGCTGCGCGTAGCGGCGCAGGAGGGTTGCAACTACTTCACGTTCAACATCCCGAACACTGTATGCAACGCCTGCGGACACATCGACAAGCGCTACCTGAAGGAGTGCCCCTCGTGCCACTCGCACGACCTGGACTACCTGACCCGCGTGATCGGCTACATGAAGCGCGTCTCAAACTTCTCGGCGGCCCGCCAGCAGGAGGCCTCACGGCGCTATTATGCCAAAGCGGAATAGGGTGATGGTCCGCTACCACAACTTCGACATCGTCTTCGCCGAGATTCCCGACGAAACGACGCTGGCGATCAACATCACCAACTGCCCGAACCGCTGCCCGGGCTGCCACAGCCCCCACCTGCAGCGCGACGGGGGCGAGAGGCTCGATGCGGAGACACTGCAGAGGTTGCTCGACCGCTACGGGCGCTCGGTGACCTGCGTCTGTTTCATGGGCGGCGATGCCGCACCGCACGAGATCGCCCGGCTGGCCGAAACGGTCCGCCGGAACTGTCCGGCGCTGCGCACCGCGTGGTACTCGGGACGCGAACGCCTCCCCGAGGGGTTCGATCTCACCCGGTTCGACTACATCAAGCTGGGTCCCTGGATCGAGGCGCTCGGTCCGCTGACCGCCCCGACGACCAACCAGCGGCTATACCGGATCACACCGGACGGCACGATGAGCGACATCACGGCCCGCTTCCGCCGCAACAGGTGAGCCTCCCCGCCACAGGACAGAAACGCCCCGGTTCGTGTACGAACCGGGGCGTTTTGCCGATCATCCCGCACATGGGCCGGAACGTACACAGGTCAGACCATATCGTCGCCCGTGCGGGCAAAGGTGACGCGCAGCGTCTTGTGGAAGGGGATGAAGCGCGAAATGACCGCAATGACCAGCGCCACGACAAACAACACGCCCAGCATCTCCTTGAGCGAGAGCAGCAGGGCCTGCTGCTGCAGGGTCGTATTGAGCGAATAGGTAGCCATCTGCACGGCATCGCCGTAGCTGTGCCCGCCGGCCAGAGCCGCACCGAACGACTCGCCGTAACGCGAGGCAGCCAGCGGATCAGCCATCGTCACCGTCTCGACCAGCGAATGCATGTACTTCTGTTCCAGCCGGTAAAGCGTATTGCTGTAGAACGACGTGGCCATGATCGGAGCCAGCACCGAACGGAACGTGATGAGGAAGAAGGCGTTCATGAGCAGGAACTTCGGGTTGAGGTCCTCGACGACGAACAGCGCGAAGGCGATGATGAGCGTGAGCATGCCCAGTCCCCGGATGAAGATCGGCAGGTAGAGCATCTCGTAAGTCGTATCGGGCGAGAGGAAGAAATAGAGATACCCGAAGAAGAAGGCGAAACAGGCCATGCCCCCGGCGATCAGGAAACGGAAACGCCACCGCTGCCAGCGGAACCACCAGAAGCAGATGAAGGCCCCGAGCAGATAACCGGGCAAAAGCCAGACGTAGAGCGAATAGGTATGCGAACTGTCCACACGGAGAATCGTCGTGAGGAAGTTCGTCAGCAGCGTGGTGGAGGTGCTGAAGAACATGACGAGCATCATGTAGAGGTACCCGACGATGGCCTTGGGCTGGTAGAGCGGCGCCAGATTGACATAGGGCCGCTCGGCGTGGTACTGGTACCAGACGAAGAAGGCGATCAGCATCGGCGCCAGAACGATGTAGATGCAGATCTTGGGCGAGGACATCCAGTCGAGCACCTTGCCGTAGTTGAGCACATACATCAGCATGAGCAGTCCGGCCGAGATGAGCATCATCTCACGCACGTGCAGCTCGCGGAGCGGCACCGTGCGGTTGGTCCGGTCGTGGCGGAAGCAGACCGCCACGAAGAGGATGGCCACCAGAATGAGGGTCATCATGAAGTAGTACATGTACTTCCAATCGTAGTGGTAGGCCAGTTGCGCCGTGATGAGAATCGAAAGCTGTCCGCCGCCGTAGGTCAGCGGGTAGAAATAGGAGTAGAACTCGCTGCGGACGTTGCGCGGGCTGAAGATCTTCTGTGCATGGCGGATGAACCACAGCATGAGGAACCCCTTCAGGAAGCCGATCACGAAGCTGCAGACGATCAGGATGTCGGAATGCTTCGACGCGGCACATACCCAGCTCAGCACGAACTGCAGCACAAGGTCGCAGATAATGAGCGTCTTGCTGGAGAAGGCATCGAGTATTTTCGGGATGATCGGGTAGGCGATGGCCATGCCGGCCGAGGCGGCATAGTAGCCCATCGTGATGTCCTCGGAATTGGTGCCGAGCGTATAGGAGACCTCGAGCATGCTGCCCGTGTAGGAGCCGTTGAGCAGGATGACCGGCAGGATGACCGAGAAGGTCGTCACCAGCCCGAGCCAGTCGGGAACCCACTTGCGGACCGGAAGTCCGAGCTGCCGCACGTCGGTCATCGCCGGAGGGCTTCGGTTTCGACCATCATGCCCGCGCGCAGCAGGGCCATATCCTCACGCGAGACCCCTTCGAGCTCGATCCGCACGGGAATGCGCTGCTGGACCTTCACGAAGTTGCCGGCCGAATTGTCGGTCGGGACGAGCGAATATTTCGATCCGGTGGCCTCCGAGATGGCCGATACGCGGCCGCGGAAGACCCGTCCCGGGAGGGCATCGACCTTTACGCGGACCTCCTGTCCGATGAAGATGTGGATGATCTGCGTCTCCTTGTAGTTGGCCGTGATCCACTTCTCCTCGCTGCGGACCAGGTAGGAGATCGTCTGTCCGGCCTGCACGTACTGCCCCGGCTCGAGGGTACGGCGTCCCATGTAACCGTCGTAGGGGGCCGTGAGCACGGTGTAGGAGAGGTTCAGCCGCGCAAGGTCCAGATCGGCCTCGCTGCGCAGGATGGCCGCTTCGGCCCCGGTGCGCCGGCGGCTGGTCTCGGCATACTGCGAACGGGCCGCCCGGCGCTGGCTCACGAGCGCATCGTAGCGGGCCTGTGCGGCCTCGTAGGCGGCCTTCTTCTGCTCGAACTGCTGCTCCGAGACCGACTCCTGTGCCAACAGACGCTCGAAACGGTGATAGTCCTGCTCAAGCTGCCAGAGCGTGGCCCGCGCCTCGGCGATGTTGGCCTCCTGCACGGCGATGTTGTTCTCGGAGGTCTCGATGCCGGCATGCAGCACCTCGCGCGACCCCTCGGCATCGAGCTTTGCGGCCTCGGCCTCCTTCACGCGGATCTGGTACTCGCGGTCGTCGAGCACCAGCAGCGTGTCGCCGCGGTGCACGAACTGGTGTTCGCGGAAGCGGACCTCGCGGATGTATCCCGAGACACGGATATTGAGTGGCGCAACATACTGATCGACAAAGGCATCGTTGGTCACCTCGTAGCGCACGTAACGCCAGAAATAGCTTGCCGTCCACCACAGCCCCGATCCGGCCAGAGCGAGGCAAATCAGGTTCAACACGATGTTGCGGACCCTGCGCCTGCGCAAAATCCGATGTTTCTTCTTCAGTTCGTCCGTCATAGTTCCGATATTCGCTACCGCACCGGAGAGAGTGTCCGGGCCGCGCTTTCCGAGGCCGGAAGACCCTCCGACCGGAAACCGCACGGCAAAGATACTCAAAAAACGGGACCCGTCCAAACGTCCGGGTCCCGTCATCTCTTCATCGGAAAGCAATCACTCCGCCTGCATGATATCCGCCAACTCGTCGGTGATGGCCTGCTGACGGCGTTTGTTGTAGGTCAGCGTAAGGTCGCCCAGAAGCTCCTGCGCGTTGTCCGTGGCGGTCTGCATGGCGATCATGCGGGCCGCATGCTCGGCCGTCGCGCTGTCGAGCAGCACCTCGAAGATCCGCATCCGCAACGTATAGGGCAACAGCTCCTCGAGCAGCGTCCGCGGGTCGGGTTCGTAAATATAGTCGGGATGCGCATCCGACCGGGAGGGCTGGTCCGCGGCGTGCTCCGAAGCGGCACCCGCGGCTCCATGCAGATCCGAGAAATCCGCCGGAAGGAAGACCTCCTGCCGGGGCTCCTGGTGTCCCATCGAATGGAAATGGGTGTAGACCAGCACGGCGCGGTCGATCCCACCGGCCTCATAGCGGTCCATAAGCCGCTGTGCGAGTGCCGCGGCATCCCCGCTCGTGGCCTTGGAGGCCAGTTTGCGGAAGTCGTCGCATACGTCGAAACCCGCCTTGCGCGCAGCCTGCGCGATCTTCTCGCCGACGGGCCACACCTCGACCGCCTCGAAGCCCTGCCCGCGGAGCGACTCGACCTCGGCATGCAGCAGCCGGATCACATTGGCGTTGAACGCTCCGCACAACGAGCCGTCCGACGAGACGGCGACCACGACGGCACGCCGCCGGGCCTCGTGCGGCTCGGCCAGCGGCGAGGAGACCTCGAGTTCAGGGTCTGCCGTGAGCGCCGCGGCGATGTCGGCCAGACGCTCGCTGTAGGCGGCCAGCCCCTCGGCCACGTTCTGCACGCGGTGCAGCTTGGCCGAGGCGACCATCTTCATCGCCGAAGTGATCTTCAGCGTGTTGTTTACCGACGCGATGCGCGCCTTTATCTCCTTGAGGGATGCCATGGCGCACTATGCTTTTTTGAGCGAAACGACCACCCGTCCGGCAGCCTCCTCGATCCGGGCACCGATCGACTCGTCGATCTCGCCGCGCCGCAGCGCCTCGAAAACCTCCGGGGAGAGCGTCTCGACGAGCATGCGCTCGAATTCGGCGACTTGTTCGATCGGCACCTCGCGCAGCAGTCCGTGCGTACCGCAATAAAGCACGGCAATCTGCTGTTCGACGGGCATCGGGCTGTACTGCGGCTGGACGAGCAGGCGCGTGTTCTTGCGTCCGCGGTCGAGCACGGCGACCGTCACGGCATCCATGTCGCTGCTGAACTTCGAGAACGACTCCAGCTCGCGGTACTGCGCCTGGTCGATCTTCAGCGTACCGGCCACCTTCTTCATCGCCTTGATCTGGGCGTTGCCGCCCACACGCGACACGGAGATGCCGACATCGACGGCCGGACGGTTGCCCTGGTTGAAGAGGTTCGTATCGAGGAAGATCTGTCCGTCGGTGATCGAAATGACGTTCGTCGGGATGTAGGCCGAGACGTCGCCGGCCTGCGTCTCGATGATCGGCAGGGCCGTGAGCGACCCGCCGCCGCGGACCTTGCCCCGAAGCGACTCCGGAAGGTCGTTCATCTCACGCGCGACCTCCTCCTGTGCGATGATCTTCGCAGCGCGCTCGAGCAGACGCGAGTGGAGGTAGAAGATGTCGCCCGGGTATGCCTCGCGGCCCGACGGGCGGCGCAGGATCAGCGACACCTCGCGGTAGGCCACGGCCTGCTTCGAGAGGTCGTCGTAGACAACGAGGGCGTGGCGCCCCGTGTCGCGGAAGAATTCGCCGATGGCTGCGCCCGCGAAGGGGGCGAAGTACTGCATGGCGGCCGGATCGGAGGCCGTGGCGGCCACGACGATCGTATACTCCATGGCTCCGTGCCGGCGCAGCGTCTCGACGAGCGATGCCACGGTCGAGGCCTTCTGGCCGACAGCCACATAGATGCAGTAGACCGGGTCACCGGCCTCGAAGTTGCGCCGCTGGTTGATGATCGTGTCCACGGCGATGGCCGTCTTGCCCGTCTGGCGGTCGCCGATGATCAGCTCACGCTGACCGCGGCCGATCGGGATCATCGCATCGACGGCCTTCAGGCCCGTCTGCAGGGGTTCGCTCACCGGCTGGCGGAAGATGACGCCCGGCGCCTTACGCTCCAGCGGCATCTCGACCGTCTCCCCGCCGATGGGCCCCTTGCCGTCGAGCGGATCGCCCAGCGGCGTGATCACCCGACCGAGCAACGCCTCACTCACCTGGATCGAAGCCGTATGGCCCGTCCGGCGCACGAGGTCGCCCTCCTTGATCAGGTCCGTGGGTCCCAGCAGCACGGCACCGACGTTATCCTCCTCGAGGTTCATCACCACAGCTTTGATGCCGTTCTCGAACTCGAGCAGTTCGTTCGCTTCGGCGTTCCGGAGTCCGTAGATGCGGACCACGCCGTCGCTCACCTGCAACGTCGTGCCGACCTCGGCATACTGTGCCTCGAGGTCGATACCCTGCAGTTCGGCAAGCAGGACATCCGAAACTTCCGAGGGTTTTATGGTATCCTTGTTCATAACTGACTAAACGATTCTTTGAGGTTTGCTTCCCAACTTGCGGCGCAGCAGCTTGAGCTGTGCCGCGAGGCTCGCATCGATCAGCACGTCGTCGATGCGGAAGACGAAGCCGCCGACCAGTTCGGGGTGCACCTCGCGACGGATGTGCACCTCGCTGTGGGTGCGCGCTTCGGCCACACGGCACAGCCTTTCGACGAACTCCTCGCCGACGGGTGCAGCCGTCTGCAGCACGGCATCGCGGATGTTGTGCCGCTCCTTGTAGAGCCCCCGGTAGGAGTAGAGCATGAAATAGAGGTAATGCTCCCGGTGGTGACGGAGCACCAGCCGGATGAAAGCCCCCAGCGCCGCACACGGCCGCCCGCCGAAACTGCGGCAAACGAATCCGAGCTTCTTTTCGGCCGACAGCACCGGCGAGAAGAGGGCCTCGCGCAGCGTGGCATCCTCACGGTAGCAGCCGATCAGCCGCTTCACCTCGTCGTAGGTGCGCCGCTCCTCGCCGCCGGCCGCGGCATACGCCGCCAGCGCCTTTGCATAACGATTGGCAATCAATCCGGTATACATGGTTTAAGCCTCCTTCTGGGTTTTCCGCCGTTCCATTTCGTCGAGCATCGCCTCGGCAAGCCGCGTCTGCGCCTGCTCGTCGTCGAGTTTCGCGCGCAGCATCTTCTCGGTGACGGCAATCGAGAGCAGCGCCACCTGATGGCGCGCATCCTGCAGGATGGCCTCGCGTTCGGCCTCGGCCTTCGCACGGGCGGCGGCAACGATCCGCTCGCCCTCCTCGTCGGCCTTGCGGCGCGCTTCGCGCAGCAACTGCTCGCGCGTTGCGGCGGCTTCGCGCAGCAGCTCCGTGCGTTCGCGGGCGGCCTTCTCGAGGATCGCATCGCCCTCGGCACGCAGGCTGGCGAGCTTGCGCTCGGCCTCACGCGCCGCGTCGAGCGACGAATCGATGAACTCCTTGCGCGAATCGATCGACCGGAGAATCACCGGAAAACCGAATTTCGCCAGCAGGATGAAGACGACGGCGAACGCAAGGGTCATCCAGAAAAGCAGTCCCGCTTCGGGTTGCAAGAGTCCCATGGTCCGCTAAGTTTTTTGCGGGCTTAAAGCGCCATGAAACAAACGGCAACGGCGAACAGGGCCACGCCCTCGATCAGGGCGGCCACGATGATCATGCTCGTACGCACCTTTCCGGCGGCTTCCGGCTGACGCCCGATGGCCTCCATGGCGGCCGATCCGATCTTACCGATACCAAGCGCTGCACCGATGACAGCGATCGCTGCGCCGAGAGCGGCGCCGACAGTTCCCAATTCCATAATTCTCAACGATTAATTGTTCGACATTTATTTGATTCTTGTTTTTCTATCGGGTTTCATCCTTTCCGGAGGCCGTCTCCCCGTCGGCCGGCTCGCCGTGCTCCTGTGCCAGGCCGATGAAGACGGCCGAAAGCATCGTGAAGACGTAGGCCTGCAGGTAGGCCACCAGCAGTTCGAGGCAGTTCATGAATATGGTCAGCAGCACCGACACCGCAGTCATCGACGAATTGACCGCCGCACCGGCCTCGGCCGTGACGAAAATGACGCACGTCAGGATCAGGATCACGGCATGTCCGGCCATCATGTTGGCAAACAGACGGATCATCAGCGCAAAGGGCTTGGTGAAGATGCCCACCAGTTCGATGAACGGCACGATCGGGATGGGGACCTTGAGCCACGTCGGCACGTCGGACCAGAAGATGTCCTTCCAATAGTGGCGGGTACCGAACAGATTGACGGCCAGGAACGTCGCCACGGCCAGGACCAGCGTCACGGCGATGTTGCCCGTGACGTTCGCACCGCCCGGGAAGAAGGGGATCAGCCCCATGAGGTTGTTCACGAAGATGAAGAAGAAGACCGTCAGCAGGTAGGGTGCGAAACGGCGGTAACCGGCCCCCACGCACGGAGCGATGATGTCATCGACGAGCGACACGACGAGCGATTCGAAGAGTCCGACGAATCCGCGCGGTGCCGGAGAGTCGGCCTTGCGGCCGCGGTAGCAGCGGGCCACGCCGAGGACGATGAGCACGACGATCAGGCTGTTGATGAGCAACCCGGCGACGACCTTCGTGATCGAAAGGTCCAGCGGCCGGAGATCGCTGCCGTCGGCCTGGCGTTCGACGATCTTGCCGGCATGTTCGCCCTCCGTGGCGATGCGCAGCCCCTCGTGTTCGGCGCCGCCGTGCAGGTGCTTCGACGAGAAGCAGTGCCACCCGCTCGACGGACTGCGGACGATTACCGGCAGGGAGAAGGAGAGCTCGTGGCCGCCGATCGACCCCATGTGCCATTCGTAGGCATCGCCGATGTGGCCCAACACGATCTCCTTGACGTTCAGCCCGGCCTCTTCATCCGCCTGCCCGGCATCCGAGGCCGCATCGCCCGATCCACGGGTCACGGAGACGGAGTCGGCGACGGTCTGCACCGCCGGCTCGGCAGCCGGAGAGCCTCCCTGCGGCAGGGCCGGCGCCACGGCCGGCAGCAGCAGTGCGGCCAACGGCAGGAAAAACGCCCGGAAAACAGTATTTGACAATTTTGACATTGCTTTGCAAATCAATTCTTTGCGGCGTCTATTTCAACACACGCTTCAACTTCGTCGCGGCAGACCTTGACGAATCCGCCGACGATTCCGACCCGCTCTTCGCGGCCATCGGCCGCATAGACGATCTCGCCGCGGACAAGTCCCGAAACGAGCGGGGCATGGCCCTGCAGTACGGTAAAGGCCCCCATTTCTCCCGGAAACGAAACCTTCTCGACCGCCGTGCGGCTCACCACTCCCGAAGGGGATACGATCACCAGTTGCAACATGGCCTGCTCCTCCCCGTCAGGATTGTGCCCGGCGAAGCATCTCCTCGCCCTTGCGGATGGCATCGTCGATCGTACCGACATTGAGGAACGCCTGCTCGGGCAGGTGGTCCACCTCGCCGTCGAGAATCATCTTGAAGCCGCGGATCGTCTCCTCGATCGGGATCATCTGTCCCTTGACGCCCGTGAACTGCTCGGCCACGGTGAAGGGCTGCGAGAGGAAGCGCTGCACGCGGCGGGCGCGGTTTACGGTCAGACGGTCCTCGTCCGAGAGCTCGTCCATGCCCAGGATGGCGATGATGTCCTGCAGCTCCTTGTTGCGCTGAAGGATCTGCTTGACGCGCTGCGCCACGGTATAGTGCTCTTCGCCCACGATGTTCGGGTCGAGGATGCGCGACGACGACTCGAGGGGATCGACGGCGGGGTAGATACCCAGCTCGGTGATCTTGCGGCTCAGGACGGTCGTGGCATCAAGGTGCGTGAAGGTCGTGGCCGGAGCGGGGTCCGTGAGGTCGTCGGCCGGAACGTAGATCGCCTGCACGGAGGTGATCGAACCGTGTTTGGTCGAGGTGATGCGCTCCTGCATCTGACCCATCTCGGTGGCCAGCGTCGGCTGATAGCCCACGGCCGAAGGCATGCGGCCCAGCAGGGCCGAGACCTCCGATCCGGCTTGCGTGAAGCGGAAGATGTTGTCGATGAAGAAGAGGATGTCCTTCGACTGTCCCTCGCTGCCGCTGTCGCGGAACGACTCGGCGACGGTCAGTCCCGACAGGGCCACCGAAAGACGCGCCCCGGGAGGTTCGTTCATCTGGCCGAACACGAGCGTGGCCTGCGAACGGGCCACCTCGTCGTAATCGACCTTCGAAAGGTCCCAGTGCCCCTCGTCCATGCTCTTGCGGAAGGCGTCGCCATAGCGGATCACACCCGAAGTGATCATCTCGCGCAGCAGGTCGTTGCCCTCGCGCGTACGTTCACCGACACCGGCAAAGACCGAGAAGCCGTTGTGTTTCTTGGCGATGTTGTTGATCAGCTCCATGATGAGCACCGTCTTGCCCACACCGGCGCCGCCGAACAGACCGATCTTGCCGCCCTTGACGTAGGGTTCCAGCAGGTCGATCACCTTGATGCCCGTCGAGAGCACCTCCTGCGAGGTGGCCAGTTCGTCGAACTTCGGCGGCTCGCGGTGGATCGAAGCCTCGTGCGTACGGTCCAGCGGCCGCATGCCGTCGATCCGCTCACCCGTGACGTTGAGCAGGCGGCCCTTGATCTGGTCGCCGACGGGCATCGAGATCGAACGCCCGCGGGCCGTCACCTTCATGTGACGCTGCAGTCCGTCGGTCGAGTCCATTGCGATGGCCCGCACGGTATTCTCGCCGATGTGCTGCTGCACCTCGACGACGAGTTCCGCGCCGTTGCGCCGGCGGATCGACATCGCTTCGTGGATGCCCGGCAGGAGACGCTCCTCACCCAGGTCGGGGAAGTGCACGTCGATCACCGGTCCGATGATCTGCGAAATGTATCCTTCAATTTGTGCCATATATAAACAGCCAGTAAATCCGATTAAATCCCAAGTTGTCCGTAGTCGGGTGCTTCCTGCAGACGGGAGTCTCATCTCCCGGAGTACAAAATTAACGAATTCGGTCGGCGAAAAAGCGCCTCAACCACATCGAAAATGTTCATTTTGTCCTCAACGGAAGCTTCGCGCGGGGCAACAACCCGCCCGAAAGCGCCATACGGCGTGCAAAAATACGAAAGATACGGCAAATCGTACGCCTTTCGGCCTTTTTTTAAGACGGATTCAGCAATCTTTTTGTTGTTCCGACCGGGTGCTTCCCGAAAAAACGCCGGAGCGGCCGTCAGAAAAAGGGGCGCAAAGGGCCGGGACCGTAACCGGGCGACGGAAGCGCCGAGCGGATCAGGAGCGTTTGCGGTAGGTCAGGGCGGCCAGGGCTCCGGCCAGAAGGGCGAACAGGAGCAGTGCCGCAAAGTCGGCCCACAGATCGCCGACCGTTGCTCCCTTGAGGTAGACGCTCCGCATGATCTCGACGAAGTAGCATGGCGGCAGGAGGCGCGTGAACCGCTGCGCCCAGAGAGGCATCGACTCGACGGGAGTGACCAGCCCGCTCATCAGGACGAAGATCATCACGAAGAAGAACATGCCGAACATGGCCTGCTGCATCGTCGAGGAGTAGTTGGCTGCAATGACCCCTAAGCCCGACATGACGAACGTGAAGAGCAGCGCCGCAAGGTAGACGGTCCCGAACGACCCGGCGGGCAGCAGTCCGTAGACGGCCCAGGCAAGCGCCATGGCCAGCGTCAGGACCACCATGCCGATGATCCAGTAGGGGATGAGCTTGGCCAGCGTGAAGGCCACCGGGCTCACCGGCGTGACGTTGATCTGCTCGATGGTGCCCGTCTCCTTCTCGCCCACGAGGTTCAGGGCCGGAAGGAAGCCGCACAGCATGATGAGCAGCATGATCATCAGCGCGGGGATCATGTAGTGGCGGTAGTCGAGCGTCGGGTTGTAGCGGTTCTCGACGTCAACGGGATCCTCCACGGAAGGCATACCCCTCGCGGCACGCAGTTCGGTCACCGCTCCGGCAACCGTCTGTACGAGGTACTGGGTGCCGAGGCTTCCCTTCACGGCATCCACGCCATTGGCCGAGACGGCCACCCGCGGCGGCGTCAAACCGCCGTCAAGCGCCGCCCCGAACCCGTCGGGGATCTCGAGCACGGCATCGGCGTCGCCGGCATCGAGCGAGCGGAGTGCCGCAGCATAGCTGTCGGCAACGTCGCACAGCGTGAAATAGTCCGAGGCAGCGATCTTCTGCACGATGCGGCGCGAGGCCGAGCTGTGGTCGCGGTCTACGACCGCCACGCCGATATGGCGGATGTCCATGGTCGTCACCCACGGCATGACGAGCATCACCATGGCCGGGAAGAGTACGACCATGCGCGGCAGGAACGGATTACGGAAAAACTGCCGGAACTCCTTGTCGAGCAAAACGAGCAACGTACGCATCATCGCTATTCGAGTTTGTCGTTGAACTTGCGGAGGGCCACGGCGATCAGGCCGGCGGTCATGGCGGCCAGGATCGCGAACTCCCGGAGGACGGCCGTGAAGGGGAGCCCCTCGATCATCAGCCGCCGGATGGCGGCGATGTACCACCGGGCCGGAACGATGCACGAGAGCCACCGTAGCGGCGCGGGCATGTTCCCGATCGGGAAGACCATGCCCGAAAGCATGATCATCGGCATGAGCATGAGCATGGCCGAGACCAGCAGGGCGGTGACCTGCGTCCGGGCGACCGTCGAGATGAAGAGCCCGAGAGCCAGCGCCAGGACGATGTAGAGCAGCGAGAGCCCGACGATCCCCACGATGCCGCCCGACATGGGGACGCCCAGCACGAAACGGGCCAGCAGCAGGATCGAGGCGAGGTTCAGGCACGAGAGCACGAAGTAGGGGATCATCTTGGCAAAGACGATGCGGATGGGCCGCACGGGCGAGACCAGCAGCACCTCCATCGTCCCGGTCTCCTTCTCGCGGACGATCGACACGGAGGTCATGATGGCGCAGATCAGGATGAAGATCAGCCCCATGATGCCCGGCACGAAGTTGTAGGCGCTCTTCATCCGGGGGTTGTAGAGCAGCCGGGTCTCTACGCCGACTCCGTCAGCCACATTGTCCAGCAGCACACTCCGCAGGTAGGCGGCACCGGCCTGTGCCGTATTGGTGTTTGAGGCGTCCATGACCAGCTGCAGGGCCGCACCCGCATCGGTCCGACCCGTGGCAAGGTCGGCCATGCGGCGATCGAAATCGTCGGCGAAAACCGCCACGGCATCGGCTCGCCCTGAGCGGAGCATGCGGTCGATCTCCCCGCTTGGGATATAACCCGTGAAGGTAAAATTGGGATTGGCGGCCATCCGCTCGACAGCCTGCCGGACCGTCTCACTGCGGTGGGGCGCCACGACCGCCACATTGACATTGTTCACCTCGGTCGAGAGGGCGAAGCCGAAGAGCAGGATCTGGACCACGGGCATCAGCAGCGCGATGAGCATCGTACGCGGATCGCGGAAAATGTGCAGGGTCTCCTTGCGGACGAATGAGGAGAAACCGTTCATCGTTTATTCCGTGCGTTGGGCCGTGCGGGCCAGCGAACGGAACACCTCGTCCATCGACCCGGCGGCAAATTGACGTTTGAGTTCGGCCGGAGCCCCGAGGGCGCGGATCCGGCCATCGACCATGATCGAGACCCGCGTACAGTACTCGGCCTCGTCCATGTAGTGTGTGGTGACGAAGACGGTCGTCCCGCCGGCCGCCGCCTCGTAGATCAGTTCCCAGAACTGGCGCCGCGTCACGGGGTCCACACCCCCGGTGGGTTCGTCGAGAAAGACGATCTCGGGACGGTGGAGCGTCGCCACCGAGAAGGCCAGCTTCTGCTTCCATCCCAGCGGAAGGCGGCCGACGAGCGTGCGGGCCTCGCCGCGGAAGTCGAGCCGGCGGAGGATGCCGACCGCCCGGCGCAGGATCTCGCGGCGGCGGAGTCCGTAGATTCCGCCGTAGAGACGGATGTTTTCAAGGACCGTCAGGTCGTCGTAGAGCGAGAAACGCTGGCTCATGTAGCCGATGCGCCGTTTGATCTGCTCGCCCTGCGTCATCACGTCGAGGCCGGCCACCGTGCCGCTGCCCGAAGTGGGGTAGCTCAGCCCGCAGAGCATCCGCATTGCGGTGGTCTTGCCGGCACCGTTGGCCCCGAGGAAGCCGAAGATCTCGCCCCGGGCGACGGAAAAGGTGATGCGATCGACGGCCGTGAAGCCGCCGAAGCGCTTGGTCAGTTCGCGGACCGAAAGGATCGGGTCATTGTCCATGGTGCATGCGTTCGATGAATACGTCTTCGATACCCGCCCCGACCGGGCGGAGAGTTACCCCGCGGAACCCTTCGGCCTCGAGCGTGCGGAGCAGCCGGCCCGGATCGAACGAGGCGTCGGCCACGAGGTGGTGCGCCGCGCCGAACGGGTAGCACTCCCGCACGCCGGGCTCGCGGCGTGCACGGACAAGCACGCCGTACATGTCCGACGCCGCAAGGGCATAGAGCGGGCGGTCGAAGGCCGCGACAATCCCCTGCGGGGTATCGACCCCGAGGATCCGGCCGCGGTCGCAGAGCGCGATGCGGTCGCAGCGGCGCGCCTCGTCCATGTAGGGCGTAGAGACCAGAATCGAGATACCCTGCCGTCTCAGACCGTCGAGCATCTCCCAAAACTCGCTGCGCGAGACGGCATCGACCCCCGTTGTCGGCTCGTCGAGCAGCAGCACCGAGGGGCGGTGGATCAGGGCGCACGAGAGGGCCAGCTTCTGCTTCATGCCGCCCGAGAGCTTGCCGGCACGCCGCTTGCGGAAGGGTTCGATCTGGCGGTAGATCGGGGCGACCAGATCGTAGTTTTCGGCCACCGTCGTGCCGAACAGCGCGGCGAAGAAGGCCAGATTCTCCTCGACCGACAGGTCGGGGTAGAGCGAGAAGCGCCCGGGCATGTAGCCCACGCGGCGGCGGATGGCCCGGTAGTCGCGCACGATATCCAGGCCGTCGATCTCGGCACGCCCGGAGTCCGGCTCAAGCAGCGTGGCCAACAGCCGGAAGAGGGTCGTCTTGCCGGCGCCGTCGGGCCCGATGAGTCCGAACAGTTCGCCGCGGCCGACGGAGAAGCTCACCCCGTCGAGCGCCGTCAGCGTACCGTAGCGCCGGGTCAGCGCATGTATTCCGATGGCCTCCATCACTGCGGGAGCTTGACTTCGCCGTAGAGGCCGAGTTTGATCCGCCCGTCGTTGCGGACGGCGACCTTCACGGCATAGACCAGATTCGCCCGCGAGTCGCGCGTCTGGATGCTCTTCGGCGTGAACTCGCTCTCGGAGGAGATCCAGGCGATACGGCCCGGGTAGTCGTAGCGCTCGCCGCCGCCGAAGTCGGCCGTGACGGTCACCTGTTGGCCGAGGCGTAGCGAGGAGAGCTGCTCCGAGGTAAAATAGGCACGCAGCCAGACCTGTCCGAGGTCGGCGACCTTCAGCAGCGGACGCCCGGCAGCGGTCGATTCACCCGCCTCGGCGTATTTGGCCAGCACGGTGCCGCCCACGGGCGACACGATCCGGCATTTGGCGAGCAGGTCGTCGATCCGCGCGATCTCCAGGTCGAGGGCCGAGGCGTTCTCATCGACGGCCGCCGCACTGTTGTGCAGCGTCGAGAGCTGGGCCCCGAGCTGCCCCTCGAGCACCTTCAGCTGGGCCTCGACGTCGTCGAGCTGTTTGGCCGTGGCCGCACCGTCGGACAGCAGGCGCTCGACCCGGCGCCGCTCGACCTCCTGTTTGGCGATCTGTTCGCGCAGGGCAGCCACCTGGCGGGCGATGTCGGGCCGCTCGGAGCGCACGGCGGCCTGCTGCCGCCCGAGCTGCAGGCGCTGCAGGGAGAGCTGCACGGTGTCGATGACACCCAGCTGCTGTCCCGCCTCGATCCGGTCGCCCTCCACGACATCGAATGCCAGGATGCGTCCCGTCGCCTCGGCCGATACGACCACCTCCGTGGCCTCGAACGTTCCCGTGGCATCGTAGTCTCCTTCGCGGCCGCAGGCGCAGAACAGCGCCGCAGCAAGGCCGCAAATCACAATTCGTCTCATCGGTTCATCGTATGTTTCAGTTCGTAAATGGTCTTGAGCAGTTCGATCTCCCGCGCGCTGCGGGCCGCCGAAGCGGCATCCTCGTCGGCGATCTTCCGCAGCAGGCCGTTGGTGTCGATCACGCCGTTGCGCAGCGCCGACTCGGCCGCCTCGCGCACCGAACGCCGCAGCTGTACGATGCGGTCGTCGTCGGCCAGCGCACGCCGCAGGCGGGCAATCTCACCCGTCTCCGAAGCCTGCTGCAGGCGGTTGTCAAACAGGAACAGGTCGCGGTCCACCTCGACCTGCTGCCGGGCCGTCCGCAGGCGCAAGAGCGAATTGCGGCGCGTGTAGTAGCCGCCGAAATTCCACGTCATGCGCACCCCGACCAGAGCGTTCCACGTCCAGTCGGAGGTCATCATGCTGCCGAAATAGTCGAGCCCCGGATAGCCGTAGTAGCCCTGGGCGAAGAGGCCGAAGCGCGGACGCACGGAGGCCTTCACCTGCCGCTCCTGTGCCGCAAGGCGGTCGATCCGCGCATCGAAGAGCCGCAGCTCGGGCCGCGCGACGGAACCCGACGGAGGATCGGCCACGGCCGGACGCTCGAGCCGCTCGCCGTCGGCCAGTTCCCGCCCGATGAAGATCGAGAGCATCCGCCGGTAGCTGTCGCGCGACGCCTCGACCTGCCCGAGCTGCTGCCCGGCGGCCAGCAGTTCGGCCTCGACGGCATCGCCGTCGGCCGGCATCGCCGCACCGGCCCGCTGCAGGGCGCGGACCTTGTCGAGGTTGCTGCGCAGCAGGCCGATCGTGACCTGCGTCTGCGCAATCCGTTCGTCGAGCAGCAGGATGCCGAAATAGAGGTCGTCCACACGCCCCTCGAGTGCATGCAGATCGACATCCACGGCCCCCTGCGAGACGGCCGACTCGGCCTCGGCAACCGCCTGATCGGCCCGCGAGGCCCCGCCGTCCCACAACGTCTGGCTGACCTCGACCTGCACGCGGTACTGATCCTTGCGCAGGCCGGGAATCTCAATTCCCTGTCCGGCAAACAATCCGGTCATCTGTTCGGGGAATCCGGGCACGTCGGTCTGCCAGGTAGCCTGCCCCGAAAGCGAGACCTGCGGCAGCCAGGCCCGGCGGGCGTTCGACAGGGTATAACCGGCCGTGCGGCGGATCAGGTCGTACTGCCGGATCTCGGGATAGTGCTCGCGCGCCAGGCGCCGGCAGTCGTCGAGCGTGATCTGCGCCCGGGCCCCCGAGGCCGCCAGCAGGGCGCAGCAGAGAATCGCAAAGCGTTTCATGGTCAATGGATGTTCAGACGGCGGAGAATGACTTCGATGTGTTCGGCCCGACGGCGGGCAAAGAAGGTCTCGCGGTCGGCCGCCAGGTCGCCGAGCAGCGGCCCGATCAGCGGGTAGGCGAGGAAGGGGAAAACGTTGATCGAGATGATGTCGAGCAGCAGCATGCGGGCGTCGATCGGCTCGGCCCGGCCGCACGCCGCGGCGGCATCGAGCTCCTGCTGCATCTCCCGCATCAGGCTCCCGGCCAGCGGGCCGATCCGGCGGCGCATCAGTTCGTAGCGTTCGGGACGGGCGAAGACCTCATTGACGATGAAGCGCGGCAGATCGGGATTCTCCGCCACGAAATCGAAGTGGCGCCCGATGCCGTTGCGCAGGCGCTCGGCCAGAGGAAGCCCCGGCTCCCCGAAAGCCGAGAGCACGGTCTGGCTCATCAGCTGCAGCTTCTCGTCGAGAATCCGCTCGAAAAGCTGCTCCTTCGTGCGGAAATAGTAGTGGAGCATGGCGTGCGTGACACCCGCCGCCTCGGCGATCGAGGTGGTCCGGGCCCCCTCGAAGCCCTTGGCCAGAAACTCACGCTCGGCGGCACGGAGGATGGCATCCTCCCGATTATGAAGCGATTTTGTCATGGAATCGGTATAAACAAATTAGTTTAACAACTTTGTTAATGCAAAGTAAAGCAAAGAAGCCAAGATCTCCAAATTTTTCCGCCGTTTTTTCAAGAACCGGACAGACGCTTCCGGACAAAAGGACATGAGAGCCGGAACAGGGACGGAGGGGCGCCGGGGCCGGAGCAAGTCCCGGACTACGACCCGGACGCCCGCAAGAGGGCGGTCCGAAAAAGCGGGCGGACCCGGGAGCAGCAGGGGAGGGACCGGCGGCGGGAGGTGCCAAATACGGGGTGCGGAACCGGAACAAAGAGGCAGACACGGAGGCGTTCCGCCGCGGAACGGAACGACCCGGCAGCGGGAAAACGGAGGGCTGGGAGGCCCGATTCATTGGAAATCTGATTTAATGCCGTATATTTGTAAGGTATAAAGCGAAAAACCATCTTACATAAAAAACATGAACAACACGAAACTACTGACAACGCTCGCCGCCGGACTGCTCCTCTGCGGCAACCTGGCCGCACAGGAGACGGAGTTCGACCTCTCGTCGCAGCGTTCCGAATCGCAGGATGTCCTGGCCGTGCCGGGACAGCGGGTGGACCACCGGGGCATCGTCATCAACCCGACGCCCCACCACCTAACGGCAGACCGTTCCCGAACGCTCGACCTGACGCAGGGACTCCGCATCAAGGATCTCCGGGGCCGGTTCGCCGACGACCTCGGCTTCCTCACCCCGTCGAAGAAGGGTCCGGTGCTCGAGATCGACTTCGGGGCCCGGCAGGCTGCCAAATGCGGCGTCGAGCCCCGCTCGGGAGCCTACGCCCTGCAGGTCGGGAAGCAGGGGATCCGGATCACGGGATACGACGAACGCGGCGCCTTCTACGGCATCCAGACGCTCCGCCAGCTGATCGAGAGCCCCGCGGCCGCCGGGGGGAAGCTGCCCTTCGTCACGGTCACGGACTATCCCGACCTGCCGCTGCGCGGCGTCGTGGAGGGTTTCTACGGAACCCCCTGGTCGCATGAGGTGCGTCTCTCGCTCATCGATTTCTACGGCCGCAACAAGATGAACTGCTACCTTTACGGTCCGAAGGACGACCCCTACCACAGCTGCCCGAACTGGCGCCTGCCCTATCCCGAGCAGGAGGCGCGGCAGATCCGCGAACTGGTCGAGGCCTGCAACCGCAACCGCGTGGACTTCGTGTGGGCCATCCACCCCGGACAGGACATCAAGTGGAACGAGGAGGACTACAACAACCTGGTCCGCAAGTTCGAGATGATGTACGACCTCGGCGTACGCTCGTTCGCCATCTTCTTCGACGACATCTCGGGCGAGGGGACCAATCCCGTGAAGCAGACCGAGCTGCTCAACCGCCTCAACGAGGAGTTCGTGCGCGCCAAGGGCGACGTCGCCCCGCTGACGGTCTGCCCGACCGACTACTCGCGCCTGTGGGCCAACCCCACGCCGCAGGGCAGCCTGAGCATCTACGGCAAGACGCTCGACCCGTCGGTGAACGTCTTCTGGACGGGTGACGTCGTGTGCAGCGACATGACCCGCGAGACAATGGAGTGGGTCAATTCGCGCATCCGCCGCCCGGCCTTCTACTGGTGGAACTTCCCCGTGACGGACTACGCCCGCCACATCGTCATGCAGGGTCCCGTATACGGACTCGACACGACGCTCACGGCCGGAGAGGTCTGCGGCGTGGTGAGCAACCCGATGGAGCACGGCGAGGCCTCGAAGCTGGCCCTCTACGGCGTGGCCGACTACACGTGGAATACCGCCGACTTCAACGCGATCGACAACTGGGAGCGCGGCATCGAGGCCCTCACGCCCGAGGCGGCCGACGCCTACCGCACCTTTGCCATCCACTCCTGCGACACGGAGACCGGATACCGCCGCGCCGAGTCGTGGGAGACCCGCACCTTCCGCATCGCGGAGTACACGCAGGAGGAGTACGACGCGCTGCTGCGCGAGTTCCTCGCCATCGAGCAGGTGCCGGCACGGATGGAGGCCGGATGCCGCAACAAGGCGCTGCTCGGGGAGCTGCGCCCGTGGCTCACGGAGTTCGGAAAGCTCGGAACCCGCGGACGGAAGACGCTCGAGCTGATCAAGACCTATGAGGCCGGCGACGCCGGTGCCTTCTGGGCCGCCTACGTCGGGAACCTCATGACCGAGCAGGAGCGCGAGGCCTACGAAGCCCACAAGTCGGGAACGATGAAACTCCAGCCTTTCTACGAGAACGCGATGGACGACATGGTCGCCGGATTCTTCACCCGCCTCACGGGCGACGTGCCCGCTTCGTACAAGGGCATCGGCACGTTCGCCAACATCCGCACGACGCTCAGCAAGCTGATGTTCGACAACGACTCGACGACCTTCTACACCTCGGGCATGGCACAGAAGGAGGGCGACTGGACCGGCGCCGACCTCGGCCGCGTGCGCGACGTGGAGGAGGTGCGCATCCTCCAGGGCCGCAACTCGGTGGACGACGTGGACTACTTCGACCACGCCGTGGTCGAGTATTCGGAGGACGGAAAGACATGGACGCCCCTGACCGGCGAACTCGAGAAGCAATATGTCATCAACTGGAGCGGAGAACCCGTCCGCGCCCGCTACGTGCGTCTGAAGCGGCTCGAGTCACCCCGGACCAACTGGGCGTCGGTCCGCTCGTTCGAGGTCAATCCGGTCCGCGCGGAGCGGCTCGGATTCGAAATCGAGGCCGAGGATGCCGCACAGGCGCTCTATGCCTTCGACCGCAACCCCGGCACGTCGTTCGAAAACCGGGGCGTGCTGAAGTTCGGCATTCCGGAGGGCACGAAGCAGTACACGCTGCTGCTGAAGCTCCCGGCCGAAGGTGCGGTTACGGTCCGCCAGCTGGCGGCCGACGGCACGGAGGCAGCCCGGACGACGGTAGACAGGCCGTTCGCCGAAGTGGCGGTTGCCGAAGGGACCGCGACGATCGAACTGGAGGGCCAGGCCGAGGTATTCGAGATCCTCGCCCGGTAGGCCGGACGGCCGGAAACGGAAAGGCGGGGCTTCCCTTCGAGGAGGCCCCGCCTTTGTTTCATGCGCCCGGAACGCGCCGGTCAGCAGACAGCCGCGCGCCGGTTGCGGCGGAAGATCGTCGCCACGACGACGGCGGCAAGCACCTCGGAGCACGGCACGGCCAGCCAGATGCCGGCAACCCCGAACAGCGGAGGCAGTGCCAGGAAACAGACGACCAGGAAGAGAAATCCGCGCAGCAGGGTCACCGTCATGGCGGCCCGGGCCTGTTCGACGCTCTGGAAATAGCCGATCGAGACGATGTTGAAGGCGAAGAAGACGAACCCCGAGGCGAAAAGCGGCAGGCCGCTGACGGCAATGCCGTAGGCCGGATAGGTCGCATCAAGGAACATGCCCACGATCCAGGGGCTGCACAGGACCGTAAGGAGGAAGAAAAGAAGTCCCACGGCGACCGCCGTGGCCATGGCCAGCCGGAAGGCCGACCGGACCCGGTCGCTGCGCCCGGCGCCGAAGTTATAGCTCAGGATCGGCTGCGCCGACTGCCCGATGGCGTTGTAGACCATGAAGATGATGGGAAAGAAGTAGCAGGCGATGCTGAAGGCCGCCACGCCGTCCTCGCCCAGATGGCGGATGAAGACGTAGTTGCCCGTGAACATCATCGCGGCGATGGCCCCCTCACAAAGGAAGGTCGAAAGCCCCAGGCGGCACATGTAGCCCACGTTGCGGCGGGTCAGGCGCAGGCTCTTCCGGCTCGTCTTCACCCGGCAGAAGCGGATGACGTTGCGCCGGCGGGAGAGGTAGGCGAGGATCATCGCCGCACCGACCACATAGCCGAGGCTCGTGGCCAGCGCCGCGCCGAACATGCCCCAGTCCAGCAGGAAGATGAACACATAGTCGAGCACGATGTTGATCAGGGCCGGAACGGCATTGCACCACATCGCATAGTTGGGCGAACCGTCGAGCCGGATGAAGAACATGCCGGAGCTGAGCAGGGCGCTGAACGGCAGGAAGGGAACGAACCAGTACATGTACTCGAGCACGAGGGGCTGCAGCCGCTGCGAACAGCCCAGCAGCCGGGCCACCTCCGGAGCGAAGAGGCAGACCGCAAGGCTGTAGGCAGCCAGAATCAGCGACGAAACCGCAACGGCCTGCGTCACGTTGATCCGCGCCGTCTTGACCTTGCCGTGCGAAAGGTGGATCGAGGCCACGACCGAAGCCCCCACACCGAACATCAGCCCCACGCCCGTATTGATGAGGAACAGCGGCGCGGTGATGTTCACCGCGGCCAGCGCATCGCTGCCGATACCGCGCCCGACGAAGATGCCGTCCGTGATGACGAATGCGGCCGAAAACAACATCCCCAGCACCGTGGGGATCAGCAACCGGCGGAACAGCCGCGGAATCTCCATGTTGCCGAAGTCGATACTGTCTTTCATCATAGATTCTTCCGTTTTTGAGGGTTCGGTCGGCAAAGGTAGCGCTTATCCCGAACGCCGCAAACGGTATAATGAAATATGATGAAATCGCAAAATTCATAGCCAGCAGATGCAGGGCAGAACGGAAGCGGGCGGGATGCCTCACGCCTCGAGGAGCACCCGGTTTGTCAGGGGGCGGCCCTCGGCGAACTCCCGCAGGTTGTCCAGCGTCGTGCGCGCGATGTTGTCCAGGGCCTCGCGCGTGAAAAAGCCCTGATGCGAGGTGACGATCACGTTGTGGAACGACAGCAGCCGGGCCAGCACGTCGTCGTCCATGATGCGGTCCGACGTGTCCTCGTAGAAGTAGGCGGCCTCCTCCTCGTAGACATCCAGCCCCGCGGCGCCGATGCGCCCCTCCTTCAATCCGTCGATCAGCGCCTCGGTGTGGATCAGCTGCCCGCGCCCCGTGTTGATGAGCACCACGCCCGGCTTCATCTGCGCGATCGCTACGTCACCGATCATGTAACGGGTCGAATCGTTCAGCGGACAGTGCAGCGAGATGACATCCGAACGGGCATAGAGTTCGTCGAGCGGCACATAGTCGAACCCCTCGGATGCGGCAAGAGCCGCATCGGGACAGGGGTCGTAGGCCAGCACCCGCATCCCGAACCCCAGGAGGATGCGGATCAGGCAGCGCGCGATCCGTCCCGTGCCGACGATGCCGGCCGTCTTGCCCCAAAGGTCGTAGCCCAACAGTCCGTGGAGCGAAAAATTCCCGTCGCGCGTCCGCCAGTAGGCGCGGTGGATCTTGCGGTTGAGCGTCAGCAGCAGAGCCACGGCATGCTCCGCCACGGCATGGGGCGAATAGGCCGGAACGCGCACGACCGGAATCGCGAAGCGTGCGGCGGCACGCAGATCGACATTGTTGAAACCGGCGCAACGCAGGGCGATCAGCCGGACTCCCAGATCGGCCAGACGCGCAATCGCAGACGCATCGGCTTCGTCGTTCACAAAGATGCAGACCGCCTCCGAGCCCTCGGCCAGCACCGCACTGTCGGCATTCAGATGGCTCTTGTGGTAGACCATTCCGAACCCGTAATCACGCCCGACCCGATCAAACGACTCTTGATCGTAGGGCTGTGTCCCGAACATCGTTACTTTCATACTCTTACCTGTTACCTGTTTTGAACAGCCGGCTGCCGCAATCCGCCGGCAGCCTCACATTTTCGCATTGCGGAACTCGGTGGGCGACACCCCCGTGTGCTTCTTAAAGAAGCGTCCCAGATAGGACTGGTCGGGAAAGTGCAGCCGGTAGGCGATCTCCTGCACCGAGAGCTCCGTGGACCCGAGCAGCATCTTGATCTCGAGAACGACCGAACGGTCGATGAACTCCTTGGCCGTCGAGTGGGCCACGCTGCGGATGATCGTAGACAGATAGCGCGTCGAGATACAGAGCCGGTCGGCATAGAATGCCACCTCGCGCTGCTCCGTGCAATGTTCGTGCACAAGCGCTACGAAACGCTGGAAAAGATCGGCCTGGCGCGTGGTGCCCGTCTGCGAATGCACGTCGGGTGCAAACCGCTGCGTCTTGTCGAAGGCCTCCAGCAGGACATTCTGCAACCGGTTGCGGATGATCGTGTTACGGAAAATGTTGCCACGGTCCCGATAGGTATAGGAGGCCATTTGGAACCAGTTGCGTACCCCCTCGATGATCCGGTCCGGAAGGCGGATGATCGCATGTTCGTGCAGGATGTGGAAAAAGGAGGGATCGAGGCGATAGGCCGCCTCCGAGAAAAGTTCGAGCGAAAAAGCGCAGAAATGCACACGAAAATCGTCCGTACGTTCGTTCAGATGGAGGATCGAACCCGGCAAGAGCAGCAACAGCGTATCGCGCGTAACGCGGTCGCGCAACTGATCGACCGTCACCGTCGCACTGCCCCTGCGGCAGAAGAGAATCGCACCGCCCTCCGTACGGCACGAGTGCTCCTCGAAATAACGCAGATCGGTGTCGCCGACCACGAACTGCTCCTCGGGGGTGGTCATTATCGGATTATATTCAGCCATATATAATTCGTTTTTCGAACAAAAATAGCGCATTTTCACGAAAACAGCACGATTTTGTTCCGAAAAATACCAACACTATTCGCAATATAAAGACCTCGCGGCCGTTAAATTATGGTACTTTTGCACCTGAAAAAGTTTTTTAGTATAATTTTTTAAGTGGAGTTATGAAACAAACATTTGTGAAAGCAGCCCTCGCGACCTGCTGCATGGCAGCCGTCGCCTGCAAGCAGGCACCGATGACAATGGGTCCCGGCCAGTATGCCGTGATTACCGTCGCCACGTCCGACCGAGAGATTCCGACCACCTATTCGGCAACCATCCGGGGCCGTCAGGACATCGCCATCTACCCGCAGGTTTCGGGTACGATCTCCGAGCTCTGCGTGAACGAAGGCCAGAAGGTGTCGAAGGGTCAGACCCTCTTCATCATCGACCAGGTTCCCTACAAGGCTGCGCTCCGCACGGCTGAAGCCAACGTCGAGGCCGCCGAGGCCAGCGTCGCCACCGCACAGCTGACCTACGACAGCAAGAAGGAACTCTTCGCCAAGAACGTCGTGTCGCAGTTCGACCTCCAGACGGCCGAGAACAACCTGCTCACGGCCAAGGCTCAGCTCGCACAGGCAGAGGCACAGCGCGTGAATGCCGCCAACAACCTCTCCTATACCGTAGTGAAGGCCCCGTCGAACGGCGTGGTCGGCACTCTGCCGTACCGTGTCGGCGCACTGGTCAGCGCCTCGATCCCCGAGCCCCTGACCACCGTATCGGACAACTCGACCATGTACGTCTACTTCTCGATGACCTCGAAGCAGTTGCTCGAGCTGACCCGCCGCTACGGCTCGATCGACGAGACGCTCAAGAACATGCCCGGCGTACAGCTCAAGCTCAACGACGGATCGGTATACGACCAGTCGGGCCGCGTGGAGTCGATCAGCGGCGTAGTGGACGCCTCGACGGGCAGCGTGCAGCTGCGCGCCGCATTCCCCAACGCCGGAGGTCTGCTGCTGAGCGGAAGCACCGGCAACATCATCATGCCGAACTACTACAAGGACTGCATCGTCATCCCGCAAACGGCAACCTACGAGCTGCAGGACAAGATCTATGTCTACAAACTGGTGGACGGCAAGGCATCGTCGGCGATGATCGAGGTCGAGAAGCTCTCGAACGGCCAGGAGTACATCGTCAAGAGCGGCCTTACGCCGGGTGAGGTGATCGTCGGCGAAGGCGTCGGCCTGATGCGCGAAGGTACGCCCATCGTTCCCAAGAACCAGACGGCTGCCCCTGCAGCACAGGCAGGCGAGGAGAAGGCCGCACCGAGCAACGACGCGGCCCAGACCGATGATGCCGCCGCTCAAAACAAAACGGAAAAGGAGGAATAATCTATGACACTCAAGAGTTTTATCGAACGCCCCGTCCTGGCGTCGGTCATATCGATCGTCATCGTCATCGCCGGTATCATCGGACTCGCTTCGCTGCCGGTGGAGCAGTACCCCGATATCGCACCCCCGACGGTCATGGTGCGTGCATCGTATCCGGGTGCAAGCGCCGAAACCATTCAGAAATCGGTGATCGTCCCCCTCGAGGAGGCCATCAACGGCGTCGAGGACATGACCTACCTCACCTCGGCCGCTGCCGCCGGTTCCGCCTCGATCAGCATCTACTTCAAGCAGGGAACCGACCCCGACATGGCTGCCGTGAACGTACAGAACAAGGTATCCACGGCTACCGGACAGCTTCCTTCGGAGGTAACGCAGATCGGTGTGACCACCATGAAGCGCCAGACCTCGATGGTGAAGATCTTCTCGCTCTACAGCCCCGATGACTCCTACGACGAAGGCTTCCTGGCCAACTACTCGAAGATCAACATCGAGCCGCGTATCGTCCGTATCCCGGGCGTCGGCGAGGCCTTCACGCTGGGCGCAGACTACGCCATGCGCATCTGGCTCAAGCCCGACGTCATGGCCCAGTACAAGCTCATGCCTTCGGACATCACCGCCGTGCTGGCCGAGCAGAACATCGAGGCCTCGACCGGTTCGCTGGGCGAGAATTCGAAGAACGCCTTCCAGTATACGATGAAGTACTCGGGCCGTCTGACGCTGCCCGAGGAGTTCGAGAACATCGTCATCCTCTCACAGGACGACGGCACGATCCTCCGCCTGAAGGATGTCGCCGACATCGAGCTGGGACGTGAGTCCTATGCATACGTCGGCAAGACGAACGGTCACCCGGGTGTCAGTACGATGGTCTTCCAGACCGCAGGCTCGAACGCCACGGAGGTCGTGAACCAGATCAACGAACTGCTCGACGAGGTCGAGGCCGACCTGCCGAAGGGCATCGCCATCGCTCACCTGCACAGTGTGAACGACTTCCTCTTCGCCTCGATCAACGAGGTGATCAAGACCCTCATCGAGGCCATCATCCTCGTGGTGCTGGTGGTATACGTCTTCCTGCAGGATATCCGCTCGACGCTCGTGCCGACGATCTCGATCCTCGTGTCGCTGATCGGTACGTTCGCCTTCCTGGCCGTGGCCGGGTTCTCGATCAACCTGCTGACGCTCTTCGCTCTGGTGCTCGCCATCGGTACGGTCGTCGATGATGCCATCATTGTGGTCGAAGCAGTGCAGGCGCGCTTCGACGCCGGTTACAAGTCCTCGTACATGGCCACGATCGACGCCATGTCGGGTATTACGTCTGCCATCATCACTTCGACGCTGGTCTTCATGGCGGTGTTCATCCCCGTGGCCATGATGGGCGGAACGTCGGGTGTGTTCTACACGCAGTTCGGTATCACGATGGCCGTCGCCGTAGGTATCTCGGCACTCAACGCCCTGACGCTCTCGCCGGCCCTCTGCGCCCTGCTGCTGAAGCCCTATCTGGATGAGAACGGCGAGATGAAGGACAACTTCGCCGCACGCTTCCGCAAGGCCTTCAACACGATCTTCTCGACACTGGTAAACAAGTACAAGCACGGCGTGATGCTCTTCATCAAGCACAAGTGGCTGATGTGGTCCACCTTCGCCATCGCCATCGCAGCGCTCGTCCTGTTGATGAACTCGACCAAGACGGGTCTGGTGCCCGACGAGGACCAGGGTACGATCATGGTCAATGTAACGACCCCTCCGGGAACCTCGCTCGAGGAGACCTACAAGGTACTTGAGGTGGTTGCATCGCGCATCTCGGACATTCCGCAGGTGGAGAATGCCATGGAGACGGCCGGTTTCAACATGATCGCCTCGGCCGCAGGTTCCTCCTACGCCATGGGTATCGTCAAGCTGAAGAACTGGGACGAGCGTCCGAATCCCGAAGACGAGGTTCAGGCCGTCATCGGACAGATCTATGCCCGCACGGCCGACATCAAGAGCGCCCAGATCTTCGCCGTGGCTCCGCCGATGATCTCGGGTTACGGTTCGACCTCCGGTTTCTCGATGTATCTGCAGGACCGCGCCGGCGGTGAGCTGACCGACTTCTACCAGATCTTCCAGCAGTTCATCGGTGCCCTGAACCAGCGTCCGGAGATCGAGCGCGCCTACTCGTCGTTCAACATCAACTTCCCGCAGTACATGGTGCACATCGACCCGGCGAAGGCAAAACGCGCAGGCGTCTCGCCCTCGACGATCCTCTCGACGATCGCCGGATACTACGGCGGCCAGTACGCTTCGTACATCAACCGCTTCTCGAAGATGTACTACGTGACCCTGCAGTCGCGTCCCGAGGACCGTCTCGACGTCGAGTCGCTCAACAACATCTACGTGCGCACCGACAAGGGCGAAATGGCGCCCGTGGGCGAGTTCGTGGAGCTCGAGAAGGTCTACAGCTCCGACGTGCTGAACCGCTTCAACCTCTACAATGCCATCTCGGTGCAGGGTACCGCCGCCCCCGGCTATTCGTCCGGTGACGCGATCCAGGCCATCCGCGAGGTTGCCGACCAGGTGCTGCCGAAGGGCTACGGATACGAGTTCGACGGTATCACCCGCGAGGAGGCCCAGACGACGAGCAACACGCTGATCATCTTCGGTATCTGCCTGCTGTTCATCTACCTCATCCTGAGCGCCCTCTACGAGAGCTACCTGATTCCGTTCGCCGTGATTCTGGCCGTACCGTGCGGTCTGATGGGTTCGTTCCTCTTCGCCAAGGCGATGGGGCTCGAGAACAACATCTACCTCCAGACGGGTATCATCATGCTGATCGGTCTGTTGTCGAAGACCGCCATCCTCATCACCGAGTACGCCGCCGACCGCCGCCGTGCAGGCATGAGCCTCACGCAGGCCGCCGTATCGGCCGCCAAGGCCCGTCTGCGTCCGGTGCTGATGACCGTCCTCACCTGCGTGCTCGGTATGTTGCCGCTGGTATTCTCGACGGGTGCAGGCGCCAACGGCAACTCGACCCTCGGTACGGGTGTCGTCGGCGGTATGATCGTCGGAACGCTGGCCCTGCTGTTCCTCGTGCCGACGCTGTTCATCGTCTTCCAGACCCTTCAGGAGAAAGTCAAGCCCCTCGAACTCGATCCCGATCCGCAGTGGTCCGTTCGCGCCGAGGTGGAAGAGGTCAAAAACGAGAAAGAGGAATAAAACATGAAAAAGATACTGATTGTCTGCCTTGCAGCCGCCATGACGAGCTGCGGCATCTATAAGAACTACCAGCGCCCCGACGTAGTGACCGACGGTCTCTACGGCACGGCCGAAACCGCCGACTCGACCACGCTCGGAGACATCTCCTGGCAGGAGATGTTCACCGATCCCCAGCTGCAGGCGCTCATCGACCTGGCACTGACGAACAACACCGACCTCCAGTCGGCACAGTGGCGCGTCAAGGAGGCCGAGGCCACGCTCAAGTCGGCCCGCCTGGCCTACCTGCCGTCGTTCAACTTCGCACCCCAGGGTACGATCTCGAGCTTCGACAACGGAGCCGCTTCGAAGACCTACAGCATTCCCGTGACGGCCAGCTGGCAGATCGACATCTTCGGAGGCCTGACCAACGCCAAGCGCAAGGCCAAGGCGCTCTACCTGCAGAGCCGGGAGTACCAGCAGGCCGTGCGCACGCAGCTCATCGCCTCGGTGGCCAACCTCTACTACACGCTGCTGATGCTCGACAGCCAGTACGAGGTGACCAAGGAGACGGCCGCCAAGTGGGAGGAGAGCGTCCGTACGATGCGTGAAATGAAGGCCGCCGGCATGACCAACGAGGCCGGCGTAGCCCAGTACGAAGGCAGTTACTACGGCATCGTGGCATCGCTCAACGACATCGAATACTCGATCCGCGAGACCGAGAACAGCCTCTGCTCCGTGCTGGGCGAGGTGCCCCACGAGATCGTCCGCGGACGCCTCGACGAGCAGCAGCTGCCCGACAACCTCGCCGTCGGCGTACCGGTACAGATGCTCTCGAACCGCCCCGACATCCGTCAGGCCGAGTACTCGCTCATGCAGTCATTCTACGCCACAAACGCCGCCCGTTCGGCCCTCTACCCGTCGATCACGCTGAGCGGATCGGCCGGATGGACCAACAACGCCGGAGTCATCACCAATCCGGGCAAACTCCTGCTCTCGGCGGCCGGATCGCTGCTCCAGCCGATCTTCAATGCCAACGCCAACCGCGCCAACCTGAAGATCGCCAAGGCACAGCAGGAGGAGTCGAAGCTGGCCTTCCAGCAGGCGCTCCTCAACGCCGGGGCCGAGGTGAACAACGCCCTGACGCAGTGCCAGACGGCCCGCGCCAAGACCGATCTGCGCATCAAGCAGATCGAGGCCATGGAACGCGCCGTGGAGAGCACCGAACTCCTGATGCAGCACTCCTCAACGACCTACCTCGAGGTGCTGACCGCACAGCAGTCGCTGCTGTCGGCACAGTTGTCGCAGATCGCCGACCAGTTCGACGAAATCCAGGGAGTCGTCAATCTCTATCAGGCACTCGGCGGAGGCCGTGACCTCACCACGGAGGAGAAGTGATGAAACGGGGAGCGACCAAAGAGGAGATCATCCGCACTACGCTGGATCTTATCACCCGCAACGGCCTTCGTGCCGTGCGGGTGGATGAGATCGCGCAGGTGCTGGGTATCTCGAAACGCACGCTCTACGAAATGTTCGCCGACAAGAACGACCTGATCAGCGCCTGCCTGAACGACATGACGCGGCAGCAGCGGCAGCACATCGACGCCGACCGCAAACGGCGCAGCGGAAATGCGCTGCAGAAGACATTGCGGCTGGTCAATACCTATGTGGACAGCCTCTACAAGGTAGACCCGAGTTTTCTGTCGGACATCCGGCACAAGATCGTCTTCGCCGAGTATTACGACGAACACCGCGAATTCTGGTTCAGGGAACTGGCGCGCGATTTCGACGTATGCCGCAACGAAGGGCTCCTGCTCGCCGAGATCGATCCCCGTTCGCTGGCCGAGCAGTTGATCGGAACGCTGTTCGAACTGCGGCTGAACAACACCTCGCGCGAAGAGCTCTACATGCTCAGCAAGACCATCCTCCGGGGTGCCGCAACGCAGGCCGGGATCGACTGGATCGACCAGAAACGATAGCCGCAGGCGGACGACACATGCAAGGAATCCGTTCCCGATGACCGGGAACGGATTTTTTTGTCTGCAGCGGCAAAAAAAGTCCCTCGGGTGCTGTGTATTTGTAAAAAATTTCTATATTTGCGTCGTAGAAGTTTCCCCAATGATGAAGCGAAGCGCAACATACGGATTCCGGCAACCCCCTGAGGCGATGTCGATGATGTCGATGATGTCGATGCGCAGCCGCTCCGGCCGGGCATAACTTCGTCGTGTGCGAAAGAGAGTCCGGCTTCCCTGCGAAGCCGGACTTTTTTGTGATACCGAAAAAAACAAGATATGGAACCGAAAAATTACCGATTCGAGACCCTGCAGGTCCATGCCGGGCTACCCGAGAACAGGGAGACCGGAGCCCGCGGCGTGGCGATCTGTCCCACGGCCGCCTACCGTTTCCGCAGCTGCGACCATGCCGCCCGGCTCTTCGAGCTGAGCGAAGCCGGCAACATCTACACCCGGCTGCAGAACCCCACCACGACAGCCTACGAGGAGCGCATCGCAGCGCTCTACGGAGCCGTGGGGGCCCTGGCCGTATCGTCGGGCATGTCGGCGATCCTCGTCACGGTGCTCTCGCTGGCCTCCCGGGGCGACAACATCGTCGCATCCCCGCTGCTCTACGGCGGTACCTACAACCAGTTCCGCATCTCGCTGCGCAACATGGGCATCGAGGTGCGCATCGCCCCGAACGAGCGCCCAGAGGCGTTCGAGGCGCTCATCGACGACCGCACGAAGGCCCTCTACGTCGAGAGCATGGGCAACCCGACCTGCGACGTGCCCGACCTGGAGGGGCTGGGCGCCGTGGCCCGCCGACGCGACGTGCCGCTGGTAGTGGACAACACGTTCGGTGCGGCGGGATACCTCTGCAACCCCTTCGAATGGGGCGCCCACATCGTCGTCGATTCGGCGACGAAGTGGATCAACGGACACGGCACGGCCATGGGCGGCGTGATCGTGGACGGCGGCAACTACGACTGGGGCAACGGCAAGTTCCCGCAGATCGACGGTCCGTCGGAGGGCTACCACGGGCTGAACCTCCACAAGGCGTTCGGCCGGGCGGCCTTCATCGTCAAATGCCGTGTGGACGGGCTGCGCGACCTGGGCTGCTGCCCCTCGCCGTTCGACTCCTACCTGATGCTCCTCGGCCTGGAGACCCTCTCGCTGCGCGTCCGCCACGAGGTGGAATCGACCCGTCGGCTGGCCGAATACTGCCGCAGCCACCCGAAGGTGGCCCGCGTCAGCTATGTCGGGTTCGATACCCATCCGAGTTTCGAAAACGCCCGGAAATACTACCGCTTCGGGTCGTCGGCCGTCTTCACGATCGAGCTCAAGGGTACGCTGGAGAGCACCGTGCGTTTCGTCGAGGCGCTGCACCTGGCCGCCAACATGACAATGATCGGCGACTCGATCACCGTGGTGACGCACCCCGCATCGACCACGCACAAACAACTCGGCGAGGCCGACCTCGCGGCGGCGGGCGTAACGCCGACGCTGCTGCGCATCTCGCTCGGACTGGAGGATGTCGAGGACCTGATCGACGATTTCAAACAGGCATTCGCTCACGTGGAGGAGTAGGGTATGCAGCACGTCTTCCTTTCCGACGAACCTTTCCCGCTCGAACTCGGCGGCGAACTGCCCGCACTGCGGATCGCCTACCACACCTACGGCGAACTGAACGCCGCGCGTGACAACGTCGTGTGGGTCTGCCATGCGCTGACGGCCAATTCGGACGTCGCCGACTGGTGGCCGCACACGGTCGAGCCGGGGCGGTTTCTCGACCCGTCGCGCCACTTCATCGTCTGCGCCAACATCCTCGGCTCGCACTACGGGACGACCGGGCCGCTGCAGGTCAATCCGGCAACGGGAAGTCCGTGGTACGGCACCTTCCCGCCCTTCACGATCCGCGACATGGTGGCGGCGCACCGTCTGCTGGCCCGCGCCCTCGGCATCGGACGCATCGCCACGCTCGTGGGAAGCTCCGTAGGCGGGTTCCAGGCCGTGGAGTGGGCCGTCGAAGAGCCGGAGCGCATCGCACGCCTCGTGCTGATCGCCACGGCAGCCAAGGCCTCGCCGTGGACCATCGCCATCGACGAGACGCAGCGCATGGCCATCGAGGCCGACGCCACGTTCGGCCAGCCGCGCGACGATGCCGGAATGAAGGGGCTTGCGGCGGCACGCGCCATCGGGTTGCTGACCTACCGCGGGGCTGCAGGGTACAATCTCACGCAGCAGGACCGCGAAGAGCTGCCGGCCGCCCACCGCGCCTCGACCTACCAGCAATATCAGGGAGAGAAGCTCTGCCGCCGCTACAACGCCTACTCCTACTACGCGATCCTCAACGCCTTCGACACGCACGACGTAGGACGCGGCAGGGGAGGGACCGACGCGGCGCTGGCCCGCATTGCGGCCCGCACGCTGCTCGTCGGCATCACCACCGACATGATCTTCACCCCCGCGGAGATGCGCGCCCTGCAGCGGCAGATCCCCGGAAGCGAATACCACGAGATCGACTCACCGTTCGGCCACGACGGATTCCTGGTCGAGCACGAGCAGCTCAACGACATCCTGCGTCCCTTCATGGAGGGACAGCCAACCGAAAACAACAACTGAAAACAGAATACCGGACATGAGCAAAATCAAAATCGGACTCTTCGGCTTCGGCGTGGTCGGACAGGGCATCTACGAGGTCATCGGCAAGGCCAAGAACGCCAATGCCGAGATCGTCAAGATCTGCGTCCGCGACCCGGAAAAGCCGCGCCGCATCGCGGTGGACCGCGAACGCTTCACCACCTCGGTGGAGGAGATCCTCGACAACCCGAACGTAAACCTGATCGTCGAGGTCATCAACGACCCCGACGCTGCCTACGACATCGTCAAACGCTCGATGCTGCGCGGCATACCCGTCGTGTCGGGCAGCAAGACGATGCTCGCACGCCACCTCCCGGAGCTGATCGAACTGCAGAAGACCCGCCACGTGGCACTGCTCTACGACGCCTCGTCGTGCGGCTCGATTCCCGTGATCCGCAACCTCGAGGAGTACTACGACAACGACCTGCTGCTCGAAGTCA
>ENA-OVGC01000550-OVGC01000550.1-human-gut-metagenome-genome-assembly--contig:-NODE-550-length-33886-cov-6.794301_pt1 | contig 33886 bp, 32 predicted proteins | sample MGYA00237768_ERZ505415 | MGnify/ENA primary metagenome ERZ505415 (study PRJEB26158, sample SAMN06016382) | human gut metagenome | biome: human gut; feature: ankylosing spondylitis patient; material...
TCTCTTCTTTTAGGTTAGAGTGAAGCTCTAATTAGAACTCCTTCTTCTTGCCGATCACAACAGCGGAGCCAGCAACGGAGGTCAGAGCCATGCCAACGTACATAGCGATACCAGCGTCGAAGGTCTTGGGGGAGCCGCTGGGAGTGGTGCTGCTGCCGGAAGCGGTAGCGGGGAAGTACCAGTTGCCGGTGATGATCTGAGCACCATCGGGGATGGAAGCATAGTTAGCAGCCTTGACAGCAGCCAGCTTGCAGACGGAGCAGGTGTAACCGACGACCTTGCCATCCTTCACAGTGGGGATAGCGGTGTGCTGAACGGTAGCGGTAGCATCAGCAGCCACCAGGGTCACGTTGATCAGCTTGCCGCCGACCAGCAGAGCCTCGGCGCCCTTCTCATCAGCAACGTACAGAGCCTTGTTGCCCTTCGCATTGGTGGTGTAGTAGGTCTCAGCGCTGTCATAGTCGTAGTCGAACTGACCGCACTTCTTGCCGAAGTTCTTGAACTCGGTGCCGGTGCCGTTGTAGTGAACGGTGGCCTTGGCCAGGTACAGCATCACGCTGGTAGCGTCGGCATCGCCGTACAGAACCAGGTCAGCATCGGCCAGGGAGCTAACGACAACATACTCAGTGTCCATAACGACGTAGTAAGCAACGTTAGCGGTGTTGGTCTGCTTGCCATCCTTGTCCAGCTTAGCGGCGGTGGCAGCATAGAAAGTAGCGGTGACTTCCTTCTTCACAGCGTCCTTAGCGCTGGTGTCGCGATAAGCCTTAGCCTTGACAGTGGTAGCAGCGAAAGCGGTGCTGCACAGAGCCAGAGCCATGACCATCGCCAACACAGTTGCAATGATCTTCTTCATGTTTGTTTCCTCCATAAAATTTTGTTTGTTTCCGGTCCAGTCTCACCGCCGCCATCTTCAGGCCGCCACATAAACATCATTATGTTGTAGCCCGCAGACGTTGGCAACTCGACCTCGCCTTTGACGATGCTAAGTATATCATAAATGGCGGATAAATCAAGGCTTTTGGGGCGAGGATTTGCAAAAAAACTCGTAAAAAAATATTAAAAAACCATTAAATTTTCGGAATAGTTGTGTATTTACTCTATTTTGTAGATTTTCGCAACTTTTAAGCCGGTTTGCAGGCAAAATTCAGAACGCCGCAAATCGGGTGAAACGGCGATTTACACGCGATATACTACCCATACTTAATAATTTCAGGCACTTTTCCGTAAATTCTCGCGGGTGCAGCGGAGGATTTTCCCAGCTCCCACACGCGCCGCGCGGACATCTGCGCGGAATTTGTGCGCCGCATAAGGACGATTTTTCCCGCCAAAAGCGTATGGCCGCGCACACCCGGCAGGCGGAGCGCAGGGGTGGGGGAAAAAGGGGAATTTGGGTATCGCTTTTTTACAGGGGACGTGGTACAATGGCGGCGAGGAACATCAGGAAAATCAGAAAAGGAGTTTCCTTGCCATGTTGGATATTTTTGACATACTCGGGCCGGTGATGATCGGGCCGTCCAGCTCCCACACCGCCGGGGCGGCGCGGATCGGCGCAATGGCCCGGGCGCTGCTGGGCCAGCCGCCGGTGAAGGCAGCGATACACCTGTACGGCTCGTTTGCGGAGACCGGCGCGGGGCACGGTACGGACCGGGCGCTGGTGGGCGGTCTTCTGGGCATGAAGCCGGACGATCCGCGGCTGCCCACCGCCTTTGACGAGGCGAAGAAGGCGGGGCTGACGTACACCATTGACGAGGTGAAGCTGCGGGACGCCCATCCCAACACGGCGGTGATCGAGGCGGAGAGCGCGGACGGGAGGAAGCTGTCCATGCAGGCGTCCTCTATCGGCGGCGGACGGATCATGGTGAACAAGCTGGACGGCATCGAGGTAAATTTCAACGGCACGTACAACACGCTGGTGATCCGCAATCTGGACTACTACTCCTCAGAGGCGGCGGTGACGACCATACTGAGCCAGTTCCGCATCAACATCGCCAATATGAGTATGTACCGCCACAAGCGGGGCGGCGAGTCGCTGATGATCATTGAGGTGGACCAGCATATCAAGCCGGAGCAGGTGTCCTTCATCGGGCAGCTGCCGGGCATTGTGTCCCTGACCTATTACGACAAGGAGGAGGATGACGATGGCGCTGGATTCGATGAGGGAGATATTTGACAGGATGGCCGAGGAGGGAAAGCCCTTCTGGGAGATCGTGCTGGAGACGGATATGGAGGAGCGGCAGGTGACGCGCAACCAGTCCATGGCCAAGATGCTGACCATGTGGCAGGCCATGTCCGACGCGGCGGACGGCTACACGGGCCGGCGGCGTTCCGTCAGCGGTCTGGTGGGCGGCGACGGCATGAAGATGCGGCAGTACAACCTGCGGGGCGAGGCCATGACCGGCGGCTATGTCAGCGAGGTCATCGCCGAGGCACTGAGCATGGCGGAGAGCAACGCCTGCATGGGGCGCATCGTGGCCGCGCCTACGGCGGGGGCGTGCGGCGTGCTGCCGGCGGTGCTGCTGCCGCTGTGTAAATATGAGGAGCTGAGCCAGCACCAGCTGCTGGAGGCACTGTACGTGGCCAGCGGCATCGGCGCGGTGATCGCCTACCGGGCGTGCATCGCCGGTGCGTCCGGCGGCTGCCAGGCGGAGATCGGCACGGCGTCGGCCATGGCGGCGGGCGCGCTGGTGGCCCTGCGGGGCGGCGACGGCCAGCAGATCGGCCACGCGGTGGCCATGGCGCTGAAGAACCTGATGGGGCTGGTCTGCGATCCGGTGGCGGGGCTGGTGGAGGTGCCCTGCGTGAAGCGGAACGTCATCGGCGCGGTGAACGCCGTCAGCGTGGCGGACATGGCTATGGCGGGCATCACCAGCCAGATCCCAGTGGACGAGGTCATCGACGCCATGGGCGAGGTGGGCAGGAGAATGCCGGTGGAGTTCCGGGAGACGGCACTGGGCGGCCTGGCGGCCACGCCTACCGGGGTGGCTATTCAGGAGAAGATGCGCAAGAGCAGCTGAGAGGAGGCGCTGAGCATGATGCTGGACTTTCAGGCGGCGGAGGCCGCCGTTGTGCCGCACTTCAAGGGCGGCGAGGGGCAGGCCGTCGTCCGCAAGGCGGTGGAGGATGAGATGGGAAGAGTCCTGACGCTGGAGCTGCCGGCGGGGTCGTCCATTGGGCTGCACACCCACACGGGGAACTGTGAGGTCATCCACGTGCTGAGCGGGCGGGGCGTATGCCATGACGACGGCGCGGAGGTGACGCTGGAGGCGGGGATGACCCACTACTGTCCCGAGGGACACACCCACGGCATTGAGAATACAGGCAGCGAGCCGCTGATGCTGCTGGGGATACTGCCGAATATGAAATAAACAAGAGACGCGCAAAAAAACAGACCGCCCTCGCGGTCTGTTTTTTTTGCGGAGTTTTCAGGTTGTGCGCAGGGGCGGTCTATTGGGGCTTATGCCCTTTATTTGGCAAGGGTGGCGACCCAGGCGGAGTATTTGGCCAGGTTCTCGTCCCGCTGGGCTGCGTCCGCGCCCTGGGTGAGGATATAGACCTTGATCTTGGGCTCTGTGCCGGAGGGACGGACCAAAATGGTCGTGCCGTCGGCCAGCTCGAAGCGGAGGACGTTGCTGCCCTTGAGTTCCATGGCGGTGACGGCGCCGGTGGCGCAGTCGGTGGCCGTGCCGTCCTGATAGTCCTTGCGGGTCACCACGTCCACGCCGGCGATGGCGGCGGGAGGCGCGGCACGAAGGGACTTCATGAGAGCGGCCATCTTCTCCAGGCCGTCCAGGCCGGGCATGACCAGGTTGTGGGTCTTTTCGCCGTACCAGCCGTACTTCCTATACAGGGCCTGGAGCGCGTCGTAGAGCGTCATGCCCTGTGCGGCGTACCAGGCGGCCATTTCGGTGATGAGCAGCGAGGCGGTGACGGCATCCTTGTCGCGGACGTAGTCGCCCAGCATATAGCCGTAGCTCTCCTCGTAGGACATGATGACGTGGCCCTCGCCGGCGGCCTCCAGGGCGTTCTTCTTCTCCGCCATGAACTTGAAGCCGGTAAAGGTGTCGCAGCAGGTGACGCCGTTGGACTCTGCCACTCTGCGGGCCATCTCGGTGGTGACGATGGTCTTGAGGCACACGGGCTTTTCGGGCATTTTTCCGGCGCGGCGCATCGCACCGATGAGGTAATCCAGCAGCAGCACGCCGGTCTGATTGCCGGTGACGGGGATGAACTTGCCGTCCGCGCCGCGAACCATGATGCCCACGCGGTCGCTGTCCGGGTCGGTGCCCAGAATGAAGTCAGCGCCCACCTGGTCGGCCAGGTCGATGGCCAGGTAGAAGCCCTCCGGGTTCTCCGGGTTGGGAGAGGCCACCGTGGGGAACGTGCCATCCAGCACCATCTGCTGCTCCACGCAGTAGAGGTTCTTGACGCCCAGGCCGCGGAGGGCCTCGGGGACTAATTTCCAGCCACAGCCGTGGAACGGGGTGTAGACCACCTTAAAGCGGTCGGCCACCTGGGCGATGGAGGTATGGTCATTGATCATGGCCATGACGTTGGCCATGAACATCTTGTCCGTCTCCGCGCCCAGCAGCTCGATGCGGCCGTCGGCCAGCGCGGTATCGAAGTCCACGCGCTTCACGCCGGAGAAGATGTCGATCTGCTCCAGGCGGGCGGCGATGGCGGCGGCGTGCTGGGGCGGCAGCTGGGCACCGTCGGCCCAGTAGACCTTGTAGCCGTTGTATTCCTTGGGGTTGTGGCTGGCGGTGACGTTGATGCCCGCCTGGCAGCCGTAGTAGCGAACGGCAAAGCTCAGCTCCGGGGTGGGACGCAGGGACTCGAAGATGCGGACGTGGATGCCGTTGGCGGCGCAGACCTCCGCCGCGGCGCGGGCAAAGGCCATGCTGTTGACGCGGCAGTCCATGCAGATGGCCACGCCCTTCTTTTTGGCCTCCTCACCCTCGGCGGCGATGACATCGGCGAAGCCCTGGGTGGCCCAGCGGATGACGTGGAGGTTCATCTGATGCAGACCCACCTTCATCGTGCCGCGCAGGCCGGCCGTGCCGAACTCCAGCGGGCCATAGAACCGGGATTCGATCTCCTTCTCGTCGCCGGAGATGGCTTGCAGCTCCGCCTTTTCCTCGGCGGACAGGGCGTCGCTGGTCAGCCAGCGCCGGTATTCCTTCTTGTAATCCAACATAGTCATAAACTCCTTTCAGGCGTGTTCTTCCGTTTCTTCTTCCACAGGCCGGGAGGCCAGCAGGTCCTTGGCCTCGTCCAGCTGAGAGGCGGGGACGTACAGGCTGACGCCGTAGCCGGAGAAGCCGTTGATGACCTTGCCCGCGCCGCCCTCCTTATCATAATACTTAAAGCAGGGGATGCCGTAGGCCGACAGCAGGGAGATGACCGTGCCGGCATCGGCGGCGGAGTCAAAGGCCTGTTTCAGCAGGACGGCCTTCTCGTCCTGTCCCGCCGCGCCCTTGGGCCAGGCAGGGACGTCCGGCCGGCCGGTAAAGCTCCAGTTTGACATAGGTGTACCTCCTATTTGTGGTATTTTGTGCCGCCGGCGATCTGATAGGCGCGGTAGATCTGCTCCAGCAGCATGATGCGGGCCATGTGGTGGGGGAAGGTCATGGGGGACATACTGAGCCGCCAGTCAGCTTGGCGCTTCAGATCCTCGTCCAGGCCCACGCTGCCGCCGATGAGAAATGTGAGCAGGGTCTTGCCCTGGACGCCGAATTCGGCCATGCGGCAGCTCAGCTCCTGGCTGGAGCAGGGCCTGCCCTCGATGCACAGAGCGATGACTGCGCCGCCCTTGGGCAGCCGCTCACGGATGGCGTCACCCTCGGTGCGGAGGGCCTTTTGTATCTCCGCCGGGGAGGGATCGTCAGGCAATCGCTGCTCCGGCAGCTCGATAAGCTCCAGCTTGCAGTGGCGCTGGAGGCGCTTGACGTACTCGGCGGCGGCGTCGATGTAGAATTTCTCCTTCAGCTTGCCCACGCAGAGGATGGTCACACGCTGCATAGCGTCACCTCCGCTTCGTAGCAGGTGCTCAGCTCGCCCCGAGGGGCGACCTCCACGACGGCGTGCAGGCCGGTGAGGGCCGTTTCCATTACCTGCAGCGCCCGGGCCGGGGTGTTGTTCTCCCGGCTCAGATGGGCCAGCACGAAGCGGCACGTGCCCTGCTCCGCCAGACGGTGGGCAAAGGTGGCGGCATCGTCGTTGGACAGATGGCCCAGGCGGCCGGCGATGCGCTGCTTGAGGTAGTAGGGATACGGGCCGGACATGAGCCAGCCCGCGTCGTGGTTGCTCTCCAGCACCAGCAGTCTTACGCCCCGCAGGGCGGCCTCCGCTTCGGAGGTGACGCAGCCGGTGTCGGTAAGGACGCCCACGGACGCGCCGAGACAGTCGAAGCGGTAATCCACGCCGCCGGCGGCGTCGTGGCTGGTGGGGAACACGGTGATGTCCACATCCCCCAGGGAGAATACGTACTGGCGGGGGATGGGGTGCAGCACGTCCCGCAGAGCGGGACAGCGGAGGGCCAGCGCGGCGGCGGTGCCGTCGCTGGCGTAGAGGGGCAGGCGGTACTGCTTGGTCAGGGTGGCCAGCCCGGCGGTATGGTCGGTGTGCTCATGGGTAAGCAGCACGGCAGTCACGTCCTGGGGTGACAGGCCCAGCTCCCGCAGAGACGCGGTGATGCGGCGGGCGGAGATGCCGGCGTCCACCAGCAGGTGGACGCCGCCGGACAGCAGCAGGCAGTTGCCCTCAGAGCCGCTGGCAAGTGTATGTACAGTCAACAACGGTATATGTCCTCTCTTTACGAAAAGCATCCGCTGCAAGAGGCTGCGGCCTCTCGCAGCGGACGCTGGATGGCGGTATGTGTCAGACGGCGTGGGTCTCCACGTCGCTCTCGTCGGGCGCTTCCACCAGGGAGATGTCCGCGCCTACGGCCCGGAGCTTGCCCACCAGGTCCTCATAGCCCCGCTCGATATACTGAATATGGCTCAGCTCCGTCTTGCCCTGGGCAGCCAGTCCGGCGATGACCAGCGCCGCGCCGGCCCGCAGGTCGCAGGCCTGGATGGGCGCGCCCACCAGCTGGTGTACGCCCTCCACCACGGCCACCTTGCCGTCCACCTGGATATGGGCGCCCAGACGCTTCAGCTCGTCCACATACTTGAAGCGGTTCGCGCCGTAGACGCCCTCCGTCACAAGGCTTGTGCCCTCGGCCAAAGCCAGGACGGCGGTGATCTGAGGCTGCATATCCGTGGGGAAGCCGGGATAGGGCAGGGTCTTGACGTTGGCCTTCAGCAGAGGGCCGGTGCGGCGGACCAGGAGGGTGTCGTCCTCCTCCTCCACCGTGACGCCCATTTCCATCAGCTTGGCGCTGATGCAGTCCATGTGCTTGGGAATGACGTTCTTCAGCAGCAGCTCGCCGCCGGTGGCCGCCACGGCGGCCATATACGTGCCGGCCTCGATCTGGTCGGGGATGATGCAGTAGCTGCCGCCGGTGAGGCGCTCCACGCCCCGGATCTTGATGGAGTCCGTGCCCGCGCCCTTGATGTCCGCGCCCATGGAGTTGAGGAAGTTGGCCAGGTCCACGATGTGGGGCTCTTTGGCAGCGTTTTCGATGGTGGTGACGCCGTCGGCCAGGGCGGCTGCCATCATGATGTTCATGGTCGCGCCCACGGAGACCACGTCCAAATAGACCGGCGCACCGGTGAGGCGGCCGTTTTTGGCGGCGGTGTGGATGAAGCCGCCCTCCACGGACACCTCAGCGCCCATGGTGGTGAAGCCCTTGATATGCTGGTCGATGGGACGGACGCCGAAGTTGCAGCCGCCGGGCATGGCCACGGTGGCCTGACCGAAGCGGCCCAGCAGCGCGCCCAGCAGGTAGTAGCTGGCGCGGATACGGCGGGCAAGATCGTAGGACGGGCGGGTGCTGTGGATGGCGTGGCAGTCGATCTCGATGGCGTGGCGGTTCAGCACGCGCACCTTGGCGCCCAGCTCCTCCAAAATGGAGAAGAACAGCGTAACGTCGCTGATCTGGGGGATGTTTTCGATGCGGCAGACGCCGTCTACCAGCAGTGCGGCGGGGATGATGGCTACGGCGGCGTTCTTCGCGCCGCTGACGGTCACCTCGCCGAAAAGGCGGCGTCCGCCGCGGATCATGTATTTAGTCAAGGCAGTTCCCTCTTTTCAAGTCATCGGTGCTGGTGCGCTCTGCTTATAGCTTGCCCGATAGGGCTGCGGTTCATACGGCGCAATCCGAGCAGTACCAGTATACCATAATTTTTGTTAAAAGCAAGAAATTGCCGTAAAGTTTTTATAGCATGGGCGATTTGTCTGAAAAAATTCGAGATGCAGCGCAAAAACACTGCATCTCGTCATCCCCGTCAGCCCAGCCAGCGGTAATGGCCGGTGACGGGCCGCTTATAGATGTCGGGCCGCTCCACCGCTTCGTCTATCGGGTTGCCGTGGTGGAGGATGAAGGGGATGCCCTTTCTGTCCCGCTTGTCGGAGCAGACGGCGATATGCTCACAGTCACCGAACACCACGATGTCCCCGGCCTGCCACTGGGACGGGTCGTCAAAGCTGTTGGTCAGCACCTGGGCATGGCGGCGGAAGAAGGCGTCCAGGTTCACCACGCGGCGGAAGTCGATGTTGGGGTCTGGGTCGGCGTAGGGATACGCCTCGGAGCAAGCGGCGATGTCCGCGTCCACCAGTTCCTTCAGCTGATAGCCAGCAGCGCGGAAGCCCTGCCAAACCACGTCGGTACAGACACCCAGTCCGTCGTTGGGATAGCCGCCGGCGTAGTATTTGCTGGCGTAGTGGGGCTTGGTGTCAAAATAGGCGCGGATGCCGGCCACCATGTCGGCGTAATCCTCCACCCCGTCGCCGTCACCGTCGTTGGGACTGGTGACAACAGGGATGCCCAGCTGCTGGGCGGTGTAATAGGGACGCGGGCCGAAGCGCCACCACAGCAATCCGGCGACCGCAGCCGCCAGCAGCAACACCAGCAGGCCTTTCCGGCGGGACGATTTGGCCCTGCGGCGGCGGGATCGGACACGGCGGTACGGGCGGTCCGAACGCCCGCTATCCGACGAGGCAGGCAGATCATAGGTATAGTACTGTGTGTCCATCGCACTTTCTCCGTTTACATAATGTATGTGTATTGTGTCGAAAAAATATGAACGCGCTATGAACACGCACTTAAGGTTTTTTGAAGCAGAATTTTTCGTAAGGATTGCACGTTTGTGTGCAACCGGCGGGGGATGGGGACACAGGAGTGTGGAGAACCACATAAAATGGAGTGCCGGACCTGGCACGGAGAGGAGTACGAGAGATGAAAACAGAAAATACGATGGCCATGGTGCTGGCGGCGGCGGTAGGGGCGCTGTGCAGCTACTGCGCGCAGCTGGTCGTGCCGCTGGCGGTGCTGGTGGCGGTGATGCTGGCGGACTATATCACCGGCATGGCCAAGGCGTGGAGTGCGGGAGAGCTTTGTTCCCGCACCGGGGTGAAGGGCATCGTAAAAAAGGTGGGCTATCTAATGGTGGTGGGCGCGGCGGGCGTGGCCGACTGGCTCATCCGCTACGGGCTGGCCCAGGCGGGGATCGAGGTGCAGTTCAGCTTTCTCATCGCCGCCATGGTCATCATCTGGCTCATCGTCAACGAGCTGATCTCCATTCTGGAGAACGTGGCGGCCATGGGCGGGCCTGTGCCGGCGTTTCTGTCCAAGCTGCTGGCGCGGCTGAAAAATGTGGTGGAGAAGAAAGCGGAGGGTTCGCAGCATGGAGATTCTTGAGCAGACGTATGACTGGGCTATGCCGTTGGCGCGGCGCAGCGCCACGCGGCGCATCATCCTGCACCACGCGGCGGCGGTGACGTGTACGGCCCAGCAGATACACCAGTGGCATCTGGCCAACGGCTGGGCGGGCATCGGATACCACTTTTTCGTTCGGAAGGATGGGCGCGTCTATCGGGGCAGGCCGGAGGACACCGTGGGCGCACACGCGGGAAACAACAACTACGACAGCATCGGTATCTGCTTTGAGGGCAGCTTCGACAGGGAGCAGATGAATGAGGTACAAATGAAGGCAGGCGCGGAGCTGGTGGCCTACCTGAAGCAGAAGTACGGCATCACCACCGTACAGCGGCATAAGGAGGTAAACGCCACCGGCTGCCCCGGCGGGAGCTTCCCCTTTGAGGCCATCGCTTACGGCGGCGGCGCGGCGGCATCTGCCCCGGCGCAGACGGTGCGGACGGCCAACGACACGGCGGTGACGCTGCCGCTGCTGGCTAAAAACAGCGGCGGCAATGCGGTGCGGGCGGTGCAGGCGCTGCTCAACGGTCTGGGCTACAACGCCGGGACGGCAGACGGCCTGTTCGGCGGCAACACCGCCGGGGCGGTGAAGCGCTTTCAGGCGGCCAGCGGCATTGCGGCAGACGGCATCGTAGGACGGGACACCTGGCACAAGCTGCTGGGTATTTGACGGTGAAAAGTGACAACGTTCCGTATAATTCGGCAAGAAGATTGCAGATCGTATTCAAAAAGGAGGGTCACCGGGAAACCGGAGGCCCTCCTTTTTTTGCTCACACCACCGCGTCTACGGGGATGCGCTGGCGGTCTACCTGCACCCAGTGGACGCGGACGCTGCCGCCGGACTGCTGGGTGGCGCAGAACGATACGCCGGCCATCTGACCCTCCACCGGCACGCCGGCGCTGAACAGCGCCGCGAAGCGGCGGATGTAGCCCAGCAGGTCGCGGATGGTGCGGGTGGGCAGGTCGGGAGAGAGATAATCGAAGAACTTATACATAGCATAGCCTCCTATTATTTAATAATGTGTGTTTCTGTCGTTCACTGTAATCAGTGTACCAAGAGTTGTGTCCCGAAAAACGGACAATTCTCCGTCGGGGTTGTGCTTTTTGCGGGCTTGTGATACAATAGCCGCAAGAATCAGACTGACACAGGAGGTGGGAGCATGACAGAGCAGACCACGCCCCAATTAGCACCCCGGGAGCGCTGCACCGGCTGCGCCGCGTGCTGCAACGGCTGCCCCAAGGGGGCGATCCGCATGGAGGCCGACCGGGAGGGTTTCCTGTACCCCCAGGTGACGGACGGCTGTGTACAGTGCGGACACTGCACACACATCTGTCCCGTTCTGAAGCAGCGCGAGCCGCGGACCGAGCCGGCGTGCTTTGCCGTATGGAGCGGGGACGGCCAGCTGCGATGCCAGTCCACCGGCGGCGGCGCGTTCGGCGAGTTGGCCAGGTACGTGCTGGAGGGCGGCGGCGTGGTGTTCGGCGCGGCGCTGGACGAGTCGCTGCGGGTGACGCACATCGCCGTGAAGAACCTGCACGACCTGCCCCGCTTGCAGGGGGCGAAGCCGATACAGAGCGACATGGGCGAGTCGTACCAGCAGGTACGGCTGTACCTGGATCAGGGGCGGCACGTGCTGTTCTCCGGCACGCCCTGTCAAGTGGACGGCCTTTACCGCTATTTAGGAGAGCACCCGGAGCGGCTTTTGACCTGCGATGTGGTGTGCGGCGGCGTGTGCAGTCCCGGCGTGTGGGAGAAGCTGGTGCGCTCCATGGCCTACGTGAAGCAGTCCAGGCCGCTGCGCGTCACGTTCAGCGGCAAGCTGCCCGGCGACAGCCAGCGGCGTTTCCGGGTGGAATTCGAGGGCGGCGGCCGCTACGACGCGCCGCTGACCAAGTCGGAGATGGGCCGGGGCATCGCAAGGGGGCTGTTCCTGCGGCCCGCCTGCCACACCTGTCCCTATACGTCCACAGACCGGCCCGGAGACCTGACGCTGGGCGTGCTGAAGGGCGAAAGCCTTTCCCAGGAGGAGCGGCGGCTGGGCATGTCGCTGCTGCTGATCAACACCGCCAAGGGCGCACAGGTGTTCGACACGCTGCCGCTGCAGCGGAAGCGGTGTGAGCTGAAGGGGGACCGCCGCCCCATACCCGGCACGGAGATGATCCTTGACTGCGATACCGTGCTGCTGTCGGTTGGCTTGATCCCGGAAAACGAACTTAGCCGCAGTGCCGGCGTGCAGATGGACCCCCGCACCAATGGCCCTGTGGTATATGAAAACATGGAAACCTCCATTCCCGGCGTGTTTGCCTGCGGTAATGTACTGCATGTTCACGATTTGGTAGACTTTGTAACTGCTGAGTCGGCCCGGGCGGGTCAGGCTGCTGCGGCGCTATGCGCCGGTACGACGCCGTCCTCCAGTCAGATAATGGAACTGAAAAACGGTCCTGTGGTAAGCTACACGGTTCCGCAGCGCATCCATATGGCCGCAGATTTTCAGACGGTGGATGTATTCTTCCGTGTACGGGCCGTATGCGGCAAGAGCCGTATCACAGTGACCGATGAGGCGGGGACCTGTCTTGCATCGTTCCGACGCGAACGGCTAGCCCCTGGCGAGATGGAGAATATCAAGCTGCCTCGTAAGCTGCTGGAGAATGCGCAAGGCAGCATTACGGTGAGCGTGGAGGAGGATCTGGCATGACTGAACTGATATGCATTACCTGTCCTAAGGGCTGCCACCTTAGGGTGGATGAGGAAAAGGGCTTCGCTGTTACCGGCAACAGCTGTCCTAGAGGTGCGGAGTACGGAAGAAACGAATTGCAGCACCCGGTTCGCACGGTGACCTCCACTGTCCGGATCCAAGGGGCAGACCTGCCGCGCTTGCCGGTGAAAACAGATCGTCCTTTGGCTAAAGAGAAAATATTCGACTGCATGGCACTGCTCAACACCATCACAGCCGATGCACCGGTGCATGTGGGAGATGTATTGGCGGCTGATATTCTGGGTACAGATGTGAATATTGTGGCAACTAAAACGATGTAGTATAATATGCATAAAAACGGCATATGTTATTTGTGCGATTTGTGTAATTTCAAGATTGCGTTTTGAAGAAAAAGCAGTAAAATAAAGGACAGTTAAACGATTACTGAAGGAGATGACTGTCATGATTCTGCGCGCACTCTTCAAAAAACACCGTGATCGTGCGGATGAACGCTGGTTTGCCATGATGGAGCAGGCCATGCTGTTTCGGCCGATTCAGTGATATAAGAATTATATCAAACCGATGGGTGGCCCCATTCGACTCTGTCAAGACAATGAAAAGCAAAGTGTGTTTGACAGATAAAAGAGCAGGAACCCCGGCTATGCCGGAGTTCCTGTTCTTTTATCTCAGTCTGTCAAGGAACCCGGTCTGTACTCAGGAGCAGACTGGATCTCGAACATATATGAGTGAAAAAACAGCAAAGCGAAACGAGGACAACAGATCCCTCCATTTCCATGTGGCCAATTTTTTCAAGTTCATGGCAACAAACTTAAGCTTCACCCAGTTCGTCACCTGAGCCAAGCCTCTGTATTGTGTATAACGCATCGCGTGTTTTTCCTTGGCGTCCGCGAAGACCCGTTCAATGGTTTCCTTTCGGCACTTATAGAGCTGCGCGTACGCAGGCGTATATCTGGCATCGTCCGCCAGCTCCTCATAGTCCTTCCAGATATGCCGCTGCACCGTTTTGATACAGTCCTTGGAATGCGTACACCGTTCTCTGGTCGGACAGGCGGCGCAGATATTCGGATCGCTCTTGTATTCCCTATATCCATCACGGTTCGTCGTGCTATATTTCAAGGGCTGGTATTCGGGACATATCACGCAGTCGTAGAATTCATCATAGACATACTTCCACCACTCGTGTCCATTCTTCATGGTCTGCGGGCGCTTGTAGGCTGTGGAAAGGACTCTGCCATCGCCGAACACTTTCTTGCAGATATGAGGCGTTTTGTATGCGGCATCGGCCACAACGGCCTCCACCTGTGGAGAATTTCCCGTTACTTTGTCGTAAACTTCATCAAAGGCCACGCTGTCATGGACATTGCCGGGTGTCACGACTGTTTCCAGCACGAAACCGTTCTTGTCGCAGGCGGTATGCGCCTCATAGGCGAACTGCCGCTTGTGCTCTCCCTTTACGAATAAGCCGCAGTCTGGGTCCGTAACGCTTTTCGTTACGGTACGAAAGCCCTGCTTCTCCCTGCGGGCCAGCTTCTTCTTAGGATGTATCTGAAAAGTCAAAAATAGCGAAGCGTACAAGAAAAAGACACAAACAAGTGGTAAGACAAGGGCAGAAAGAAGTGACAAGCATGAAAGCCCGTCGTTATGAACTTACCGATAAGGAATGGGAACTGATCCGGCCGCTTATCCCGATCTCGCATACCGGTCGTCCGCAGAAGGATATTCGCGCGCATCTCAATGGCATCCTGTGGCTTGCCCGCAGTGGTGCGCGCTGGAGCGATCTTCCGGCGAGATTCGGTCCGCATCAGACTGTGTACAGCTGCTTCTGCCGTTGGCGGGATGATGGAACCTTGAAAAAGATCTTCGAGCTCTGCGCGGCCCCGGGCACTGGCGCGGAGCTGAGCATGGATTCAACGTCGATCAAAGCATCCGTGCAGGCAGGTCGTGGAATAAGAAAGCGAGCAAAAGTCAGGCATCAAGCAGCATCGGCAAAACACGCGGAGGCCTGAACACGAAAATTCATGCCATTGTCGGAAAAGACCTGCGGCCTGTGGCTTTTTTGCTGTCTGCCGGAAATGTTGACGATTGCACGGAGGCGGTTCCTCTGCTGAAGCTGCTTCCAGATCTGAAGGACTGCGATATTCTTGCCGATAAAGCCTATGGCACAAAAGAGATCCGAACCTATCTGCATGACCAGTCCGCCCGCTATACGATCCCGCCGAAAGTGAACACAAAGCAGCCATGGCCATTTGATAAAGAGACGTATAAACGGCGGAATGTAATAGAGCGTTTCTTCAATCGCCTCAAGGAATTTCGCCGTGCTGAGACACGCTATGACAAGCGTGACGACTCCTTCCTCGCTTTTGTTATGGTCGCCGCGATCTGCGTCGCTTTCGGCATTTTGCACATCTAAGCGCTGTTTTCAGATACACCCTAGGTACACAATGTGTCATGGGGGGGACAGTCGGTACGGGCAAAAGCAAGACGCAAACTCATGCATTTGAGTTTGCGTCTTGCTTTTTACATAAGGATAGAGCTTCGCAGGAACGTAAGCGTCAAACCTAACCGCGCATAGACACACATGAGACAATAGTAATATGTATGCTCCGACTTACAAACATTGCGCATGATTGCCAATTCATACACAAAATATCTCATAAAAAACAATACATAATTGTCATGGCGCAAACAGACCCCTTTTTGGCACTATGCCCATTTGACAGGTCGACAAATGACGTGCTATCGTTTAATTGATACAAAAATACTGGCTGAAATGTGAGAAATGGATACGGCGTGCACAATTGCCGCCGATCCGGCCTTGTTGAGGGATTCGATATGATCAATCAATGCTATGAATACGAAGCAGCACATACAATCCAGGACGTGCTGTCCTGCAATGGGGATTTAAACATTGCGCTGGTTGCGGACTCGCATCTGGACAATTCCGTCCCGGCTACCATTGAGAACATCTCCGCAGTCGATCAGGCGGTACATTTTGACTGCTGCGTCCATCTGGGTGATTTCCTCGCCGGTGAGATCGGCAGACGGTACGCAAAGCTTCTGCTGCGGCAGCAGCTCGCGCTGTTCCGGCCCACTGTTTCGAGCGGACGCTTCTTCCCGGTGCAGGGCAATCACGACGCATGCAGCGGGCCGTATTCCGCGCGGCTCTGGCCGGAGGCCATCGGCTTTCTGGACGCGGAGCAGAACGTCCGCCGTCCTGCACAGAAGCCATATTACTATGTAGATATTGCGAAGGAAAAGGTTCGCCTTGTGTTCCTGTGCTCGTATTTTTATGAGCACCTCGGCGGCGAACCGGTCATGATCTTCGGATACGAGGAAGATCAAATTCAGTGGCTGCAAAACGAGGTGCTGGTTTTGCCGGCGGACTGGACGGTGATGCTATTCTCGCATGACGCACCGTTTTCTGCATTGCTGTTCGATGAGAAAACTGCACTCGAAAAGAACGACATCGTCAACGGCAATCAGATCTTTCGTGCATTGGAGCAGTGCCGAAAGCAGTACGGCTTCGACGCGGCTGGATGGTTCATCGGCCACTATCACGGGGATCGGATTAAGACGCTTTTCGGGATCCCATTTGTCATTACCGCGTCACAGACCGCATACGACCCGCAGCTGTTTGATGACGACGTGCGCTTCTGGGAGAGAGAGCTGGGCACGCCGAGCGAAGATCTCTGGGATGCGCTCGTTCTGAAAAAGAGTGAACGCCGGGTCTATCTAAAACGCTTCGGCGCTGGCGAAGACAGAATCGTTCATTATTAAATATAGATGGAGGCATCCATATGGAACCACATTTTGCGGACAATTGCCGGTCGCTGACAGAAAAGCTCCATGCACTCCGGGAGCCGGACGATCTCTGCTTCGCGCTGCTTGCGGGAACGGCTGTGTCGGATTTCGCGGATCATACGGACGAAAACATCCGCGCGGTCGATGCGCAGACGCATTTTGACGGTGTCATCCACCTTGGCGATATTTTAAACGGCAGCATCCCCGAAAATGCGTCCCGCTTTGTACTCTCGCAGGAGCTGGCGCGGTTTCAGAATGCAACAGCTTCCGGCAAGCTCTACATTGCCTGCGGCGACGACGATGGCTTTCGCAATGAGCGCTATGTCGGCCAAATCGTGACGGGCATTGTTACAGACGAGCGCTGGTATCAGCAGACGGCGTATCTGGAGCAGTGCCCTGATCTGCACCGGCCGCAGGACAAGCCGTACTATTATGTGGATTTTACTGAGCGCAAGGTGCGGCTGATCATCCTCTCGTCCTATGCCTCGCAGATCGACGAGCAGGAGGAGCTTTTTGAAAAAAGCTGTCAATACGGCGTGGAGCAGCTTGCGTGGCTCAAGACAGCGGCGCTCCAGCTTCCTGAGGGATGGGCGATATTCCTGTTTTCGCACGCGCTGCCAAAGTCGCGTTTTGAAACGGGTACTGACCCATGGAACTATATGGAATACGCCTCTGAGCCGGCCATGATGCTGCTGCGGCAGGCGCAAAAGCACGGTATCCGCATCGGTGGTTGGTTTGCAGGGCACTACGCCTGCGATTACGAAACTACGTTCTGTCACATCCCATATTTCCTGATCGACTCAGTCCGCCCGCAGCCGATAAAATCGCTGTTTCCGAACGTCCGGAAATGCACGGAGCGGGGCTTGGGCGCGGAAACAGAAGATTTATGGGACGCGCTGCTCCTGAAGCCGAATCAGCGGCGCATCTATCTGCTGCGCTTTGGCGCGGGAGAAGACCGCGTGTTTGACTATTGACCGGACTGGAAAGGATAAAGAAATGGAACATACTTTCAAGACTTTCGGCACGATGCTCGACTGCTCACGAAACGCCGTTATGACGGCGGAAAGCGTCAAGCGCTGGATCGATCTGACCGCGAAGCTCGGCTGCAATACGCTGCATCTTTATATGGAGGACACCTATGAGGTGGACGGCCAGCCCTATTTCGGCCATCTGCGCGGACGGTACAGCAAGGCGGAATTAAAACAGATCGATGCGTATGCGGCAGCGCACGGGATGCAGGTCATCCCGTGCATCCAGACGCTTGCCCATGTCAACGCCCTGTTCCACTGGCCGGTCTACCGGGAGATCCGCGACGCCGCCGATATCCTGCTGACCGGCGACGAGCGCACCTATGCGCTGGTCGATGGAATGTTCCGCACGCTGCGCGAATGTCTGCGCACCAATATTGTGAACATCGGCATGGACGAAGCGGATCTGCTCGGCCTTGGCAAATATCTGACGCTGCACGGCTACCGCGATCGCTTCAGCATCCTGATGGAACATCTGCGCAGGGTGTCAGAAATGGCGAAAAAATATGGCTTCGAGCTTCTGATGTGGGGCGATATGTTCTTCCGTCTGGCGGGCGGGGATTACTTTACCAATTTCAATCAAAACCCGGAGCTGGGCGAAATTCCGGAGGAAGTCAGACAGCTGGTGCCGGAGAATATTCACCTGGTGTACTGGGATTATTTTAGCCGCGACCGGCAGAGCTATGAGAGAAATATTGACGCCCACAACGCAATCAAAAGCGGTTCGTGGTTCGCGGGCGGACTTTGGACATGGGCGGGCTTTGCGCCGCACAACACGTTCAGCATCGCGACTATGCGCGAGGCAATGAAAGCCTGCCGCGCAAAGGGCGTTGAAAATGTCGTCATGACCATGTGGGGCGACAACGGCGCGGAATGCTCCAAATTTGCTGTGCTTCCGGCGCTGTTTACCGTCTCGCAGATGGCGCAGGACATTGACGATGTGGAAACCATTCACGCGAATTTCGAACGGGAATTCGGCATTCCGTTTGAGGATTTCCGCGCGCTCGACCTGATCGGGACGCAGAACGATTCTGCTGAGGCGATCTATAACCCGGAAAAGTATCTGCTCTACTGTGACCCGTTCATGGGGCAGTTTGATAACCGTGTGAAGCCGGCAGACGCGGCAGGCTATGCGAACTGCGCCGCGAGGCTGGCCGTGTATGCGGATCACGCCGAATACGGCTACCTGTTCCGCTCCCTGCGGGCGCTCTGCGCATTTTTGAGTGTGAAAGCAGACCTTGGCATCCGCACAAGGGCGGCGTATCTGTCCGGCGATAAAAAAGCCGCGAAGGCGCTCTGCACCGATTATGACGCGGCGCTCGAACGGCTGGACGCGTTTTATGCGGCCTATGAGCAGCAGTGGATGCACGAAAACAAGCCGCAGGGCTTTGACGTGGTTGATCTTCGCATCGGCGGCCAGCGCCAGCGCCTGCTGCATTGCAGAGACCGGCTGCTGGCCTATGCGGAGGGACGGCTCGACCGGATCGAGGAGCTGGAGGAGCCGGTTCTCGACTGCTGCTGCGAGGAAAAAGCCGACGGACAGGCGACACGGGCAATTTTCTGGCATGAGATCGCGTCGGCAAATGTCATTTGAGACAGGGCGGAGGATACAAAATGAACGTACAATATCATCGGTTGACAGATGCGGGCTTTGCCTATGCCGTCCGGATGCCGGAGCGGATGCACGCAGGTCTTCCAATGATTATCCAGCTGCACGGCGCAGGTGAACGCGGCGGTGGTGAGGATCTGGAGAAGGCTGAGATTCATGGACTGGCGAACATCCTGACAGAAACGCGGGAAGAAGACTGCGTGCTGATCGAACCGCGCTGCCCGGAAGGGTCCTTTTGGGTGGCGATGCTTCCGGAACTGAAGCGGTTCGTTTGCCGCATGATCGAAGCATACGCCTGCGACCCGGATCGGGTCACGCTGACAGGACTCAGCATGGGCGGATACGGCACATGGTTCCTTGCGATGGCGGCGCCGGAGCTGTTCGCGGCTATCGCGCCTTGCTGCGGCGGCGGAATGCCGTGGAACGCAGAGGTATTGACTATGCCGGTCTGGGCGTTTCATGGTGCGCTGGACGATGTCGTACCCCTGACGGAGACGGTCGATATGGTCAAGGCAATACAGCGTGCGGGCGGCAATGCAAGGCTGACGGTTTTTGGAGACTGCGGCCATGACGCATGGACGTATGCGTATGATGAAATGCTCCTGCAGTGGCTGCTGGCACAAAAAAGAACGGAGACGGACAAATGAACCCATACCGTTTTGAGAATCAGAATCGGGAAATTGTGCTGTCCCGGTACAATATGCCGACCCCGTGGATGAACTACCTATCCAACGGAACGCTCCATGCGATGATCTCGCAGGCGGGCGGCGGCGTTGCGTGGTACCGTTCGCCGCAGATCTGGCGCATCAACCACTACCGCTTCTTCCACCTGCCGACCGACCGCAGCGGCTTCTACACCTACATCAAGGACGGCGATGCCGTCTGGTGCCCGACCAGCGAACCGTGCGCATGTAAGCCCGAGAAATGGGAGGCCGCGCACAGCATGGGCTACACCCGCTTTACGGCAGAACGTGATGGTCTGCGCACCGAGGTTACATATCTGGTCAGTCCGCTGAAAAACGTCATGCTCTGGCATCTGGAACTGCGCTCCGACCGTGACCGGGATGTGACGATTTACCCCTACGTCGAGCTTGGCATGATGGAATTCATGCGCGAGCTGCAATGGCAGTGCTACAACAAGCACCAGCTGTCCGTCTACGAGAAGGACGGCGTGCTCATCTACCGCTACGGCGTGGAAAATCAGCCGAAGCCCGACGAGACGCCGCTGGTCTACTTCGCAAGCGATGTACCCGCCGCCGGGTTTGACTGCGACCGTGATGAATTTGTCGGCAGCTACCGCAGTGAGGAAGCGCCGGTCGGACTCGAACATGAACATCTGAAAAACTCCACACTCTTCGGCGGCGACCCGTGCTTCGCGCTGGAGCTGCCGCTGACGCTCCGCGCCGGAGAGACAAAATCGCTCAATATTTATCTCGGCACGGAGATGACGGAGAGCGAGATTTCCAAGTCCCTTGCCGCCTGCAAAGCCCCTGACTTTTTCACCGCGTCCATGCAGAAGCTGGCGGACAGCTGGGAGGACTTTTTCTCCGGCTTCCAGTGCAGCCTCCCGGACAAGGACGCGGAGACGATGATCAACATCTGGAACCCCTATCAGATGGAGCGGAACTTCCGCTTCTCCCGGAATATCAGCTATTACGCCACCGGCACGTTCCGCGGCGTGGGCGTGCGCGACACCGCGCAGGACGTTCTGGCCATGATCCCCTTGCAGTTTGACCGGGCAAAAGAAAAGTTTGAGCAGCTGCTCACGCAGCAGTATCAGGACGGCCACTGCAACCACTATTTCTTCCCCACCGAGGGTTGGGAGCCGGTGACGCGCATCCACTCGGATAACCACCTCTGGCTGGTCATGGACGCCTATCACATTGCGCTGGAGGAGGGGAATGTCGCATATCTCGACACGCAGGCCCCGTATTTCGACGGCGGCAGCGGCACGATCTGGGAGCACATCAAACAGTCCATCCGCTTCACCACGCAGAACATGGGCGCGCACGGCTTCCCGCTGATGCTCAGCTCCGACTGGAACGATATGCTCTATAAGGTCTGCCGCAAGGGGAAGGGCGAGAGCATCTGGACGGGGATGCAGTTTGCCGTCGCGCTGCGCATGATGCAGGAACTGGCCGAGCGCAAGGGCGAACCGGAATTTGCAGAGGAATGCAAAGCGCTCTATGCCCGCCAGCAGGCGCTTTGCCGCACGCTTGCGTGGGACGGCGCGTGGTTCCGCCGCTGCATCACGGACGAGGGCCGCTTTATCGGCTCGGAGTCTGAGCCGCAGGCGAAGATCTGGCTCAATACGCAAAGCTGGGCAGTCCTGAGCGGCCTCGGCACGCAGGAGCAGCAAATACAGGCCATGGACAGCGTGAAAGAATACTTGGATACCGGCCTCGGCATCAAGAAAACTCATCCGGCCATGACGACGGACTACCCGACGAAGGAAGAAAACCTGACCTGCTACAACAAGGGCTGCGGCGAAAACGGCAGCGTGTTCTGCCATGCCAACACATGGGCGATTATCGCAGAATGTATGCTGAAACGCCCGGAAAACGCCTGGAAATACTATCACCAGCTTCTGCCGATGGTTGCGCAGAAAACAGCGGGCGCGGAGCGCTATAAGGCGGAGCCGTATGTCTATTCGTCGAATATCTTCGGCCCGGAGAGCGATAAATTCGGCCTGGCCAACGTCTCGTGGCTGACCGGAACGGCGGCGTGGATGTATCTGGCCGCGACGCAGTACATTTTGGGCGTCCGCCCAACATGGGACGGCCTTGAGATCGACCCCTGCCTGCCGGAGCAGCTGCTCCCGGCAAAGGTCACCCGCGTGTTCCGCGGCTGCCGGTATGAGATCACCATTACGAAAAACCAAAAGCTGCTTCTCCCGCATGTGGACGAAAGAAAGCAGCTGACCGTTACTGTATAAAGGAGACCACCAGTCATGCATTGCACACATGACTGGTGGTTCTTTTTCAAACGCTTGATTCTCCGGTTGCTTTCTTTTAAAATCATAGCATGCGCACTTTTTAAGAGCAATTGCAATCATGGCGTGATTGCGTATAAAAATGTCATGAATGCACCCTGTTCGTACTGGCTCACATTCTTTTAGAATGTAACTGTCTGCTGTTATCGAAGCGCAGCATTACGTTCTGCAAGAGAAAGGACAGAGAGATCACATGAAAATATCCGGGATTATTTTTGACAAAGACGGAACGCTGCTGGATTTCAACGAATTCTGGATTCCTGCCGCGCAGTGCGTCATCCGGCGCATTCTTTCGGATTACAAAATCCCAGTCACCGATATCCACACGGAAAAAGCGCTCAATTCTATCGGAATTATACAAAATCACGTGCTTCCTGACGGTTCATTCGCGTGGAAAACATTTTTGGATATGGCGATTGACATGAAGCCGGCGCTGGAAGCGATGCCCGCGCAAGCACCGGTTGACACGCGGGATTTGGAGGAAAAGCTCACCCGGTATTTTGACGAGGAGAGCTTTGCGGAGAACAAAAGTATCAAGGGCATTGGAGATTTGCCGGCCATTTTGCAGCCGCTGCATGAAAAGAGCATTCATTTCGGCGTTGCAACCACGGATACCTGCGAGGCCGCGGTCAAATGTCTGAAAGGCTTGCAGATTCTGCCGCTGTTCTCCTTTTTCGCGGGAGATCAGATGGCAGGGGATATGCCGTTAAAGCCGGATGGGCGCATCATTTCGCGCGCCGCGGCGCAGTGGCACATCGCGCCGGAAAATATCCTTGTTGTGGGCGACACGATAAACGACATGAACTTTGCGCACAACGGCGGCGCAATCGCCGTTGGTGTTTTAAGCGGCGTTTCATCCAGAGAGCAGCTGGCGCCTGCGGCGGATTACATTTTGGATTCCGTCGCCGATGTTCCGGCACTCATCCGGCAATTAGAACAGAAAGGACTGTGAGGCAAAATGGAATATGCATTTCTTGCCATTGCAATTGTCTCGGAGGTTATCGCCACAAGCTATCTGAAGCAGACGGAGGGCTTTACAAAGCTGACCCCGTCGCTGATTTGCGCGGCGGCGTATATTGTCTGCCATTACACCTTTGCAAAAAGTCTGAACCGGATCAACCTGAATATCGGATACGCAACCTGGTGCGGCGTTGGACTGATTGTCACCTCGCTGGTTTCGATTTTTGCATACAAGGAAAAACTCTCCACGGTTGGAATCATCGGTCTTGTGCTGATTACCGCCGGCTGCGTAATGGTGAACGCCTTTGGAAACAAGTAATAGCCGCTTTGTGCGTTTTTGCCGTCCCGGCAGGTGCAACACCAATGAATGGATGTGAGGTAACCTATGTTTGAAGCGTTTTTTACAGATTCATGCCTGAGATACCGCATAGAGGTAATTAACGGGATTGATTTTTACGGGTTGGGATTCGGCATGGTGCGCGGCGAGAGCATGGGAAAGTGGATCTCGCAGTGGATGCAGAAGGGCGAAACGGCATCGGTGCTCATCACGAACACGAAACTGCCGGACACCTCCGGCTTCGAGTTTGCAGAGCGCATTCGCAGTCAATGTCCGCGCGTCCGCGTGATTTTCGTGACGGATACCCCGAGCTTTGCCGAAGCGCAGCAGGCTGTGCGCTTCGGTGCATATGCGTACCTGCTGAAATCTGACGGCATCGAGGCGCTGCAGGATGCGATGATCCGCGTTTCAGAGGAACTGCACGCGGAAAGCCGTGAAGAAGCGTATCTGTGCAGTCAGCGAAACTGGGATGAGTGTATTCCGAAGCTCCTGAAGCTGCTCTTGGCTTTGAAGCCGGAAATCGATGAAGATCACTGGCAAATGTATTCCAGAGTCAAGCCGCTGCTGAATAATGCTTCGTTCCGCATGGAAGCCCTGCTGGCACGCGCACTGATGGAGGAGCTGCGCACAGAAATTCGCCGCAGGGATGAGGCGCTGGCCGCACAGATTCGAAGCAGCATGATGGCTGTGCCGCTGGACACGCTGGCCTCCGCGCAGGGAACGGCAGCGTGCATAGACGCCATCTGGGCGCTGCTTTCCGAAAAGGGCTATATCACACAGGAGGACGCGCTGAAAAGCGACACCATTGGGCGCGCCTGTGTCTATATGCAGACGCACCTTGGAGAAAAGCTGACTGCCGAGAGCGTAGCGGCGTATGCCCATATCAGCTCACGGCACTTTGTCCGAAAGTTCCGCGCGGAGATGAATGAGACGTTTGCGGAGTATCTGCTCCGCATTCGGATCAAGGCGGCCATTGGAATGCTGAAGAACGGAAAGGACGTCAAATCCATCCCGGAGGCCGTGGGCTACAAGGACAAAAAGAGCTTCTGCACCGCTTTCAAGACCTGTACCGGCTGCTCCATGCGCGAATATCAGCAGAGGCTGAATCTGAGCCAGCGAGAGGAGCCGCCGCAGGAATAAGACGGCGGCGCAGCAGCGTCGATGCAAAAGCAAATCAGGGCGCACATGCAGAAATGCATGTGCGCTTTGCATAATAAGAAACGACCGGATTTGTGCGATTTATCCAATTTTCAAGCGGATGTAAAATCAATGTAAAATTGACCAACAGAGAAGGAAAACGACAGTTGGTATTTAGAAGCAATGCACAAGATGTTGTCGCAAACCCTGCCAATATTGTCGCAATTACGACTTGGAAATAGAAACGCGAATTCGTAAAATGAAGAAAAAGAAAGCGGAGGCACCCATGCGAACCATGACGAAGGAAAGAAAAAAGGAAGGGCCGCGCCTTGGCCACAAAGGCCGGGCAGATGCTAAAGCCAGCCGTCAGCTGCTGCTTCTGTGCATCCCGGCGATCATCGGCTATATCCTGTTCAACTATATACCGATGGGAGCCGCAGTCATCATTCCGTTCAAGAATTATAAATTCTCCAAGGGCATCCTCGGCAGCGACTGGTGCGGCCTTGCAAACTTCAAGTGGATCATCCAGTCCGTCGCGCTTGACCGCGCACTGCGCAACACGGTGCTCTACGGTCTTCTGTTCATGGTGCTCAGTCCGGTTACAAACGTGATCATCGCACTTTTGCTGTTTGAGATCACAAGCAGGCGCCGGCTGAAAACCTACCAGACCATCATCACCTTCCCGAACTTCATGTCCATGGTTATCGTCGGCTATATCGTCTACGCCATCCTCAGCCCGAGGACCGGTCTTATGAACCAGATCATCCAGTTCTTCGGCGGCGACCCGGTCGATGTGTACATGAATTCAAAATACTGGCCGTTCATCCTGACCGTCGTGAATATCTGGAAGGGCATCGGCATGGGCTCCATGATGTACTTTGCAGCCTTGATGGGCATTGATACCTCGCTCTACGAAGCGGCGGAGATCGACGGCGCGGGGCGCTTCCAGAAGATGCTGCATATCTCCCTGCCGCACCTTGTCCCGCTGATCTGCATCTTCACCATCATGAATGCGGGCACGCTCATCAGCGGCAACTTCGACCTTTTCTATGTTATCCCGAGAAATACCTCGACGCTGTACGCAACGACGGATATCCTCAACACCTACGTCTATCGTTCCCTGCAGGAATCCAGCTATGCGATCGGCGCGACGACGGGCCTCATTCAGTCCGTTGTGGGTATGTTCCTTGTTCTGCTGTCCAACTGGATCGTCAAGAAGATCTCCCCGGACAACTCGATGTTTTAAGCGGAAGGGAGAATCTTATGAATCCGAAAATCAAGCACAGCCGCGACAGGGCGTTCAAGCGCTTTGTGTATATTTTCTTCTTCCTGATGTGCGCCTGCTTCGTTCTTCCGCTGATCGTCGTCATTTCAGCGTCATTCACCAGCGAACAGGCCCTGACCTCCGGCGGCTTTTCCCTGCTGCCGCGTGATTTTACGCTCGACGCGTACAAGTCGGCATTCTCCAGCGGCACGCGCGTGCTGCGCGCCTACGGCGTGACCATTTTTCAGGCTGTGGTCGGCACGGTCCTCAGCAGCCTCGTCGCAGCACTGGCAGCCTATCCGCTTTCCAGAAGCAACTTCCGCTTCCGCAGGCCCATCACGGTCTTTATCTTCTTCACCATGCTCTTCGGCGCCGGTATGATTCCGAACTACATTATCTTCGCCAAGTATTATAAGCTGGCGGATTCCATCTGGATCTACATTCTGCCCGGCATCACCGGCGGCGCGTGGAACACCATGGTATTCCGGACGTTCTTCAAGGGCCTGCCCGAGACGCTGTTTGAGGCGGCGTATCTGGACGGCGCGAGTGAGCTGCGCATCTTCTTTTCGGTCGTTTTGCCGCTGTCCACGCCCGTTTTTGCGTCCCTTGGCTTTATGGCGCTGGTCGCCCGCTGGAACGACTATACAACGTCCATGATCTACATCCGCAACGAAAGCCTCTATACGCTGCAATACCTGCTCCAGCGCATGATGGATCAGGCGGAATTCATGAAGAATCTTGCGAACAACCCCATGATGTCCGGCAGCGTTTCGCTGGACACGAGTATGCTGCCGAGCGAATCGCTGAAATTCGCCATGTGCGTCATCGCGGCAGGCCCGATGCTGGTCGTGTTCCCGTTCTTCCAGAAGTATTTTGCGCAGGGTCTGACGATCGGCGCAGTCAAGGGCTGAGAGAACAGCCTGTTTTATGAATTGTATGCCTGAAAACGAATGGTACCGCGTTTTGAGGCGTTTACAAGAGAAAACGACACCCCATATCACCTAAAATCTAAGGAGGATATCATGAAAAAGAGAACCATTTGCCTGCTCCTTGCCATGATCATGGTTCTGAGCATCGTTCTGGCGGGCTGCAGCAAGACTGCTGAGACTCCCGCTGCGGACGAAACCCCCGCCACGACTGAGCCGGCGGAAACCACCGACAACACCGAAACCCCTGAAGCTCCCGAAGAGACTGCCGAGCCCGCGCTTGAGCAGAAGACCATTCAGCTCATGATCACCGGCGCCGGCAAGCAGGCCAACTCCGACAAGGTCTGGGCCGCTTTCAATGAGCAGCTCCAGCAGTACGTTCCCAACACCACGGTTGAATTCATCGACGTTTCCTTCGATGAGTACAGCGAAAAGTTCTCTCAGGTTCTGGCTTCCGGCGAAGGCGTTGACCTCGCATGGACCGGCTGGCTGATCAACAAGCCGCAGAACATTGCCGACGGCAACCTGATGCCGCTCGACGATCTGCTCGCAGAGTACGGCCAGGGCATTGTTGATATCCTCGGCGAAAATGTCGTTGAAATCCATCGCAATGCGGCTGACGGCAAGCTGTACTACCTCCCCAGCTGGCAGGGCCTGTGCGGCGAGCGCCGCGGCTGGCTCGTCGTGACTGAGATCGCAGAGCTCGCAGGCGACACCTGGATCGAGGATACCGAGGCAGCGCTGAACAAGTGGCGCAACAACTATTCCGAGGGTACAGAGGCATTCCAGGCTGTTCTGGATCAGGCGACCAAGTATCTGGCTGCTGCAAAGGAAGCCGGCAAGCTCGGCGCTGGCATCAACACCGGCCGTGTGTTCGGCTGGTCCATGTATAACGGCACGAGATCCAACCCCGGCGTCGGCGGCTCTGAGATCGGCATTCCGTTTGAAGACAACACTTTCACGGTTATTGACGGTGTTGCCAGCGAACACTACAAGCTGTACGCCAAGACGATGGCCGACTGGTACAAGGAAGGCTACATTCGCTCCGACATCATGTCCGTCGATACCTCCACGCTGACGATGCCGAAGAACGGCGAGATCACCGACACCACCTATGTCTTCAGCTGCGATCCGTATCTGACCGAGGCCGATCAGGAAGCAGCGATTGCAGACGCCGGTATGGACATGACCTACCTGCCCATCGAAGAGAACGCCTACCTCATTCTCGGCGGCGATACCTCCTACGCCATCCCGTACTGCGCGGATGAGCCCGAGCGCGCCATGATGGTCCTCAACGCGATCTACTCCCAGCCCGACCTGTACAACACGCTGATCTACGGCATCGAGGGCGAGGACTACACCAAGAACGCCGACGGCACCATCACCACCAGCTATGTCGGCGCCAGCCCCACGGCGGACGACAGCTACGGCATCCAGAGATGGATCATCGGCTCCTGCAAGAACGCGCTCATCAACAACGGCACCGATCCCAACTACTATGCGGATCTGGAAGCGCTGGAGGAGACTGCCCGCGTCAACCCGTTCCTGAACTTCACGTTCGACAGAACGAATGTCGAGGGTATCTGCGCGAGCATCCTGAACGTGTACTACGAGTATGGCCCGCAGATTGACAACGGCGTTGCAGGCGACAACTGGGAAGAACTCTATAACAACTATATGGCTGCCCGTAAGGACGCAGGCATCGAAGAGCTTGTCACCGAGTTCCAGAACCAGCTCAACGCCTACATTGAGGCCAACAATATCACTTCCTGGTAAGCATCTAACCAAAAGCGGAAGAGGCATTCCGTCTCTTCCGCTTTTCCTATAAGTTTTTTCCTGATTATTGAAAAAATAGTGTAAAAATGACGACATATTTTATTGATTTTCAGAACGGCTGCGACGAAAATGACGGCTTGCGTCCCGAAACGCCGTTCCGGACGCAGCACCCGGAGCTGCTTCAGCCGGACGATACCGTTCTGTTCCGGCGCGGCAGCGTGTTCCGCGGGCCGCTGCAAAATCCGTCCGGCCGCTGGGAGCATCCCATCCATTACGGCGCGTATGGCGAGGGTGAACCGCCTGTGTTCTGCGGCTCCCAAAGCCTTTCCGACCCGGCACAATGGGAAAACGTCGGCGGAAGCATCTGGCGGTTTACCGGCATGCTTTCCGGTGAGACGGCCAACCTGATCTACGGCGACGGAACGTGCGGCGCGCTGCGCTGGACACGCGAGGAGCTTTGCGAGCAGGGCGACTGGTTCGACTCCTGCCTTGGATATTCCATTCAGCATCTCCCGCTTGCGGAGGATCATACGCTGCTGGTCTATTCGCAGGAAAATCCCGCGGCCTTCTACGGAAGCATCGAATGCGCGACCTCGCAGTACCGCTGGCTGGCGCACTGCGGACACGACATGGTCATTTCCGATCTGGAATTCCGCAACAACGGCCTGCACGGGATCGCAGGCGAAGAGGGCGGCCGGAATCTGCGCATCGAAAACTGCCGGTTTGCCAAAATCGGCGGCGCCGTCTGGGATAAAGACCAGAAGATACGCTTTGGCAACGCCTTTGAGTGCTGGAATGTGGCGGAAAACGTTGAGGTCGAGCACTGCGTGTTCGACGATATCTACGATTCCGCCGTCACGCATCAGGGCGGCGCGGACTGCAAGCCCGCGTACCACTTCCTGATCCGAAGCAACACCTTCCGCCGCTGCGGTATGGCTGCCTATGAGCAGCGCGATCTTCTGCCGACATATGCGGAGTTCACAGACAACGTCTGCGAGGACGCCGGCGAGGGCTTCTCCAGGCTTGGCGAGACGATGCCGCGCCGGTCGGAGATCTGGCCGCAGCCGATGGGCCACCACATTTTCCTGTGGCGAATCTCCCACGTGACGGGCAATGAGCATTTCACCGTCAGCCGGAACACATTCGGCGACGCGCCATATGGTGCGGCCGTCTACTCGGTCAATACGCCGGAGGCCGACCGGCTGGTACATCTGGAGGAGAACCGGTATCCGATGCAGCGCTATACGCTGGTTGGCCGGATGTACGGTATAGATTATCCCGATCCTTCCGCGTGGGAAAGCAGAAGAAAAGAAGAAAGCGAAAGAGAGAGCTCAATGAAAGTCTTTACCGTTGCGCTGATTGGCGCAGGCAACCGCGGCGAAATTTACACCGATATCATGAAGACGCTGCCGGAAAAATTTCGCGTTGTTGCCGTTGCTGATCCGAACGAGAACCATCGCAGAAACATTCAGAATAAGCACAGCCTGCCGGACAGTCACGTTTTCCATACCTGGCAGGAGCTGCTGGCGCAGCCAAGGCTTGCCGATCTTGCGGTCATTGCGACACAAGACAGTATGCATTATGAGCCGGCCATGAAGGCACTGGCCGCCGGATACGATGTGCTGCTGGAAAAACCGCTGGCGCGCACGGAGGACGAATGCGTCGACCTGCTCAATCAGGCGCGCAGGTATGGCCGGAAGTTCATGGTCTGCCATGTACTGCGCTATACGCCGTTCTATTCGCGCGTCAAGCAGCTCATCGACGAGGGCGTTTTGGGCGACATCGTCACGATCGTCCATACGGAAGGACTCGGTAATATCCATCAGAGCCACAGCTTTGTCCGCGGCAACTGGGGCAACACGGCCAAAAGCAATTTCATGCTGCTGGCCAAGTCCTGCCACGACATTGACCTGCTGCAATGGCTGATGAAGAAGAAATGCACGAAGATTCAGTCGTTCGGTTCGCTCAAGTACTTCCGCCGTGAAAACGCCCCGTCTGACGCGCCGGAACGCTGCATCGACGGCTGTCCGCATGCGGATACCTGCCCGTATAATTCGGTCAAGCTGTATCTGGACGACAAGAACAATATGTGGTTCCGCACGACGTCCACCGGCAAGGTCGACCCCACGGATGCAGATGTGGAATACACGCTTCGTCATACGCAGTATGGCAAATGTGTCTTCAAGTGCGATAATGACGTGGTCGACCATCAGGTCGTGAACATGGAGTTTGCGGACAAATCTACGGCCTCGTTCACCATGAGCTGCTTTAATTACAACGGCAGAAAGTCCAACATCATGGGCACGAAGGGCGAGATGTTCCTCGACTTCGAGGGTGACGAAATCCGCATTTTCCACTTTGAGGGACGCTGGTGGGAGACCATCCACACCAATGGCCGCGTCGACGGTACGTTGGTTGGCGGCCATGGCGGCGGAGACCCCGGCATCGTGAACGCGCTTTACGATTACATGACTGGCGCAAAAACCGCAGACGAGGTCAGCGAGATCGGCATTTCCTGCGAAAACACCCGTCTGGTATTCGCGGCCGAGCGTTCCCGCCTGAACGGAGACGTTGAGACGATCACCCCACTGGAATAAAGAACCTCCCGCAAAAGCGCCGGATATCTGCCGTTCTCCGGCTGATGCCCGGCGCACTATTTTTGGAATGGAGACTGATTTATGAAACGAATTTATAAATCCTGCGTTGCAGTCCTGCTGCTGCTTGCGATGCTCCTGAGCTGTGTTCCGGCGCTGGCCGCCGGAAGCAGCCATAGCTACACGACGCTGCAGAAGGCCGAAGCGCTGAAGACCCTTGGCCTGTTTCAGGGCACAAACAAGGGCTTCGAGCTGGAAAAGACGCTGACGCGCGAACAGGCGATCACCTTGATCGTCCGCCTGCTCGGCGCGGAAGCGGAAGCGAAGGAAAAGAACCCGGCGCATCCGTTTACGGACGTTCTGGCCTGGGCCAGCCCTTATGTCGGCTACGGCTATCAGAATGCGCTTGTCAAGGGCGTCAGCGAAACGCTCTTTGGCTACGGCAAGCTCGTGACGGAAGCACAGTTCCTGACGATGGTTCTGCGTCTGCTGCAATATGAGGACGACACGGACTTTACATGGAACAAGTCGGCAGAGCTGGCGGAAAAGCTCGGCCTGCCGGTCGTGCCCGCAAACAGCGGCGAGTATACGCGCGGCAACGCCGTTGACGTGATCTGGGCGCTGCTGGAGACGAAATTCAAATCCGGCGGCAAGACGCTGGCACAGACGCTGATCGAGAAGGGCGTGTTTACGGAAAAGGCTTACCGAGAAGCGCTGGGAGAGGATAGCTCCAATATCGGCGCGATTCTTCCCATTCTGAGACCTGATCCCGACCCGAAACCCGATCCCGACCCGAAGCCGGACCCCGATCCGAAGCCCGATCCTGACCCCGATCCCGATCCGGAACCCACGGAACAGCCGGTCTATGTGTCTCCGAGCGGCGGCAGTGACGGCGACGGCAGCAAGGACGCGCCGTTCGGCTCGTTGGAGGCTGTGCGCGACTATCTGCGCGAGAACCGCTCGACGGAGCTGCCCACAACGGTCTATCTGCGCGGCGGCACCTATGTGCTGAATAAGACGTTCGAGCTGACTGCGGAAGACGGCGGCACGGAAGAACTGCCCGTGACGTGGCGCGCCTATCCGGGCGAGACGGTCATCATTACCGGCAGCGCCGGAGCCTCTTTGTCTGCCTTTGAGCCGGTTTCCGGTGAAATGAAGGAAAAGCTTTCGCCGGACGCGCAGAAGCACGTCATGGTGGCCGATGCCAGAGATCTTGGACTGGGTGAAATCAGCTTTAGCCTGTCATCTCTGAACCTCTGTCTGGAAGCGCCTCTTTTCTCGCTGGACGGACAGCACATGCGCCTGACGCGCTACCCGAACTCCAACTCGACCGAGGATTGGATGCACGTGGAGACGGTCGATCCCACGCAGACGGCAGGCACCTATCCCAAGATCAAGCTTACAGACGAAACAGTTCTCGGTTGGGATCATAACGCCGTTGACCGCATTTATTTTGGCTATTTCTCCTACGGCTGGGCGCTGCATGGCTTCCACGGCACGCTTGATCCGGAAACCGGCATTGTAACGGCGACGGATGCGTCCCATTATGGCAGCGCCGCCGGGCTGAAGCCTATGCTGCTCTACAATGCGTATGAATCGCTGGACGAGCCGGGCGAGTGGTACTATGACCAGACGAGCGGCAAGCTCTATATCTATCCGTTCGCAAATGCAACGGCAGCTTCGACGCTCCGCATGACAAGCAGCAATTTTGACTTGATCTCGGTCAAAAACGCCGCATATCTCAATCTTGAGGGCCTGACGGTCACGTCCTCCAAAAAGAACGGCATCGTCATGGACGGCGTCGACCACTGTGTCATCGACAGCTGTACGCTGACGGATTTTGAAGAACGAGCCATCAGCATCGACAACGCCACGAACTCCGGCATTCAGAACTCTGAAATCGCCTATACGTCCGTCACGGCCATGTATCTGGACGGCGGCGACTTCCAGACCATGACGCCGGGCTGCAACTTCATCTCAAACTGCCGCATCCACGATACGAACCAGCACCGCACGTTCAACGAAGGCGGTGTGAAGCTTCGCGGTGTGAAGAATACCTTCTCCAGCAATGAGGTCTATAACATCACGGACATCGCGCTGAACTTCGCCATTGCGGGCGATGCGGAGACCTCGCTGGACTGCGTGATCGAGAACAACTCGTTCCATGACGTGATCCTGAACGGCAAGGATATGGCTGCAGTCTACGGCGGGCGTGACGCGCGCTGCCAGGGACTGATTATCCGGAACAATCATTTCTACAACCTGGGCAACAACGACGCATCCTATCCCAACTTCGCGGGCAGCGCCGTTTACATGGACGACGGCCTGAGCGGCGCAGCGATCACCGGCAATATCTTTGGCCCGGGTGCTTCTGGAAATTATATCGAAGCGATCAAGATCAACTGCGGCCATGACAATGTAATCACAAATAACCTCTTTATTGATATGCCGTGCGCGCTTTATGCGTATATCGACAGCAATTTTGAAACGCGCATGACCAGCGACAGCGGCTACGGAACAGCGGACACACTAAAGCAGGTCTGGAACAACGAACGGTATACGGAACGCTGGCCGTGGATGGCTGCGGCGAGAGAGGGTGCGACGGATTTCTACATCCAGAATACCTTCGAGAACAATATCCTGATTTATACCGACGCTTCGCCGCGCGGCAGCGAAAAGAGCGAGAGTAATTGGGTCGAAACAAACGATCATCAGAACAGCAAGATCACCGGCATCGAGGAAAATCTGGCGATCCTGAAGGGCGAGGGCGACAACCGGCAGCTGTTTGCCGACTATGCAAACGGCAATTACGCGCTGAATGCATCCGTTTTGGCGCAGCTGCCCGGCTTTGAGCAGATCGACCAGAGCAAGATCGGCGTGAAGAGCTTCCCCGGCAACCAGAAGCCGACTGCTTCCGGCGTTTCC
>ENA-OVGC01000589-OVGC01000589.1-human-gut-metagenome-genome-assembly--contig:-NODE-589-length-32867-cov-13.669481_pt1 | contig 32867 bp, 24 predicted proteins | sample MGYA00237768_ERZ505415 | MGnify/ENA primary metagenome ERZ505415 (study PRJEB26158, sample SAMN06016382) | human gut metagenome | biome: human gut; feature: ankylosing spondylitis patient; material...
GGCTGTCGGCCTCCAGATCCTCGGTCAGGCTGGCCTCCATGGTCACCTTGTCCTCATCGCAGCTCAGGGTATCGACAACGATCTTCTTCATTTCCTCGAAAGTCATGGTAGTATTCTCCTTTATGTTCACTGTTTGTTTTTAATTATTTACCTAAAATTTATGAGGTATCGAACACGACCATTATAACCAAACCGTTGGATAAGTCAATGGTTTTAGTTAAATATTTTTATCTTTTACATTTCTGTCACAGTTTGCTTCCTCTTTATATAGGGGCTCCCACAGACGCAAAAAAGCCGCTGCACAGTACTTTGTGCAGCGGCCTTTCCGGCAAATAAAACGATTTATAATGCGCTCCGCTTACGCTCTGCGCATAAACAGCGGAATCATTATTTGATATTTCGCGTTTGTCGCACTCTGCGGAGCGCGACAAACGCTTTTTTCACAGGAGGGATCGTAAAGGAATGCAGCATCTCCAGTGCCTGTTTCCTACGGAAACAGCGGCACTGTGGGATAATATCGTGTTTGCCGCCACGACCCTCCCCGTGAAAATGGGGGACAGGAAAGTCCGCGTTTGCGTAGCAATGAAAGCCTCAGTGAGGCTTTTAAGCGGCAGAGCGGTCTGCGTAAGCAGATGGAGGGGCCTTGCCCCGACAAGCTCCGCAGACTTTCCTGTCCCCCGCAATAATAATATTTCTTATTCCAGTCCGATCTGCTGGGCGTATTCTTCCAGCAGTTCCCGCTCAAGGAAGGGGGTCTTGACGCCCTCGCGGTCGCGGTAGGTCTCGTGCCCCTTGCCGATGACGGCGATCAGATCGCCCTCCTGTGCGTGATCCACTGCGTAGTGCAGTGCGTCCAGACGGTCGGGGATCTCCACGAACTTCGCGTCCGGGTTGCCCTTGTTCATGCCCTCACGGATATCCGCGATGATATCCTCCACCTTCTCAAAGCGGTTGTTGTCCTCGGTGAGGATGGAGAAATCGGCCATCTTGGCGCAGATCTCGCCCATGCCGTAGCGGCGCAGCTTGGAGCGGTTGCCGCCGCAGCCGAACACCACCACCAGACGGTGGGGCTTGTAGGCGCGCAGGGTGGTAAGCAGGCTCTCGGTGGATACCTCGTTGTGGGCGTAGTCCAGCAGGATGGTGAACTTTTTGCTGATGGGCACCAGCTCCACACGGCCCTTCACCACGCACTTGCCCAGACCATCGTGGATGGCGGCATCCGGCAGACCCAGCACCTTGCCCACGGCCAGCGCTGCCAGCGCGTTGTACACGCTGAACTCGCCGGGCATATTCACCTTGACGTCCATCTCGTCCTTGCCGGTAACGTGGAAGGCAACGCCCAGAAAATCGTGGGTGCGCAGCAGCTCGTAGCCGGTCTCGCGGTAGTCGGCCTTTTCATCGCGGCCATAGGTCACCAGCTTGCAGGTATGGCCTTCCAGCAGGGCGGCGGTGTTCTCGTCGTCAATGTTCACCACGCCCACATCGCAGCGCTTGAACAGCTGTCCCTTCCAGCTGCGGTACTCCTCAAAGGTCTTGTGCTCACCGGGGCCGATGTGATCCGGCGAAAGGTTGGTGAACACGCCCACATCGTAGTGCACGCCCGCCACGCGGTCCATCATCAGGCCCTGACTGGATACCTCCATCAGCGCGGTGTCGCAGCCGGCATCCAGAAACTCCCGGAAGGTCTTTTGCAGCTCGTAGCTTTCCGGGGTGGTGTTGGCGGTGTCCTTGTGGCGTCCCATATAGTAGATGCCGTTGGTGCCGATCATGCCCACCTTGCGGCCTGCGGCCTCCAGCACGCTTTTGATCATGTGGGTGGTGGTGGTCTTGCCCTTGGTGCCGGTGACGCCGATCATGGTCATCTGGCGGGCAGGGTTTCCAAAGAGGTTGGCGCTCATCAGCGCCATGGCATAGCGGCTGCTCTCCACCTTGACCACGGTCACACCGGGCATGGCAGAAAGGTCGATGTCGTGCTGGATGACCAGCGCGCTGACCCCCTTGGCAGCGCAGTCAGCGGCAAACGTGTGGCTGTCCCGCTGGGTGCCCACGATGCACACGAACAAAAGCCCCGGGGCAGCCTTGCGGCTGTCGTAGATGATATCTGCGATCTCAGTATCCAGACTGCCCTGCACAAGGGTAAAGGGCACGCCTTCCATCAGTTGTTCCAGCTTCATACAGTCTCCTCCAAAAAGCTTCTTTACATGGGGTTTTCTTCTTCGTTGGCCGTCATGCGGTCAGGGTGGGTCAGGGGCAGCTGCTCGGTGTCCGTTTCAGCCGCCGGTTCGGTGGTGTCGGCAGCATCCGTGCTTTCTGCACTGTCGGTGCTGTCGGCGGCATCCTCTGCCGGAGCGGGTTCCTCAGCCTTGGGCGGCACCACATAGCCGGAGGGCAGGGTGGGCTCGCCCTGTGCAAAATAGATCTTGCGTGTGCTGCTGGCGCTGGTATGGCTGAAATCCAGCCGCCCGGTGTCGGTGGGGCCGCAGCCCTTGCCGTCGGCGTTGGTCAGCACATAGCGGGCGCGGTCCAGCTTATAATCCAGATCGTTCAGCGTACCCAGCAGCACGCTGATGCGGTCCTGATACAAAAATGCGAGCTGCTCGGTGTCTGCCACTTCCAGCCGTGTCACGTCCTGCGACAGGCCGTATTCCTCCAGCTTGCCCACCAGAGTGCGCAGCGCTTCCATGCGGGCGGTCTCGGTGCTCACCGTGCTTTCACTTTCGGCGATTTCCGACCCGGAGGCGCTTGCCGCGTCCGCGTCCTCCACGAACCAGAAGCCCTGTCCCGGGGTGGTGTCCTGCAGCTTGCCGCCGTACAGGGTGCAAAGCCCCTCAGGCTGGGTGCTTTCCTCGGACAGAATCTTCCATTTGTCCGAGATCACAAGCCATTTATTGCCGTTTTGCACCGCGTAGGCGGGCACGGCCTCGGTCACCTGCACCACCACGGTGTTGGGGTAGTCCCGGATCACCTTGATGGAGCCCAGCAGCGGGAAGTTCTGCTCCAGCACAGCGGCCTTTTCGCCGGGTTCAAAGCTGAAGATGTTCTCCTCCAGCTGCACACCCATCCGCTGCAAAATGCTGTCTGCGGAATAGCCCGCGATCTCGGTCACCTGCTTGCCGTCCGGGGTCTGCACCTGAATGGAGTTGATGCGGAACAGCATGGTCATGGTCAGGTAGATGCCTGCGCCAATGACGCACAGCAGCATGGCAAAGGCGGTCAGACGGCGTAGTATCCGTCGGCGGCGCAGGGTGGCGCGGGTCACCTTGCGCTTTTTGCGCATTTCCCGCCGGGCAGGGCTTTGCTGCGGGGCGCTTTGCGCCGGGCGCAGACGCTGGCTCTGGCTGCCTGCCGGGTGCTGCCGGTTTGCATTCTGGTAATTCTGGTTTTTCCGGCTGTTCTGCCCGCTGCGGGCATTATTTGCCGGGCGGCGCTGCTTGCCGCCAGACTTCGCGTTTTTGGGTCTGCTGCCCGCCGGGCGGTTACCGGCGGGGTACTGGGTGGTATTGCTCCCCTGCGCCGGACGGCGGGTCTGGGACTGGGTGGGAAACTGGATGCTGTTATCTGCCCGGGAGGAGCGCACACTGCCGTTGGCGCTGCGGGAGGGCGGGCGGCTGAGCGGCTCGCCGTTGTAGCCGTAGCGGCTGCTGCCGGTGCTCCGGGGCGTATGATCCTGCGAAGGCGCAGAGGTGCGCGCCACATCCCGGTTCAGGTCATAGGGCCTCGTGTTCCGGGGTCTGCCGTTGCGGTCACGGTTCTGCTGCATCATTCGCACCTTCTTTCCTATTTATTCCGGGGCTGCATCACGGGGTCTTGACCAGCTTGAGCAGCGCCGCAGTAATGCGGTCCAGACTGTCGTCCACAGACAGGCTGCGGGCGTTTTTGCCCATTTCGGCCAGCTTGCCGGGCTGTGCCAGCATAGTAGAAACGGTCTGCACCAGCTTTTCGCCGGTCAGGTCTTTTTCTTCGATCACCACAGCCGCCCCGGCCTTTTGCAGCTCCATGGCGTTGTAGTACTGGTGGTTCTCGGCCACGTTGGGGCTGGGGATCAGCACAGCGGCGCGTCCCACGGCTTCCAGCTCGGCCAGCGTCAGCGCACCGGCGCGGCTGATGACGAGGTCTGCCGCTGCCAGCAGCTCCGGCATATTGTTGATGTATTCCTTTACCACAAGGCTGTCGCCGGGGGCAAAATCCTTCTGCTTTTGCAGCTGCTCAAACAGCTGTACGCCGTACTGGCCGGTGGCGTGCAGGTGCAGCACCGGCTTGTGCTCGTGCTGTTCCCAGGCGCACAGGTCTGCCACCACCTCGTTGACCCGGCGTGCGCCCAAGCTGCCGCCGAAGGACAGGATGACGGTGCGGTCGCCCGCACCCAGCTGTGCGCGGATGGCCTCGCGGTTGGCGGCCTGTACAAACACCTCCGGCCGCACGGGGTTGCCCACCACAAGGGTCTTGTCCGGTGCGCCCAGCTTTTCCACAGCGGCGGGCACGGCGGCAAACACGATATCCACATCCGGGGCCAGCAGCTTGTTGGTCACACCGGGGAAAGCGTTCTGCTCGTGCAGGGCGGTGTGGATGCCCATTTTGGCGGCGCAGCGCACCACCGGGCCGGACACATAGCCGCCGCAGCCGATGACGAGATCCGGCTTTACTTCCTTCATCATGGCCTTGGCCTTGGGACCGGAGAGGGCCAGATTCCACAAGGTAATGAGGTTGCGCTTGATGTTGTGCAGGCTGAGCTTGCGCTGAAAACCGGTGATCTCGATGTGGTGGAAGGGGTAGCCCGCCTGTGTGACCAGACGGTACTCCATGCCCTCCTTACGGCCTGCAAAGTGGATCTCGGCGGTAGGGTCGGCCTTTTTCAGAGCACCGGCAATGGCCAATGCGGGGTTGATATGTCCGGCAGTGCCGCCGGCTGCAATGAGAACGCGCATGGTGATTCCTCCTTATAAACGCCCGGCCTGCGGCCGGGCGGGCTTGCGGTTTGTTTTACTGTTCTGTACGGGCTGCGCGGGCAGAAGCCAAGTCAATGGTCTTGCGGGCAAGCTCTGCTTCCCGCTCGGCGCGGGCGGCTTCCCGCTGGGCACGCATCTGCTCCCGCTGCTGCGCTGCCCGCTCGCCGTTGCGGCCTATGTTCACCATCACGCCCATTTCTGCCAGCAACAGGATCAGACTGGTGCCGCCGGAGGAGAAGAAGGGCAGGCTGATGCCGGTGTTGGGCAGGGTGTTGGTGACCACGGCGATGTTGCAGAACACCTGCCACGCGATCTGCGCCATAATGCCGATGCCTACCATGGTGCAGTACAGATTTTCCGCCTTATAGGCGATGAGCAGCCCCTGCACGATGAACAGCACGAACAGCACGATGATGAGCACTGCGCCAATGAAGCCCAGCTCCTCGCACACCACGCTGAAGATGAAGTCGTTGGTGCTTTCCGGCAGCCAGAGCTGCTTTTCCACGCTGTTGCCCAGCCCCAGCCCCTTCAGCCCGCCGGAGCCGATGGCGTAAAGGCTCTGCACGGTCTGGTCGGTCATCTTGCTCAGATCCTGCGTCCAGCCGTCCAGACGCTTTTGCAGGTAAGGGATGGAGTCCACATGGGAGAGCAGGGTCTCCAGCAGGGTGCCCGCCGTGATGGCACCCGCCCATGTCAGCACACCGCCGCTGCCGGACAGCAGCAGGATGGTGCCCACCACCGCCACCGTCAGCACGATGCCGGACATGTGCGGCTCCATCGCCAGCAGGAGGACCACCGGTATAAGGGGCAGCACCGGCACCACCAGCTGCTTCCACACCCGCACCCGCAGCCACTCCCGGGGGGTAAGCAGGATGCGGCGCTCCGGGTCCAGCCGCTCCACCTGCGGCGCTTTGGCCGCAAGATGGGAGCTGAACAGGATCATTTCAAACTTTGCCACCTCGGAGGATTGCAGTGTAAGCCCGCCGAAGCGGATCCAGCGGCGGCAGCCGTTCAGAGGGGCCATGGTCAGGGTGACGGCCAGCATGGCCAGCACGATGATGTAGCCCGGCACCACCATCTTGCGCAAAAAACGGTGATCCATATAACTCATCAGGAACATACAGGCCAGCCCCAGCATCATGCACAGCGCCTGCTGCTTGATGTAGTGGAAGCTGTCGCCCATGCGCAGGTAACCGGTGGTGTAGCTGGCGCTGAACAGCATCACCAGCCCAAAGATCATAATAACGGCCAGCGTAGCCAGCCAGTCGATCAGCAGCCGGGACCACGGGCCCGGGTCTCGCTGGAACACCGGCACCGGCGCTCTGTGTTTTTTGCGGATAGTCGCCATCTGCGCTCCCTTCCCTCTCTGTGCCCGGTCAGCACCAGCGCAGCAGCGCCAGCGCCAGCACATAGCCGACAGCGCTCAGCGCAAAGCTGCACAGGAACACCGTCTCCGGGCTCATTTTATGCTTTTTTACCCAGCAGCGCAAGGGCTTGCCGGTGCGCTTTGCACACAGCAGCTGCGCTGCCAAAAGACCGCCCGCCGCCCAGAAGGGCAGCGCCAACGGCACGGTCAGGCTGGTCATGTCCAGACTGAGCGGGATGCAGCCGATGGCACCCGCCGCCAGCAGACTGCCGCAGCAGCCCACCCCCAGCCTTGCCGGGGGGAACGCCCACAGCAGCAGTGCCACCAGTGCCCCGGCAAGCGCGGCGGGCAGCACCGCCAGCCCGGGCACGCCCAAGCCGGCCTCTGCCATCATCAGCGCCAGCATGGCCACAAAGGCCGCACCGCACACCGCGCCCTCGTCCCGCTCGGCGATGCGGGCGCACTCGGCCAGTGCCACCATGAGCACCGCCCACAAAAAGGGCACGGCGCTGCCCAGCAGCACATACCCCGCCCCAGGCACGTCCAGTCCCCGGGGCAGACAGCCCGCTGCCTGCAGCAGCAAAAGAACGAATGCCGCGGCCAGTGCCTCCAGCAAAAGGCGGACGTCCCGCCGCAGCCCCAGCGCCGCCGGGCTGCGCATCCGGGCAAGATCCTCTGCAAGACCCACTGCCCCAAAGGCAAGGCTTCCGGCCAGTGCCGTGAGCAGCCGTGTCATCAGCCGGCCCTCGCTGCCCAGCAGCTCCGGCTGACTCACGCAGGCGGCAAGCCAGCCCACACCCACCGCAGCCACCGTGCCCGCCGCCGCACACAGCCCACCCCACAGCGGGGCGCGCAGGGGTGCAGGCCGGGGCTGCTCAGACTGTACCGGCTGCTGTTGTTGTTCGCGGCGTTCCAGCACCCGCCGCAGCGGCACAAACAGGCTGCACAGGGCTGCCGTAAGGGCAAAGCCCAGCACCACCGCCGCTGCCAAGGCGAAACGCTCCATAACTCAGACACTCCATTTCGCCAAATAGTTATACTTCTGCTTCTTTATGCTCTTCGTAGAAGATATCCAGCACTTTTTCCAGTGCCATGCCGTGGCTGGCCTTTACCAGAACAGCATCGCCGGGCTGCACCCGGTCCAGCAGGGCATCGGCGGCCTCGCGGTAATTTTCTGCGTGCAGGGTCTTTACCCCCTTGGCGGCAGCCACTACGGCGGTGCGCTTGGCCTGCTCGCCGTAGGTGATCAGACAGTACAGCCCGCTCTCGGCGGCAAGGCGTCCCAGCTCCTCGTGTGCCTCGCGGCTCATCTCGCCCAGCTCCAGCATATCGCCCAGCAGGGCAAAGCGGCGCTTGCAGGGGAAGTCCTTGAACATGGCCAGCGCAGCCTTCATGCTGTCCGGGTTTGCGTTGTAGCAGTCCTCGATGACGGTCACGCCCTCGCTGTCCACCACCTTCTGGCGGCGGCCGGTCTGCTCAAAGTTGGAAAGGCCCCGGATGACCCTCTTGGCGTCGCAGCCCAGACGGGTGGCGGCGCAGTAGGCAGCCAGAGCGTTCGCCACATTGTGGCGACCCATGGCAGGGATATTCACCACAAAGGTGCCGTGCTCCTGATCCTCCAGCACAAAACTCATGCCGTCGGTCTCCTGCCGGATGGACAGGGCGCAGACGTCCGCGTTCTCGTCGCTCAGGCTGAACCACACCGGGCGCACATGGGCGGGGAGCACTGCCTTGCGCAGGAAGGGGTCGTCGTAGTTCAGCACCAGCGGCGCGCCCTCCGGCAGACCGTTGCAGATCTCCAGCTTTGCCTTGCAGATGTTCTCCTGACTGCCCAGATTGCCGATATGGGACACGCCGATGCAGGTGATGATGCCCACATCCGGCCGTGCTGCCCGCGCCAGACGGTCGATCTCGCCGGCGTGGCTCATACCCATCTCGATGACCGCGTACTCGGTGCTGCTTTCCAGCCGCATCAGGGTGCGGGGCATGCCCAGTTCATTGTTCTGGTTGCCCTCGGTCTTGATGGTCTCGCCAAAGCCGCTCAGGGCGGCGTAGGTCATCTGCTTGGTGGTGGTCTTGCCCACGCTGCCGGTCACGCCCACCATCTTGGGGTGGTACTGGCTGCGGTAGTTTGCGCCCATCACCATCATGGCGTGGTAGCTGTCCGGGCAAAGGATGGCCTTTTCTTCCGGCACACCGGGCACGGGATGGTTGACCACCACATACTCCGCGCCCTGCTCCAGCGCACGGGCGGCGAAATCATGGCCGTCGAACCGCTCGCCGGGGAAGGCCACAAAAATGCAGCCGGGCTTTACCTCGCGGCTGTCGGTGGTGACCAGTGCCACCTCCGGGTCACTGGTCAGTTTTCCGGCAGGCACCAGCCCTGCCAGAAGCTTGCTTGCATGGATCTTTTCCATTGTTCTATCCCCTCTCGTTCTATTGAATGCTGCACCCTCATCCGTCACTGCCTTGCAGCAGTGCTTTACGCTGAAAGCCTTGGGCGAGGATGCCGAAAAAGCTGTTTTACCCACAGGTCAGGGTGATGATGGTGCCGCGCTGCACGCTGGAGCCAGGCTCGGCGCTTTGCGCCTGCACCGTGCCGCTGCCTTCCACCACACAGTTCAGCCCGGCGGCGCTCAGCATCTGGCGGGCAAAGTCCGGGCTCTTGCCGGTCACATCCGGCACCTCGGTGCGGCTGCCCTCGTAGGTATCGGTATACAGGTAGATGGTGGTGCCGTAGGGCACCTTGCTCCCCGCGTGGGGGTACTGATAGGTGACCGGGGCAGCAGTCTGGCTGCTCTGGCTCTCCTGCAATTGATGCTTTAAGCCCTGAATGTTCAGGCTCACCTGTGCGTTGCTCCACTCGGTGCCCACAAGGTTCGGCACCGTAACGATGGTGCCGCTGCGGTCCTCGCCGTCGGTGGCGATGCCCAGATAGGGAGCCACCTCGCTGATGATATTGCCCGCCACAGGGGCTGCAAGGATGGAGGAATAGTCCGTCCGGGCGTTGTTGGGGTCGTCCAGCATGACGTAGACAAGAATTTCCGGGTCGTTGGCGGGCAGCACTGCCACGAAGGAGGCCACCTTTTTATAGTCGCCGTCGGCGCGGCGGTGCATATTCAGCTGCTCGGAAGTACCGGACTTACCGCCGATGCGGTAGCCGGACACATAGGCGTTTTTGCCGCCGCCGGTGCCGTTGCCCACCTCGTACTCCATCATCTCCCGGATGACCTCGCTGGCGCTCTGGCTGATGACCTGACGGCGCACGTTTGCGCCGATCTCCTGAATGACGTTGCCGTTGGCATCGGTGATCTTATCCACCACATGGGGGGTAACCAGATACCCGCCGTTGACGGTGGCCGCAATGGCGGTGCACATCTGCAGCGGGGTGATGGCCATGGCCTGACCGAAGGAGGAGGAAGCCAGCTGCACCTCGCCCAGCTGGTCGGCGCGGTAGTACTGCATAAAGTTGGTCTCGCTGGGCAGGTCCACGCCGGTGCGGGCGGTAAAGCCGAAGGCATCGAAGTAGTTATAGAACTGCTGCGAGCCAACGCGCTGCCCCAGCTGGATGTAGTAGATGTTGCAGCTCTTGCGCAGCGCCTCGGCCATATTGAGCAGGCCGTGCGCCTTGCGTCCGGCGCAGTGGTAGGTCTCCTTAGCTACGCCGTAAGCGCCGGAGCAGGTAAAGGTGGTGTTCATGGTGGCCACGCCAGAGTCGATGCCCATGGCGGAGGTGATGACCTTGAACACAGAGCCCGGGTAGTACAGTTCGGTGATGGTCTTGTTCTTCCACAGGATATCCCGGTAGTAGCCGGAATAGTCTGCTTCCTCGTCCAAGATCTTGTTGCCCTGTTCATCGGTGATGTAGTTGCCGTCTACATCCTTTTTATAGATGCCGTAAAGTTCCGGTTCTGCGTGCACCAGTTCGTTGAGGTAAGCCTCGTTGGCAGTGAAGTTCAGCGGGTCGTTGGGGTCAAAGTCCGGCTTGGAGGCCATGGCAAGGATCGCGCCGGTCTTGACGTTCATTACAATGGCGCAGCCGCGGTTTTCCACCGTATTGGCTGCAATGGCTTCGTTCAGGTACCGCTCCGCGATCTCCTGCACGTTCACATCCAGCGACAGCACCAGATTGGAGCCGTCCTTGGCGGCAAAGGTGGTGGCGTTGGCGTCTGCAATGGCGTTGCCCACCGCGTTGCGCTGGGTGATAGTGCGGCCATCCACACCGGCCAAGGTGGACTGGTAGGATTTTTCCAGTCCGTAGGTGCCGACGCCGTCCGCATCCGTAAAGCCCAGCACCGCTGCGGCAAAGGCACCGTAGGGGTAGTTGCGCTGGAAGCTCTTTTCCGAGGACACCGAGATGCGCCCCTTGCGGGAGGTATCGGTGGCCTTTTTGTGCGCCTTGTTGAAGCTGGTGACGTATTTTTCAATGGAAAGCTTCACCGCGTTGTTCACCTTGGTGGCAAGGGTGACGTAGGCAGAATCCAGCCGGGAAAGTGCATCGTAAACGGTCTGGTACTGCTGCTGGTACTCTGCCGAGGAAGTGTCCACGCTGTCCAAGCTCTCGCCGTCCCCGGAGAGCAGACGCAACGTCAGCTCCCGGCTCACCTCGGCGCACATGGCGGGGTCCAGCGTTTTGGTCACGGTGTCGTCATCGTTGGTCTTGCTGGTATAAAGGATGCTGCTGTAACTGGGGTCTGCCCAGATAGTCCACACCACGCTGGTGGAGGCAAGGGTGATGCCGGAGGCATCGTAGATCTCGCCCCGGGTGGCCTTGATGGTGGTATCCAGCAGCTGCTGCTGGGCGGCGTACTGGCGGTACTCGGCCCCGTGGACGATCTGGATCTTATACAGGCTGCGGATGACGATGGCTGCTGCCAACACCACCGCAAGGATGCCCAGACGGCTGCAAAGCCGCCGCACCCGGCTGTCCAGCCGGTCCCGGCCGGAGGCCGGACGCAGGCGGTAGCCCCTGCTTTTTTTGTTACGGAAAGGTTCTTGCATTGGTTCTCTCCTGCGGGGCGTGCACTGCATTCCGCGCGCCCTGCGCTGTTATTTATTCAGACTGCGGTGTCCATAAACCGAAAAAAGCGTGCGCTGCCGCACGCTTTTTCCGTTTATCTCACGGTGCCCAGAATGTTCACCGCGCCGGTGTACAAAAAGTCGGTCCATTGCCGCACGGTGGATTCCCGGCGCACCAGTGCGCCGCTCTCCCCCAGGCGGATGTAGGTGATCTGGCTGGGGTCTACTTTCATCAGACCCAGCCGCCCTGCGGTCTCCTCCACGCTGGCAATGTTGGTCTTGCTGTTCAGGGTGCTGTTGTAGTAGGTATACTGGCTCTGCTCGCTGACCAGCTGCGCCTTTGTGGCTTGGATCTGGTCGTTCAGCTCCACCAGCTGTGCCTCGCTCCACAGCAGACTGATGGCAAAGCCCACCAGCAGTGCTGCCGCCACCAGATTCATGGCGTTATGTACGGCGGCCTGCAGCGGGTTCAACCGCCGCTTGCCGCCCTTTGCTACCCGCAGGTTTGCTTTGCGCTGCGGCTGCGGTGCCCTGCGGCGGCGCACCGCATTACGATCATATGCTGGCTGACCCATGGTTTCTCTCCTCCTCACAATGCCGGTGCTTCCGGCATCTCAGCATTTTTCCAGCACACGCAGGTGGGCGGAACGGCTGCGCCGGTTCTCCTCCAGCTCCTGCGTGTCAGCTTCAATGGGTTTGCGGGTGATAAGCTTTGCCTTTGCCTTGCCGCCGCATACACACACCGGAAACTCCGGCGGGCAGGTACAGGCTGTGGACCAGCGGCGGAATTTGTTCTTGACCAGCCGGTCCTCCAGAGAGTGGAAGGTGATCACGCACAACCGGCCGCCCGGTGCAAGGTGATCAAAAATGGTATCCAAGCCCTCTTCCAGCGCGTCCAGTTCGTGGTTCACTGCAATGCGCAGTGCCTGAAAGGTGCGGCGGGAGGGGTTCTTGTTCTTGCGGCGCTCTGCCGGGGGCATGGCGCTTGCCACGATATCTGCCAGCTGCAGGGTGGTCAGGATGGGAGCGGTTTCCCGCGCCTCCACGATCTTTCCTGCGATCTGCCACGCATAGGGCTCCTCGCCGTAATCCCGCAGGATGCGGGCCAGTTCCTCGCGGCTTTCGGTGTTCACAAGGTCTGCGGCGGTCTCGCCCTGCTGGCTCATGCGCATATCCAGCGGTGCGTCTGCCCGGTAGGAAAAGCCCCGGGCGGCATCGTCCAGCTGGTGGCTGGAAACGCCAAGATCCAGCAGTGCGCCGTTGATCTTTTCAATGCCCAGCTGCTCCAGCGCCTGTCCCGCATAGCGGAAATTGATCTGCACCACGGTGGCAGGCAAACCAGCCAGACGGGAGCGCGCGGTCTGCACCGCGTCCGGGTCCTGATCCAGCGAGATGAGCCTGCCGCCCTTGGCGGCATCCAGCCGCAAGGCGATCTGGCGGGAATGTCCCGCGCCGCCGGCGGTGCCGTCCAGATAGGTACCCGCCGGGTCGATGGCAAGCCCCGTCAGGCACTCGTTCAGCAAAACGGGGATATGCTCAAACGAGGCCGGGTCAAAGGGCTGCTGTTCTTCAAAGGCCATTGGCACGGCCTCCTTTCTCGGTTTTAGTTTTTTGCATCAGAGGTGCAGTTTGCGCAGCCGCTCGGCGCGCTGGTCGTTGGTCACGGCGGCGCGGCGGGCGTTCCAGACCTCGGTGGCCCAGATCTCAGCATGGTTGCGGTTGCCGATGATGGTCACGTCCTTTTCCAGCCCGGCGTAGGCGCGCAGCTCTGCGGGCAGCAGGATGCGCCCCTGCTTGTCCGGCACCACCTCGCAGGCGGTGCTGAACAGGTCGCCGGAGATCGCCCAGCTGTCCATCAGTTCATCGCTTTCCAGCTTGTCCGCCAGCCGCTGGACTTCCTCCATGGGCAGTGCGAACAGGCAGTTGTCCACCCATTCCAGTACCACAAAGCTCTCGCCCATGGCATCGCGGAATTTTGCGGGGAAGTTCAGCCGCCCCTTGGCGTCGATGGTGTAATCATAACGGCCAAAAAACACGCGCTGCTCCCCCTTTCAGGGGCGTTTTCAGGGCGTATGTCCTACTTTTACCCACTTTGCCCCACTGACACATCTTTATTGTAGCAAATCAAGTTCGTGAATGCAAGGGTTTTCGGGCGGCTTTTTGCCGCAAAAATCCACAAAAAAAGTCCCTGTGAGCCGTCATTTTTGCTCGCAGGGACTTCGTTTTCCGCAATCTGTGGAATTTGTGTGGAAAGTTGACAGTTATCAGCCGTTTTTCTTGGCGTTCTGGCGCAGGCTGGCACGGATATTTTTGACCTGTGCGGCGTTTTCCACCATGGTGTCCTCGGTGGTGCGCAGCATATTCTCGCAGTAGTCGGTCACGGTCTGGCGCAGGGTGCGCGCCTCGGTCTGGGCTGCGGAGGTGATCTCAGAAGCACGCTGCTGGGCGGCCTTGACGATCTCGGCGTCGCTGACCAGAATGCGGGCACGTTCCTCGGCCTTTTTCACAATGGCCTGTGCCTGTGCGTTGGCGCTGTCCACGATCTGCGCCCGGTCGTTCACGATCTGCTGCGCCTGCCGCAGCTCGCCGGGCAATGCCGCCCGCACCTCGTCCAGATAATCCCGGATCTGCTCCACATCCACGATGCGCTTGCCGCCGGAAAGGGGCACGTTTGCGCTCTCTTCCAGTGCATCCTCAATGGTATCCAAAAGCTCGTTCACGTTCATAAGGCTTCTCCCTCCTGCTCAGCGGCGGGCTGCATGGGCTTTGTGTACTTCCACAGCAGCACCTTGCCGTATTTATACTGTTTCTGCAGGGTCAGACTGCCCACCTGCGCGGGCAGCACGATGCCTGTTTCGCTCTCGCACAGCACGATGCCGCCGGGGGCAACGCACTTTTCCACGGCAGGCAGGATCTTTTCCAGCGTGCCGCCGCGGAAGGGCGGGTCCAGCAGCACCAGATCGAACTGCTCCCGGCAGGCCGATAAGAACCGCGCAGCCTCGCCGATATTCACCCGGCTGCGGTCGAACACGCCGCAGGCCTTGCAGTTGCGCATCACGATGCCGACGGCCTCCCGGCTCTCGTCCAGAAAGACGCACCGGGCCGCACCCCGGCTGAGCGCCTCAATGCCCAGCTGGCCGCTGCCGGCATACAGATCCAGCACCCGGGCCCCGGGCAGGTCAAACTGTACGATGCTGAACATCGCCTCTTTGACCTGCGAGAGGGTGGGGCGGGTGACATCGGTGCCGGGCAGTGCTTCCAGCCTGCGGCCCCGGGCTTCTCCTGCGATCACGCGCATGATGTTACCTCCTTGCCGTAGCTGCCGCCCCCGCGGCAGCCGGTTTGAACTCTTTCGTACCCTTTATTATCTCCCAACTGCATAGCATTGTCAAGAGCCCGCATTGCGCTGCGCACGGCTTTGTGCTACAATCATAGCAGCAATATTGCGCATTTTACGGCGCATTTCAGCAAAGGAGAGTATACAGCATGAAAGTTCTGCTCATCAACGGCAGCCCCCACGAGAAGGGCTGCACCTACACCGCCCTTTCCCTTATTGCCGGGGAGCTGAAGGCACAAGGCATCGAAACCGAGATCCTGCACGTCGGCGGTCAGCCCGTGGGCGGCTGCATCGGCTGCGGCGGCTGCCGCAGCGGCAACGGGTGCGTGTTCGGCGGCGTGGTCAACGAGGCCATCGAGAAGGCCAAGACCGCCGACGCCTTTGTGTTCGGCAGTCCGGTGCACTACGCCTCTGCTGCGGGCAACATGGCCAGCTTCATGGATCGGCTGGCCTATGCGGGCGGCAAGTATCTGGCCTACAAGCCCGCCGCCATCTGCTGTTCTGCCCGCCGCGCCGGTACCACCTCCACCCTTGACCAGCTGGTCAAGTACCCCCAGTTCTTCCACATGCCGCTGGTCAATGGCTCTTACTGGGCCATGGTGCACGGCTCGAATCCCGAGCAGGTATTGCAGGACGCCGAGGGCTGCGCCGTGATGCAGGAACTGGGCCGCAACATGGCATGGCTGCTGCACTGCATCGAGGCCGGTAAGGCTGCCGGCATCGACCACCCGCAGAACCCGCCCCGCCCCATGACCAGCTTTATCCGCTAAAAAACGCACAAAAGACCGGAACTGCTCTGCCCCTAAAAGGCAAGGCCGTTCCGGTCTTTTTATTGGGTCTGCTTTTCTGTTACGCGCAGCTTATGCCGCCACGTTCAGATTTGCGTTGGGTGCCTTGAAGTCCACCGTGCGCGTCACAGGCTGGCCGCTGGCGTCCGTCCACTGTACACGCATGGTATAGCCGCCGCGCTTTACCTTGACGGTAAAGTGGCCGTTTGCGTCCGTGGTAGTCTGCGCTGCCACATTGCCGTTCTTTAGCACCTGTACAGTGGCATTTGCCACCGGCTGGTCGGCCAGCTTCACGGTGCCTTCCACCTTGACCGGCATCATCAGTACCACACCGGCTACCGCCGCCACGGCTGCCACGCCGCCGATCAGGATAATGGCCGCACCGCCGCCGTCATCGCCGGAAGAGGGCTCGTCCTCGCCGGGCTGGTCAGGCTCGACCGGTGCATCATCCTGTGCGCAGGCGACCACATAGGTCATCTCCTCTGCGTCTGCTGCCGTAATAAACGGCACAGTCAGCTCGCCATCGGCATTTGCCGTGATCTGATTGATGTAGATCAGGTTGTCCGCATTCAGCGGGTCACTGCCGGAGCGGCTGACAAGCACCACATACTCCTTGCCCGCCTTGGCATTGGCAAAGGTGGCTTGGAACTTGCTGTCCGAGGTGGAAGCCGTACCGGTGGTGATGGAGTTTTCATCATTTGGGTCTCCACTATCTCCTGTATATTGAATCGTCGCACATTCCAAGTAGTGATTATCCGCGCCAATCCACACTTTTTTCCATTGTTCTTTTGTTCCTTCGTAAATAATAGTTTTTAGATTTCGACATTCATCAAAAGCTCTCCCTCCAATTTTTGTTACGCTGGCGGGAATTGTTACGCTTTTTAAACCACGACAATGGCTAAATGCCATTACGTCGATACCCGTAACACCTTCAGGAATCCGAACACTTGTCAATCCACTGCACCCGTAAAACGAGCTTGCATAAATATAAGTGCTACCAGACGGAATCGTAATACTTGTCAAACTGTGGCAACCATCAAATGCTCCCTCCTCAATAATAGTCGCGCTCTCTGGAATGGTCATGTCTATTAAATTTCCGCATCCTGCAAATGCGTCCAACCCAATACTAGTAACACTAGATGGGATTTGCACCTTTGTCAAGCCTCTGCACTCAGAGAATGTGCCATACTCAATCTTTGAAACACCCTCTGGAATTGTTATGCTTGTAAGCTTTTGACAATTATCAAATGCGTGGTGTCCTATCTGAGTAACATTAGATGGTATCGCAATGTTTGTCAGATTTCTACAATCACCAAACGCATATTCACCTATAACAGTTACGCCTTCTGGTATCACCGCACTTGTCAAGCTACTACATCCGTTAAACATTCCTCCTGGAATAACTGAAATTCCGGAAGGAATCGTAACACTCGTTAAACTTTTACATCCAGTAAATATGCTGGAACCTATTTGTGTAACAGTCGATGGAATGGTAATGCTTGTCAGACTACTACAGTAGTAAAACACACCTGTTTCAATTGTTGTCACACTTTCTGGAATTACAACACTCTTCAAATTACTACATTCGCTGAAGGCACTACTTCCGATAGTAGTAACCCCTTCAGCAATTGTTACATTCGTCAATTTTTTACATTTATTGAATGTAAGCTGTTCAATCGTGGTAACTCCAGATGGAATTGTAATACGTTCCAACGCCACACATTCTTCAAATGCATGGCTTCCAATATTTGTTATATTCGTTCCCATATTTACCGTCGCAAGATTTGTGCAACCGTAAAATGCGTACATTCCAATATCTGTAACGCTTGATGGAATGGTAATGCTGCTTAACTTTCTACAATTCACAAATGCTCCACCGAAATAATCACTTCCACCAATACTTATAAGACTTTGTGGCATTGATATATTTTCCAGACTATAACAGTATGCAAATGCACGATATCCTATACTAGTAACTCCTTCCGGAAGCGTTATACTTGTTAAGCTACTACAATCCATAAACAAACCATCTTCAATCTTTGTAACGCCTTCAGGAATAATTATATTTGTCAAATTACTACATTCATCGAATGCGAATTCTCCAATCCTTGTAACTCCTTTTGGAATTGTTACATTTGTCAAATTACTACATCCATCGAACGCATATGCTCCAATACTAGTGACTCCTTCAGGAACCGTTATACTTGTCAAGCTACTACATTCATAGAACGCACCCTTTCCAATACTTGTAACACTTTCAGGAATTGTTATACTTATCAAATTGTTGCATCCCTTGAAAGCATAATTTCCGATAGTTGTTGTATCTATTTTAATTTCAATATATTTTATTTTGGTCTTTTCTCCATCCCATGGAGGTCTATTGTCAGACCCATACGAATAGTTATACATTTCTCCTGTTCCGCTGATCGTCAGTGTTCCATCTTCCAATTTCCACGTCAGATTATCTCCGCAGGTTCCATGCTTACCACCACAATGAAGCGTTGCCGATGTCAGCGGTTCATTATCGCTTTGAATGGTGATTTTCTTCCAATCCTCTTCGGTACTGTCATAGTAGACATCTTTCAGGTTCGTGCATCCTGTAAACGCACCGATTTGAACCGTTTTTACCGATTTGGGAATCGTTACTTTCGCAATGCCAATGCAATTTGCAAACGCAAGATCGCCAATGGTCGTAACCGTCTCCGGAACCGTAAAATCGGTCAGTGCAACGCAACCGTTAAACATTCCCTGTGCGATATGGGTGATACCAGCGGGAAGTTTGACAGTTTTCAGAGCTGTATCATATTTGAAGATATCTGTTCCAAAGCTTATCACAGAATCCGGCATTGTAATCGAGCCCAGCTTACTGCAATTGCTGAACGCTTCTTTGCCGATACTAATCGTACCGTCCTGCATCGCAATGCTTTCCAAAGCGGTACAGCCCTTGAACGCATCATCGCCAATACTAAGAACGTTTCCGGGAATCAAAAGATTCTTCAACGCCGTGCAGTTTTCAAAGGTAGACTCTTCGATTTTCTGTAATGCTTTCGGGAATACGATATTCTGCAGCAACGAGCAGTTTTTGAACGCACACGAACCAATTGCCGCAACTGTATTCGGAATTTGAACAGTTCTTAACTGGGCGCACTCTGCAAATGCACTGCCGCCAATGCTCAATACCGTATTCGCAATTTCAGCATTTGTCAGATTTCCACATTCATAAAATGCGCCGCTGTTGATTTTTGTTACGCCAGATTTTACAACGACTTTTTTGATTTCGCTTCTGCGGCTATACCACGGCATATCGGTTATCACCGCAGCATCTCCCATCGCCTTATCATTATTGACCGTCAGCACGCCATCGATCAGCGTCCAATCCTCTTGAACATCTGCGCCGAGCCAAACCTCAAAGCCCAGTTTATCGATCGTAAATCTGCCGCTGGTGTAGTCCGTATTTTGAATGATTGCTCTCAGCTGATGCTCGCCTGCCGGGAGATAGACATAAGTATTGAATTTGCCATTGAACGAGCCAACTTTTTCGTTGGTATCAACGTTGAAGATATCCACATTCTTCATATCTTCTTCTTTGAGGTCATCGTCTTCCACAATGACGGTCATCCGATATTCCAGATGCGGACAACTGCCTTTTCCAAACTCGTTATTCTCTGGCGAATAATAATAATCGCCCAAAGGGAACTCAAGTTTAAAGGATTTCTTCAAGCTGAGGATATCAAGTTTGATGAAGCTTATCTCGATTCCAAGCTCTGTCGGAACCGTAATTTCTGCCGTGTAGCAGATTTTGCAGGAATGGCGCGTTTCCGGGGTTGTGGTACTCGCTTCTTTTGTCGTGGTCTTGATGGTTGCTTGCAGCATGACCTCTGCGGTCAGATCCAAATCCAGAACCGAATCCAGAACACAAACGCCCGGTTTCAGATCCAGACCAATGGAAACCGAACCTTCCGCGGTGACACGAGCCTTTGCGTTCGGCGTTTCCGAACGATTTACAAATGCCTTGTTTGCGCTATTGTACTCAAAACCAAAGCTTACACTTGCTGCAAACTCCGCCGAGCACTTCATTTCTGCAACAACTTTGATCGTTGGTTCCATGAGAAATGCGACGCCGGGGCATGGCAGATAATAGCAGTGTCCAATTTCCTTTTCGATCGTCTTTTTCGCAGAGATCGAAAGGCTTCCTGTAACGGTACTGCCCAAATTATATGATATCGTCTGCTTATTTTCTGCAATATAGTATTTGAATTTTGACTGTGCGGAAAAGCTTATCGTTCCCTTTGCAGCTTCTTCCGTAGTCGCTCCGCCGATTGGTTTATCTGTCGTTGTATCACCGATTTTCAGCTTCAATGCTACACTGTTTGATAAATCGCCTTCCCACGAATTCGTTTCATCAAGGTCAGCCGTATTTTCCTGTGCATCGGTTCCGTCAAAAAATCCATCTTCCCAATCTGGATAAACGACTTTTTCCGTTCCAAGATATTCAACGCCCTCTGCCGGTGTAAATTCAAAATCACTGGTATCCGCATCCGAGTCGATTTTGACCGCCTCGAACACATCCGTGATTTCCAGCGAATCATCGCCATGGATGGTTACGGTATCGCCGGAGGTCTGGATGGTGGAGACTTTCACGATGAGCATCGCGCCCGGCTCATACTCATAAGTAAGGATATCGCCACTTTGTAAATTTTTAATTTCCGCGCTGGCGTTTGAGATCGTGTAATTCAAGCCGTCATCGTCCTGCTGGGTGATGACGTTCATTCCTGCGGCGGCATCCTCCGAGGTCAGGAGGGTAACGTCCTGTTTGACGACCACAAAGTTGGTCGTATTATCATCGTCAAGGTTGATGACGCGGTCTGCATCGAAATCATCCACCGTCGCACTGCCAAGGTCTACGATGTCCTTGGTCTTGGAAACATCCCGGAACGGCTCACAGAGCGGCGCGTGTTCGGTCTTATCGAACAGGTAGCCCTTGATGACGTAATACTCCGGAAGTTTGCTGGAAACGGAAACTTTTGCCGTGGTATCGGTAGTTTTCGATACCGACACCGTACCGCTGGCGATCATCTCTTCCTCGGCATCGTCGGCGTAGATACCCACCACGAGGTCAGCATCCTCGGCGGTACGGTAGCTCACCACGGCGGTACTGCCGTTCATGGAGATACCAGTGATGGCGTTCTCCGACGAGAAATTTGAGCCATTTTCCTCATCCATGCCGTTCAGCAGCAGTTTGCCAAAGCTGTTGGTCGCACTTACGGACATATTGGAGGTATCCACCTCCGCCTGACCGGTCTGCTGCTCCTGCTCCGTTTGGGCATAGGCTGCCTGCAAAAACGGGTCGGACACAATGGCTTTTGCCGTTTCCTCGTCCAGCTGGGGCGAGGAGGTCTCGTCGGTTTCTTCCACTGCAACAATAGATGCCGCATCGCTGTCCGCAGCCGCAAAAGCCGCCATGGGCGCAATGTTCAGCGCCATTGCCAGTGTCAGAAACACCGCAAGGATTCGTTTCATGGTTCATAATTCCTTTCTATTTTATTTGCACCGGAAGCATACCCCTATACTTCCGTTTTTTATTGTACCGCTTTTTGCGGCATTTTCAGCCATTTTTCCATTTTTCCGTTCATTCTTTTGGGTTTTTGGATGGTTGCACAATTTCGTCCCACATCCATTGGGCAACCTGCCACCGATGGCTTTCGCGCACTACAAAATTTCTGCTGTTCCGGCACAAAAGGGGCGTGAATGCTTTTTTCGTTCATAACTTTGTGATACCATACCTCTATAAGCATATCACTCAGACGGAGATCCTGCTATGGAACACTACGATTGGAACGAGGGCTGGCTGTTCGCCCCCACCTTTGACCCGGCGCTGGTGCGCCCGGAGTGCCCGGAGCTTTCCCTTACCCCGGTGCGGCTGCCCCACACGGTCAAGCCCCTGCCTTATAATTACTGCAGCGAAAACGACTACCAGCGCCTGTGCGGCTACCGGCGGGAGTTTTTTGCGCCCAAGGAGTGGCTGGGCCGCACCGTGCTGCTTACCTTCGGGGCGGTGGCGCACGATGCCACCGTGTTCTGCAACGGGCGGCGGGTGTTCCACCATGGCTGCGGCTACACCGCCTTTACGGTAGACCTGACCGGTGCGCTGCAACTGGGGCAGAAAAACGTGGTGGCTGTGCGCTGCGACAGCCGGGAGGATCTGAACATCCCGCCCTTCGGCGGGCAGCTGGATGCGCTGACCTACGGCGGCATCTACCGCGCCGTCAGTCTGGATATCAAGGAGCCCGCCTACCTGCGGGACGTGTTCATCGAGGCAAAGGCTGAGGGCGATTTCCGCATCTACACCGCCACCGTGGGCGAGACGGTCGGCTGCACGCTGCAGGCCGAGATCCGCAGCCCCGCCGGGAGCCGCGCGGTGTACAGCGGCGAGCTTTCCCTGCCCATCACCGGCACGCTGAACAACGTGCACCCGTGGAGTCTGGAGCACCCCACCCTGTACACCCTGACCATGCGGCTCATCCGCCCCGGCACCGGCGGTCTGCCCGACCGGGTGCTGGACGAAAAAACCGTGCGGTTCGGCTTCCGCACCGTGCAGTTCGTGGCAGGCGGGCTGTACCTGAACGGCCAGCGGGTGGAGCTGCGCGGGCTGGACCGGCACCAGAGCTACCCCTATCAGGGCTACGCCATGCCGGACAGCATCCAGCGGCTGGACGCCCAGCTGCTGAAAAAGGAGCTGGGCTGCAACGCCGTGCGCACCTGCTATGCGCCCCCCAGCCCGGCGTTTCTGGACGCCTGCGATGAACTGGGTCTGCTGGTGTTCCCCGAAATGCCCGGCTGGCAGCACATCGGCGACGAGGTGTGGCAGGCGCAGGCGCTGCAAAACTGCCGGGAGATGGTGTGCCAGTACCGCAATCACCCCAGCATCTTTTTGTGGGGTGCCCGCATCTGCGGCAGCCCCGACAACGAAGCTTTTTACAAGCGCACCAACGAAGCCATCCACCGGCTGGACCCCACCCGTCCCACGGCGGGCAGCCGCAGCACCCGCAAGAGCCAGCTGCTGGAGGACGTTTACGCCTACAACGATTATTCCTACGCCGGGCGCGGCGCGGGCTGCGAGAACCGCGCCGCCGTGACCCCTGACACCCGCAAGGGCTACCTCATCAGCGAATTCGGCGGCCAGAACTTCCCCGCCAAGCCCTTTGACGATGAACCTCACCGTCTGGTGCAGGCGCTGCACCACGCCGCCGTGCTGAACGACAGCATCGCCCAGCCGGGCGTGGCGGGCAGCTTTGGCTGGTGCATGACCGACTACAACACCCACCGGGAGTTCGGCAGCGGCGACCGCATCTGCTACCACGGCGTGATGGACCTGTTCCGCAACCCGAAACTTTCCGCCGCCGTCTACGCCAGCCAGAAAACGCCCCGCGCACCCTCCGACATCGTACTGGAGGTCTCCTCCGCCATGACGCTGGGCGACCTGCCCGGCGGCGCAGCAGCCGCCTGCTGGGTGTTCACCAACGCCGAGAGCGTGCGGCTGTACCGCGGCAATGACTTTGTGGCCGAGTTTACCCCCGACCGCCGGGGACGCTTTGCCGCCCTGCCCCACCCGCCCATCGAGATCAACGATTTTGTGGGCTCGCTGCTGGAAAAGTATGAGGGCATGGATCACGCCACCGGCGCACAGGTCGCCGCCATCCTCAACGAGCTGCGGCGAGACGCCATGGCGCTTTCGCCCCTTTCCAAGGCGCGGATGCTCTCGCTGCGGCTGAGCTGGAACGAGCTGCTGCGGATGTACTACAAATACATCGGTGTGCTGGGCAGCTCCGCGCCGGTGTACCGGTTCGAGGCGGTGTGGCATGGCCGCGCCGTGCGCACTGTGGTGCGGGAGCCGGTGCAGAGCGTCCGGCTGGAATGCACCGTGCATAACCCCCTGCTGACCGATGGCCCCACATGGGACTGCGCTGCGGTCAGCCTGCGTGCCATCGACCAGAACGGCAACCTGCTGCCATACTGCGGCGAGGCCGTCTGCCTGTCCGTGGAGGGGCCGCTGAAAATTCTGGGCCCCAGCGTGGTGCCCCTGCGGGGCGGCATGGCGGGCACCTACCTTGCCACCACCGGCGAGGCCGGACGTGCCGTGCTGCACTGCCGCATGGAGGGCGCGCTGGACACCGAAGCTGTGCTCACCGTGCGCAGCCGGTAATTTTTTGCAACACAAAACCCGGAACCATTCTCCCCTTGAAAGGGCAGGATGGTTCCGGGTTTTTATGTTTTTATCGGTTTCTCATTGCCGGGGTCAGAATGTCACAGTCAGGTTCTTTGCAGGTGCTTTGAAGGAAGCTGTTTTGTGCATCAGCCGCCCGTTGGCATCCGTATAAGCCGCCGTCAATTCATAGCTGCCGCGCTTGACCTTGAGTGCAAACTTACCGTTTGCATCGGTGGTGGTCTGCGCCACGACCTTCCCGTTTTGCAGCAGCGCGATCTTTGCACCGGGCAGCGCGGTATGGTCGGCCAGTTCTACCTTGCCCTCCACCTTGACCGGCATCAACGCAATAGCACCAATGCCTGCCGCCACGGTTGCCGCAGCACCGATAGCCAGCACAATGCCTGCGCCGCCATCATCGGAGGGGGGTATGACAGGTTCCACCGTTTCACCGCTATCCGCCTTGATCACAGTGGAAACGATGCCTTCATCGTCCGGTTCATCGGTGATCGTACCGTCCACAACATCCTCGGTATCGCCATTTTCCATTGCATACTGCGCATTGGCAATGCCGTCACCGGTCAGATGCAGTCCTTCATCATCCAATTTTGCCTGAAGGGTCGTGGTTCCAGTGGTATCCAGCGCCCAGCTGTGCCATGGCCATGCATCACTGGCTGTATTCTGTGTCATCAGCAGGTTGGCTTCAATGGCCTTATCAGCCGTCAGGCTCACATCACGGCTCTGCTCGTTGTAGGACACGGTAACTGCGCCATCAGTCGCCACCGAAAGCAGCGTATCATTCAGCATGATATCCGTATTGGTGTTGCTGCCTTCGTCCGGTTCCACTGTCATTTCAAATGTACCGGAGTTTTTGGGGAAGATCAGGTCGATCTCATCATCCTCGCCGTTGAAATAATAGCAGACCTGTACATCGCCCTGAATTTCATGCAGCTGGCCGTCCTTCAGACGGACATACGACTGCCCGCATTGAATCGTATATCTTCCATTTTTCTGGATCACAACATGAGAATCATCGTAATCCGTTTTGTTTTCATTATCGCTGAATCCATAATAATTGCGCAAATCAGCAAACTTTATATCTTCCGGCAAAATGTGAAGTTCCAGTGCGTGATATACAAAGGCTCCATTGTCGTAGTAAATCTTGGGACGCAGCGTTTTATCCGCCGCACTGCCGGCATACTCATTCTTATAAAGCGTCAGATGCATGACGTCTTTACAATTCGGGTCATTCACCTCGATCGTATAGGTGTCATCATCTTCCGAAGCGATTCCCGTCAGCAGGAATGCATGATTATAGGTTCCTGCCAGAACCACTTTCCCATCGCGCAGCGCCTGAACGATGCCGTTGATTTCTCCCTGAATATCGCTCTGGTAACGTGCAAGGCAATCAGCCGAGTAATCGAAAAAAGAAGGCAGATACTGCATCAGCTGATAGTAATTCACAAAATTTTTCACGTTGGCATCGCGCACCGGGTAGTTGAGGTCACTGAGATTTTCAGCCGATGCATCCACATAGGAAAGAGGTGTGCGCGACGGCTCCAGATAATTCAGCATGGTAACAACGGACATGCCATAGCATGACCCGTTCCATGCGGCCTGCTGTTTTTTATCAAGGAATTTTTTTGCACGCTCTGAGAGGTTTCTGGTCAATTGCTCATATTTATCATCCGAAATTTTATAGGTATACTTGTTTGTTATTACGTCAATAAGGCTCAAGAAACTGCTCCAGACGTCCTTGTCGTCGCGGAGTTCCCGACCAAAATATGCAGCATTATTTAAAAAGCTGAGTTTATCCCTTTCAAAGATGAATCCTGTATCTTCATCCGGCTGCTCGGGCTGATCCGGAGGTGTGACCGGTGTAGAAGGTTCATAATAATAGCTGTTTTCCCGCAGCTGTGCATCCAACAGCGGATCATTATGTTCCGCGATCGAAATGGCACTCCACTGCGCAGCATCACCTCCATAATAAACTTCCTTCAGCGCGCTACAATTGCGGAACGCCCACTCCCCGATCATATTCACACCAGCCGGGATGGATACGCTTTCCATATTTTCGCAATATGCAAAAGCAGAATCATCAATTTTGGTTACATTGGGCGGTATTACAACGCTTGTCAGGCTTTTGCATCCCTGAAATGCCGCATGACTAATCTCTGTAAGTTGTTTGGGCAGCGTGATTTTTTTCAAGTTCTCACAAACGAAAAACGCATTTTTCTCAATGGACGTAATCGTATCGCAAAGTTCAACTTCCGTCAAATTGAAGCAAGCATCAAATGCAGCTTCGCTGATGCTGGTAACACCCGAATTGATAATGACCTTTTTGATCTGTTGGTTATATTTCCGCCATGCAAGATTTGGGGGCCACTGTGCGTACATCTCCCCCATCGGGCCAGAGCCGCTGATGATCAAAAGTCCGTCACTGTCCAGCGACCATGTAACATTCAAGTCCTCACCGGATGCAACGATCTCGCTATTTTCTTCCTCAATCTCCTGCGCCGCAGCCGTTACCGCCTGCCCGATGTCGGATTGGGCAAACGCCGCCAGCGGCAGCATCTCGCACAGCATCGTCAGTGCCAGCACTGCTGCCAGCAGCCGCATAAGTTTTTTCATACACGTTCCTCCTTTTTTGTTTCCGAGCGGTCACACCAACCGCTTTGTTACATTTTACGCCCGCATGCCGCATTTCCGCAACCCTTTCTCCGGCAAATTTCCAGTCATCGGAAGAATTCGTTCACATTGACAGAATTCAGCGTCTTTTTTGTGCAAATACGCCACACTTCCTCGGCCATATTCGTTTTTGTTCCCTGTTGCCCGCTTTCTCTGTGGAAAAATGGTGCAAACCCTTCTGTAAGCGCTTTTTTCGTTCACAACTTTGTGGTATTATATTTTCAAATGGTTGTTTTTTCCTGAATCCCGGTTTATTTTCGTCCTTTCATGATAGATTTGCAGTCTGTTCAAAATTTTATCATGGTTGGCTGATATCCTAGAAGCACAAAGTATTCCGCAGGGCGGCGCTGCTGCCCTGCGTTTCCGTGTGTAAAGTCCCAGAGAAGAGGATGCGAAAACCTATGAGAGAAAAATTCCGTCAATTCATGGTTGGCCGCTACGGCACCGATGGCCTGAACCAGTTTTTGAGCATGAGCTCCATCGTGATGCTGCTGGTATCGCTGCTCACCCGCGTTTCCCTGTTCACATGGCTGGGCGCAGCGCTGCTGATCCTGTGCTACTACCGCAGCCTGAGCCGCAACATCTCCAAGCGCACCGAGGAGAACTACCGCTTTTACAGTTTGAAGGACCGGTTCAACAACAAGTTCCGCAGCCTGAAAGAGCAGTGGGCCAACCGCAAGCTGTACCACTACTACCGCTGCCCCCAGTGCCGCCAGAAGCTGCGGGTGCCCCGGGGACGCGGACGCATCCAGATCTCCTGCCCCCGCTGCGGCACCCAGTTCATCAAAAAGAGCTGAGCCGCCATGTTCGGATATGTGATCCCGGATCGGGCCAGCCTCAGCCTCGAGGCGCAGAGCCGCTACCGCTCAGCTTACTGCGGGCTGTGCCGCCGCATCGATGCTCTGCACGGGCTGCGGGGACGGTTCAGCCTGAGCTATGACCTGACCTTTTTAAATATCCTGCTGTGCAGTCTGTATGAGGGCGAGACCCCCGCAGACAGCGGCATCAGCCGCTGTCCCATCCACCCGGTACACGGTGTACTTTGGCGCAGCGCCGACCCCACCGACTACTGCGCCGACCTGAGCGTGGCGCTGCACTACTACAACGCGCAGGACAAATGGCAGGATGACCATAACCTGCTGGCACTGGGGTACAGTACCCTGCTGGACAACAGCACCGCCGAGGCTGCCCAGCGCTGGCCGCGTCAGTGCAATGCTATCCGCGCTTGTCTTGCCAAGCTTGCTGCGTACGAGGCCGCCGGCAGCACCGACCTTGACGCGGTGTCCGGCTGCTTCGGTGCGCTGATGGCAGAGCTGTTCGACTACCGGCAGGATCGCTGGGCACCGGAGCTGCGCAGCATCGGCTTCCATCTGGGCAAGTTCATCTACCTGCTGGACGCCTACGACGACCTGCCCCGCGACAAGCGCCGGGGCGCATACAATCCCCTGCGGGAGCTGAGCACCCACCCGGACTACGAGGAAGAGATGCTGGACATCTTCGAGCTGCTGCTGGCACGCTGCGCGCAGAACTTTGAGCGTCTGCCCTGCGTGGAGGACGCAGATCTGCTGCGCAACATCCTGTATTCCGGCGTGTGGCTGAAATACAACTGCAAAAACGCAAAACGCACCGGAAAGCCCGATGCGTCTTGATTTTGTGCCGATGTTCCGGTAAAATAAAACGGATGCGGTGCAGCGGTGCTGTACCGTCAGTATAATGAGTGAGGAAGTATACCGAGCATGAGAGATCCCTATGAGGTGCTGGGCGTTCAGCGCGGCGCAAGCGACGACGAGATCAAAAAAGCATACCGCGCCAAGTGCAAGCGCTGGCACCCGGATTTGAACCCCAACGACCCCACGGCCGAGGAGCACTTCAAAGAGGTGCAGGCCGCCTACGATGCCATTACCAAGGGCGATACCGGCCCGCAGATGGGCGGCAACCCCTACGGCGGTTACCAGCAGCAAAGCTATAACCGGCAAGGCTATGGGCAGCAGGGCTACGGCCAGCAGAACTACGGCTACACCGGTTTTGACGGCTTTGACGGGTTTGAGGGCTTCGACCCCTTTGGCTTCGGTTTTGGCTTTGGCGGCTACCAGCAGGCCGGGCCCAGCGCCTCCGGCACCGACACCCCGGAAATGCAGGCCGCCCGCAATTTTGTGGCCAATGGCCGCTACGCCGAGGCGCGCCGGGTACTGGACGGCATGACCGGCCGCAATGCGCGGTGGTACTATCTCTCTTCGCTGACCAATCAGGGGCTTGGCAAAAGCGTGGACGCTTTGCAGGACGCCCGCCGCGCCGTGCAGCTGGACCCGAACAACACCGAGTACCAGATGCACCTGCGCCGGATGCAGAACCCCGGCCAGACCTACCGCACCACACAGGCCACCTACACCAGCCCCGGCGGCCTGATGCAGTGGTGCTGGAGCATGATCCTGCTGAACCTGCTTTGCAACTGCTGCTGCGGCGGCTGGGGCTTCCGGTTCCGCATGTGATCCCGTTTTTTCTCATAAGATACAGCAAGACCCCGCACCTTCTGGTGCGGGGTCTTGTTTTTGCTTTACGACATCACTTTACGGTGATGTTGCGGCTGATCTTGCTGCAGGAGTAATTGCCGCCGATCTCTGCCGTCTGCACATAGGTGCCCGGCTCTGTGGGCAGCTCACTGGTGGCATCACAGCCCCAGCCGGACTTCTTGTAGCTGTAGCGGATCTTATCGGTGGGCACCACCTGACCATCCACTTCCAGCACAGCCGCTTCATTGAAGCTCTGCAGCTCTTCGGCGGTCATGGGCTTTTCGGCCTGCTGTGCCCAGTACATGCGCACGCCGTTTGTCTTGGGCTTGATCTTGAACATGGCAAAGCCTGCGGTGTTCATATCGCTGCTTTCCAGCGCCAGTGCACCGGCCACATAGTTGCCGGCATCCACCGGCTGCTCGTCCAGATAAATGCGGCTGAACGCGCCCTCCGGCAGATACTTGCGGATCAGGTTCAGCGCAAGGCGCAGGCCGTTGGACACCTGATCGATGGTAGGCACATAGAAGTGCAGTACATCCATCACCGAGACGGCCTCATCGGCCACCCGCAGCAGCACGCTGACATCGTTGCCGTCGATCAGCTGCTTGAGGTAGCTGTACACATTGAACTCCTCTGCCTGATCCGGTGTCTTGGACATCTTCTTGGGCAGCGGGATCATCTTGAGCAGCGTGCGGATCTTATCCGACAGCACCAGCGTCACATAGCCATTCGCTTCGCCGCCAACGCCCACCACAACACCGATATACTGGGTATCGGCAGGGTTGGTCTGCACCTCCAGCTTGTAGTTGGAGCCATAAACAAGGTCGCCCGTGGCTTTGAGCCGGATGGAAACCATATCATTCTGCTGCTCCAGCGCTGCATTTTCCTGCGGCAGAGCTGCTGCGGCAAACACCGGCGTTGCTGCCGCGCTGAGCATGAACACTGCTGCCAGTGCAAGAGCTATCAATCGTTTGGCCTTCATTGCTTAAGACCTCCTTATTCTGTAGAGGGATCGCACAGCCGCGCCCCACGGCACACTGCGTCGGGAACCGGCATGATACCATGCCTGTTGTACCTCGATTTTACCGCAAAACGCTGTTTTGGTCAATAACGTGATTCAAGTAATTCAATTTTTTTATATTTTATGCAAAAAAGAGGAACCTGCCCTCTTCCAGTGGTTTCTCCCTCAAGTTCATTCATCAATAAAATATTCCGGGTGGACGCTGCGGGCCTGCGCCACCGACTGCTTATACCGGCTCAGGTGGCTTTCCAGCGCTTCGCTCACGTCGTCCGCGCTGCCGTGCAGCAGTGCTTCCAGAATTGCCGTGTGCGAGGAGCAGACCGACTTGTTTTCCTCGGTCTGCAGGCTGAACTTGCGGATGCGCTCCACATGCTGCAGGCTGGCCAGCATGTGGTCGTAGTGAGCTTCCATGCCGCACAACTCAAAGGATTTGCGGTGGAATGCATTATCCAGCTCCAGCATACGGGCAGTGCGGTCCGGCTGGCTCATATCCGCTTCCAGCACACGGTATGTCTCAATGTTGCTGCGGTATTCTTCCTCCTGCCGGGGTGTCACATGGCCGCGCAGCCGGTTCAGGATCTCTTTTTCCAGTGTATAGCGGGCAAACTGCTCCATCTCCATCAACTTCAGGTTGATGGGTGCCACATGGGTGCCGCTCTGCGGTTTGATGTCCACCATGCGGGCCAGATTGAGCATCAGCAAAGCCTCCCGCATGGGCGTGCGGCTGATGCCCAGCTCTTCGGCCAGCTCCCGGTCATTCAGCGGATCACCGGGCTTCAGCTCCATCGTGATGATCCGGCTGCGGATCGTCTGGTATGCCGTTTCGCGCGCACTCAGTGATGACATGTGGTCTCTCTCCCTTCAACCTCCGGTGTAAAGCAAAAATTGATATACTAGTATTGAAGTTATCAAGACCATATTACCCAACCACAGGGCGGCTGTCAAGTGTGGCTGCAACTAAAAATCGCCAACATTTTTCTCTGTTTTGTCAAGACAGGCCCCATGGCAGCACAAAAGCCCTCCGGGTGAAGGGCTTTTGCTGCGTTTACTTTTTAGCGGAACGGTACACCACCGGCACCCACACAAAGGCCACGGCCAGACCGCACACCACATCAATGATGGAGTGCTGCTTGGTGAACACGGTGGACGCACAGATCAGTGCAGCCCACACCCAGGCCAGAATTTTCAGGGCCGGGCGCTCCTTTGCCAGCTTGCTGTGGCTGAACGCCAGTGCCATGCAGGCCGAGCTTTGGCAATGGATGGACGGGCACACATTGACCGAGGCGTCCGCCCTCCAGATCAGCTGCATGATGCTCATTGCAATGTTGCTGCGGCCCACCGCATCCACTGTGGGGCGGATATCCAGACCGTTGGGCAGCAGCATGTACAGGATCAGGCAGAAGGTCATGCCGGAAAACATGGTCAGGCAGAGCTTATCGTAGCTTTGGGTGTCGCACCACCACAGCAGGGCCGTCACACCAGCCAGCAGCACAAACCAGCTGCAATACGGAAAGATGAACCACTCATTGAAGGGGATCAGATCATCAAGCGGGGCGTGGATGATATATTTGGGATCTTTGATGGTCAGATCCAGCCAGAAGAACCAGATCAGATACACCACCCAGTACAGCTGGAACCACAGGTGCGGGCGGCGCCGGCTCCACAATTGTTTGGGATTCATGGTATTTCTCCTATATTTTCAATGTGATAAGATATAATTATACCACATCACGCCATCTTGCGCAAACCTTTCCGGTGCGATAAAATAAAAAGAGTGTTGTAAACTTGCGCTCTGTTTTTGAGCATACCTATTATAAAAGGAGCCATTATGTTGCAAAGCTTTCCCCTTGTCCGCCTTGCCGCGCTGGATCTGGACGGCACCCTGCTGAACCGGAACAACGAGGTCACCCTTGCCACCCGTCAAGCCATTGCCCGCGCTGTAGAGCATGGCGTGGTGGTGGTGCCCGCCACAGGCCGCCCGCTGGCCAGCCTGCCGCCTGTTGTGGCAAAGCTGCCCGGCATCCGGTATGCCATCACCTCCAACGGTGCCGCCGTGTGGGACCTTGGCGATGACCCCATGGGTGCTGTGCACAGCCGCTATGCCAACGCTGCCCAGCGCCACACCAGCGAACCCGCCTGCCTGCTGCACCGCCTGATGCCGACAGAAGTGGCACGGGAAGCTTTTGACCTGTTCCAGCAGTACGATGGCGAGCTGAGCGTATTCAGCGACGGCCTTGCCATCAAGACTCCGGAGGGCATTGCAAAGCTCACCTCCCGCACCACCCACTTTCTCTCCTCCGAGGCGCGGCAGAACCTGACCGACGGCCGCTTTACCGTCATTCCCGGCATCGAGAGCTGGATGTCCCGCCATGCGCACGAGATCGAAAAACTGTGCATGTTCTTCGACAGCACCGAAAAGACCGCCGCTGCCCTGCCAAAGTTTCAGGCTATCCCGGGCGTGGCCGTGGTGCAGGGTTCGCCGGATAACATTGAAGTGACCGCTGCCGGTGTGGATAAGGGCAGTGCCCTGCTGGCTCTGGCCGACCTGCTGGGCATCCCCCACGAGAACACCCTTGCCGTGGGCGACAGCGAGAACGACCGCGCCATGCTGGAAAAGGCAGGGATCGCCGCTGTTATGGCCAACGGAATGCCCCAGATCAAGGCCATTGGCAGCATTGTGAGCGAAGCCGACTGCGATCACGACGGCGTTGCAGAGCTGTTCGGCAGGCTCGGCATCTGAGCAAACCGGGGCAAAACGGCCCTGCTTTTCAGGTCATTCGTCATTTTTGTGCAATGTATACAAGCTCTTATGCAAAACATTGTGCTTGTTGAGTATTACCAAAGACGGGCTGTTCGTTTATACTAGTATCATAAGCGCGTATGGGGGTATTGCGCCCGCAGGGGCCAGCCCGACGCACCGAGAGAGTTCAAATATAAAAGGAGAAATGCGTTATGAATCCCATCGTAGAAAAGGTCTATCAGATCGGCA